>SDBU01002068.1_pt1 | contig 27345 bp, 17 predicted proteins | sample 2277071 | NCBI WGS metagenome assembly SDBU01 (sample SAMN10397929, study PRJNA504765) | marine sediment metagenome | isolation source: marine sediment core GS08_GC12, 126 cmbsf | place: Arctic Ocean: Gakkel Ridge, Loki's castle | collected 2008 | reverse complement strand
CGCAACAAAGTGCTTTGACTGACTGCATATACAGGTTGCAGGAAAGATGGCTGAGGACAAAGCGGGATTTCTTCAGTTTTGACGACCAACTCGAAGGCGACGCCACCGAATTAGAGGAGCTACACCGATTGATAACGAAGACCGATACCCGCTTCAAAGAGCTTTTTGAAGAAAGGGAAAGAAAAGCTAAAGGGACGGGAGCGAGGGGATAGAATTATGACTTGGGAAAGGAAAGATAAATCTATGGAGGTTCCTGGGAAGAAAGACAATTTTCTCCCAGAGAGCCTGGAGACCGAGCATGGTCTTGGGCTAGGGCATGGTGATGCTTATTCTCTTCCACCTGAGGAGGACGAAGAGCCTATAGAATGGCAGGAGCCAGAAGCTCCGCAAACTGAGGAAGAGGAGGCAAAACGCGAAGCCAAAGAGATAGAATTAGCAGAGCTCAGAGGACTAGAAATAGCTGATGACCCAGTGCGTATGTACCTCCATGAGATCGGGAAGGTATCTCTGATCACTGCAGACAAGGAGAAAATATTAGCCAAGAGCCACAAGGAAGGAAGATACATTGAGAAAATAGAAGAGGAATATTTCAGCAGGTTAAAGAGCCGCCCCCGGGCTGTTGATGTGGTGATTGCTTTGCTGGAAAAGCTATGTCAATCTTCCCCTTTACTCGAAGCTGTGGAGGAGCAGCTGGCTCTGGCTCCATCTCAAAGCTTTGCTGGGAGAGTCTCACACCCCAGGTTGCGAGCCAATCTCGATAATCAACTCAACGATCAATTAATAGAAGCGGTGTCTCGTAGAATGGATAAAGGTTCACACGAGGTAGAGCAAGCCCTCCAAACTTTAGCCCTAGCTAGCTACGTCTTGCCATCGGAATCCCTTGATTGTCTGGGGGAGAGGTCTTTAGCTGAAGTAAGAGAGCTTCTTTCCGACCCAGACCTCTGCCTCACCCTTGAGCCCCTTGAAGCACGATTCCAAGCCCACTTGGAGAAAATAAAGCAGGAAGGAGATAAAGCAGGAAGCCATCTTACTAAAGCTAACCTGAGGTTAGTAGTTAGCGTAGCCAAGAAATATATGGGGAGAGGTATGTCACTTCTTGATATGATTCAAGAGGGGAATATAGGGCTCCTTCGAGCAGTGGAGAAGTTTGATTATCATAAAGGCTATAAATTTAGCACCTATGCTACTTGGTGGATTCGCCAGGCGATCACTCGATCTATAGCTGATCAGGCACGCACTATTCGTATCCCGGTGCACATGGTAGAGACCATCACCAGACTTCGCCGTGCCACCAGGTATCTAACTCAAGAGTATGGAAGGGAGCCAACTACTGAGGAGATTTGTGAAGAGATGGGAATTACTTTGGAGAAAGCAGAAGAAATAGTTAAGCTATCCCAGGAGCCAGTCTCTTTGGAAACACCCATTGGGGAAGAGGAAGATAGTCACTTAGAAGACTTCATTGAGGATCATAAGGTTCTGCCTCCTATTGATACTGCCTCCTATCAGTTACTTAAGAGGCAAATTGATGAGGTATTGGATACCTTAAGCTGGCGGGAAAGAAAAATAATTAAGTTGAGGTTCGGATTGGAGGATGGGAGGAGTCGCACTCTGGAGGAGGTAGGTAAGGAATTCAAAGTAACCAGGGAGCGAATCAGGCAGATTGAAGCCAAGGCATTACGCAAGCTACGCCACCCCACCCGCAGCAGGAAGCTAAAGGACTACCTGGAATAAGGAAAGAGCAGACCTTATTAGTAAGCAATAAAGAAAGGAGGTAGAAAATGGGTTGTATATGGAAAGCGATAAGAACTTTCTTGATGGTGGTAGGTGCTATTACAGTGGTGATAGTTATTATCCTTGGGGTAGGTTTGTATATGCTTACCCAACCCTCAGGGCTGGAGGGTGAGATGCATGAGGTAGTAGCAACTCCAGCAGCCGCCCAGCGTTTTGATCAGAAGATAGACAACCTAGAGGCGGATCTGCTGTTACTTGCCGCTGGTGCTCCAGTGTCCCTCGCCCTTACTGAAGAGGAGGTCACCTCGAAAATAGCTCAAGAGCTAGAAACAGCTGACATCCCAGTAGAGGTAGAGGATATCTGGGTCAATTTCGAGGATACTAAAGTGATGATTTTGGGCAAGGTCAATGTTGGTATTACGCTGAGCGCAGGATTAGAACTCGAGATGGAAGTCGAAAATGGTGAACCTAAGATAATAATAAGCGAGGTTGCTATTGGTAGGGGATTTGGTATACCCGAGGCAGCCAAAGAACAGATAGCCAATGCTATACCTTCAGCAGAGGCTTTGACTAAAATGCTCGAGGACCTTCCTATAAAGATAAAAGATATTAGAATTGAGGACGGCAAGCTGATATTCAGTGGAATTAAGAAGTGAGGGAAGGCTTTATTTTAACATCGACAGTAGCTGGTGTGCCTTCCCTGGATCCATTTGCTTCATCATCTTCCGCACCTGGCGAAACTGATTGAGTAGTTGATTGATATCCTGAGGAGTAGTCCCACTTCCTCGGGCAATCCTGCGTCGCCTACTGCCATCAATAATGTTGGGGTCATGGCGCTCCTCCGGGGTCATTGACCGTATTATAGCTTCGACTTTCTTTAATTGTATCTCATCTGTCTCTGCTGGCATCCGCCGAGTTAGGGAGGAAAGCCCGGGAATCATCTCCATTAATTGGCTCAAAGGTCCCATCTTCCTAAGCTGTTGTAGTTGCTCCAAAAGGTCTTCCATATCGAATGAGGCAGTTCGTATCTTTTTCTCCATTTCCTTAGCGCGTCGTTCATCGATAGCTTCCTCCGCTTTTTCAATTAGGGTAAGCATATCCCCCATCCCCAGGATGCGGGAAGCCAGTCGGTCGGGGTAAAGGGGTTCGAAGAAATCAACCTTTTCCCCGGTCCCAATGAACTTAATAGGCAAGCCAGTGACTGACCTGATAGATAGAGCAGCACCCCCCCTGGCATCCCCATCCATCTTGGTGAGTATAATTCCGGTTAACTCCACACTGGCGTGGAATTCCTCGGCAATTCGTATTGCCTCCTGCCCTGTCATAGCATCGACTACTAGCAGCGCCTCAGAGGGCTGAAGCACCTTCTTAACCTCTGCCAGTTCTTTCATCATAGCCTCGTCGATATGGAGGCGTCCCTGAGTATCAACTATAAGCCAACTATAACCCATATCCCTAGCTTGCTTAATCGCATGGGCACAAATAGTGGCTGGAGCAACCTTGGCGTCCTCACTATAGACTGGGATATCAATTTGCTTACCCAAGACGATGACCTGCTCTATTGCAGCAGGACGACGGGTATCAGCAGCTACAAGCAGAGGGTGCTGCCCAGAGTGCTTAAGGTGCAGGGCTAACTTTGCTGCCGTAGTCGTCTTGCCCCCACCCTGGAGTCCAACCAGCATTGCTACTGAGGGGGGGTGCCTTGCTGGCATTAGAAAGCTCTGTTTACCGCCGAGGATATTGACAAGCTCTTCATAAACAATCTTTATTATCTGTTGAGATGGGGTCAGGCTCTCCAACACCTCGGCAGTAAGGGAACGCTCCCTCACTTTGGCGATGAAGCTTTTTACCACCTGCAGATTTACATCCGCCTCAAGGAGTGCCAGCCTTACCTGCCGCAGTGCTTCATCAATATCCTTCTCACTGAGCCTACCCTTCCCGCTCAGCCTCTTAAAAACATTCCCTATCTTCTCCGACAAAAGCTCAAACATAATCCCCCACTTGCTAGGAGAAAGTTCCCTTGTGCATAACTCTTTCTTATTATATGATAACCTCAGTGCTTAGTCTAACTTTCTATGGTGGTGTCAATGAAATAAAATGATAAAAGGTCTTTTTAGCGGCAAACAACTTCGCTGGAAAGCACGGCTCTGCTCTCTTGCTTCAGCAGTAGGCGCTTTTATTGTGGGCTACTATCTTTATAACCCGAATTTCCACACCCACGGCTTTAGTCAGAGTGTAGGGCAGGCTCTGTACCTTGGTGTACCCCTCTTAGTTATCGCTGGACTTAGTTGGTTCTGGCCAGCCCCAGGAGGCATAACTGGATTAATAATACAGATGTGGCCTTTGAACTTCTGGCTTATTTTCTTAGTAACCGCTTTTGCTCCTCATAGACCAGCTTACTATTTAGCTCCTTACGCAATAGTCTACGGATTATTTCTCGTTGGAGCCATTTTGCACCTTGTCGTGGGGCTGGGGCAGAGAGTTACCTATCGCCAGTCAAAGGCTGGGACATGGCTTCGATGGGCAGCACGGATTGTCACCTTTGCCTGCCTTGTTACCTATAGCTTCATCCCTCCCTTCTTTGGACATCTTGGGTCATGGGGATATGAAGGTTCAACGGCGGTAGCTGCACTAATTGGGTTTTGGGTTCTTACTGGCATTGCCTGGGTATGGTCAGCCCCTGGTGGCATACTCATAATGCTGTTTTCCATTATGGGGTTCCAAGCCATACCTGGCGTTAGGGACATCGAGCGAGAAAGGCTATTGTTCATATTATACGGGATATTTCTAGCCGGTGGCATCCTGCACCTTATCAGTGCTTGGCTGAGGCGAGGGCGTGAGTTAAAATGAGGGCTAAAGGCTCGCTAAGGTTCTTCACCGTGAACCTGATTGTAAGGTATCGCCAGCCTTCCCACAAGCTCAACCTTCATATTCTGAAGGAGAAAGCGGGGTGCATTCTATACCTGAGTTGTCAAAAATTCGTAGGCTCCTCAGTTTGGGTCCCCATTGCTCCAGCTTGAAGGTCAAAACATTCAAGCCAGGCTTGGTTCCCATTGTCCGAAGGTAATTTCGGAAGCTATAATCTATGCTCAGGGAAGGCGTAGTATGGACGCCCTTATCGATCAAGCCCGTTGTGGTGGACACGATAACCAGGGAATCATCCACTATTTGGGGCTTGAATTGAATTAGAGCGCAGGCGTAGTTGTTCGTGTCGGCGCCCACATAGTAGATTCCACCTTCGCACTCTTCACTGAGCTCAATGCGAAAGTTGAGGTGCAGGACATACCAGGTTTCAGGACCCTGAGAGGCGTTTTTTGGTAGTCTAAACTCGATTGAAATTTTTTCAACATCTTCCTGCAAGGGGAAAATTAAATCCGAATACCCCAGTTGAGCAAGGGTCCACATGCCATAGGAATCTATCTCGGGGGGCTGAGCAGCACAGCCAGATACCAAGAAGGATGAACAAACCCATAGTAGGAGGAAAACAACGCGCTTAATCAATAGCTTTGAGGGCATGCAATTGACATGAGAGCCACAAATTACTCCACCATTACGAATGATGCATAGCCATTATTCTGCCAGACATGGAAAACCCACACCCCCTCTTCCCAGTCCCAGCGCGAGTCTATATCAGATGGCTCGTAGTTATCCAACCAAAAATAATCTTCGAGAACCGAATATCCTTTGTTCCGGAGGATTTCGGAAATATCGTCCTCAGAATACTCGCTGAAGCCAAACCAAAAAGGCGCCCAATACCCCCGATACCAATTGTCAAAGTGCGTTGTACCGAGAACATAGTATCCCAACCAATCATTGTAATTTGCAAAGTCATCAGCGGCATATACTCTCAGGTGGGCACCAGGATCACCGGACGACGCCTCCCTTGTTCCCTCATCAGCGTTCCATACCCAGTTCCAATTGTTCTCCGGTCCGTCATTGAGCCGACCATTCATGTCCCGGTCCCCGGTAGCTCCCCAAAGAATGTCCTTGACCTTCTCGGTAGCGGCATCATTCCAAAACACCATATTTATAGGCCAGTCCACCTCATCCCAGTTCTCCTGCTCAAAATCGTAGTTCCAGAACTGATCACCGCCCAACTCTCTAATGGTTAGGTTAGAAGGGGTCCACGCCACTACCGGCGTTGCCGGGAAGACCAATAGCACAAGTATCATAGCTGCACTGAAAATAACCTTCGTTGCCATTTCTTGCACTCCCTTCCTTGGCATTACGGCGTCAAAATCTTAACTACTCCGTGATCCTGGTATTATTGCTGCTACCTCACCCCTATCAAAGAAAATCATTATATCTAGCGACCTTACTGTCTGTTTGCTGTGACGGATGCTCTGTCGATAATCAGACGGCTTCTGCGCACCCTCTATGGGTTCCATCCAAGGCCAGTCATATTCAATATCATAGGATTTGTCAAAATTTATAACCACTACTGCTCCAGTCTTCTCAAACGAGCTGTGTATTAAGCCAATAACAACCTCATAATTCTTTCCTTCGATAAGCTCTCGAACCCTGGAGTCGCTCAGAGCAATTCCCTTCGCCCAGGCTCTTTCCTCCTCTGTTAGCGACGGTTTTTGGGGTTGGGGGATGGGTTTGCCAAATTCATCAATTAGACCGGCTCTCTTAAATTCCTCTACTACCTCAGGGGGCGTGTTTTCGTCAATTTCTTCAGGACTATAGCCTTTAGGTTCTGGCAATTGCAGCGTCTGGTCCCCAGTGGTTGCATAGCTAACACCAGCTACTATCCCTCCTATTAGAATAGCAACTGCTACTATTATTACTACGCCTCTTTTCTTCATCACTCACCTCCCGTGGAAACAAACAAGCTCGAAGCCTATATTCTTATATTATCTTAGCGCCTTCATCGTAAAATTGTCAACTCGGCTGAGAGGCAAAGAAACTTCCTGAGCGATATATATAGATACAGCCTAATAGCTCCATTTTTCTCCTATTTTCTCTTGTTTATCCCCTTTTTAGTTATAAACTCATCGTTGCAACGTGAGTTTTCCACCTTTGCGTTCTGCTTCGGGCAATAGGCATGAACCTGTGTCTAGTTGCCATCCTTGAAAAACCTCTTCTCCCAAGATGCTAAACAAGCAGTCACGATGTCTCCTCCAGTGCAACTTTGTTTTTCCCAACAGTCTTGTGATATGATAATTTGAATGCCGAGCCTAACTTTCTATGGTGGTGTCAATGAAATTGGGGGCAACAAGGTGCTCCTTGAGGAGGGAGACACTACACTCTTCTTTGACTTTGGCACCTCCTTCTCCAGCAGCTACAAATATTTTGAAGAGTATCTCAAGCCTCGTGCCAGTGCTGGGCTTCTCGATTTACTGGAAATGAGATTGTTGCCTCCTCTACTCCAGACCTATCGTGCCGACCTTATCCCTGCTAACCTCTGGAATCGCTTCAAACACTTCCCCCTATGTAGAGAAGTCAATGTCCAGGCTGTGCTTCTCTCTCATGCCCACCTCGACCACAGCGGTTACATCTCCCTCCTTAGCGAAGATGTTCCCATTTACGCAACAGCGATGACTGCTCTCATCTCAAAGGCAATACAAGATAGCGGAAAGACCGAGTTTGATAAAGAGGTCTGCTACTCTATCCCCAAAGAGGAAAAGGATGGGACGATTCAGACTACCTCTTGGCAAAAAGCGCCTGCGCAGCAAAGATTTTTTAAGGTGTTTGACCCACATAACCTCAGCCAGGATGCTACAGCTTTGTGGCGGAAGCCCTCAGGGGGTCGGGGGCTCCAGCCCCATCCTTTACAAGCAGCAGGACGAGTGGGTTCCCTTCGCTTGCAGCACTTCCCCGTGGATCACTCTATATTTGGCGCATCAGCCTTTGCAGTAGAAACCAGCTCAGGTTGGGTAGTTTATACCGGAGACCTTAGGCTTCATGGCAAAGGGAGACATCTTACCGAAGATTTCATTGAAGCTGCTGCCCGCCTAAAGCCTGTCGTGCTCCTATGTGAGGGAACCAATGTCAAAACCAATCCGATAGTTACTGAGGACGAGGTATATGATAAGGCTTTGGAGGTTATCAAAGGGGCTAAAGCCTTGGTCATTGCAGATTTTGGACCGCGAAATGTAGAACGCCTCCTCACCTTTCGGCAGGTAGCTCAGGAAACCAATCGCTGCCTAGCCATCCTAGCTAAGGACGCTTATCTTCTCAAGGCAATGCGCACTGTAGCACCAGAGATCCCTGATATAGGCTCAGATACTGCTATTTGCATATATAAGGATGCCAAGGCACGACTGAATGGATGGGAGAGGGAAATCCGCACCCACCACCATGCTAAGCTAGTAACACCCCAAGAAATCAGTAACCATCAAGAAGACTATATTCTCTGCTTCAGCTTCTTTGATATTAATGAACTCCCCAGCATTATGCCCCAGGAGGGAAGCATCTATGTTTACTCCTCCAGCGAAGCCCATAATGAAGAACAGGAGATGGATTTTTGGCGCCTTCATAATTGGCTCGACCATTTTGGTATGACCGGGATTGGGTTACCGAGAAAGCCACCGTATCGGGAGATACCTGAAAATGAGCTTGGTCTCCATGCCTCAGGTCATGCCAGCGGACCAGAGCTATTAGACCTCATTCGAAATATAGCCCCCAGGATTCTCATCCCCATTCACACTGAAGACCCAGGTTATTTTGCGGATAATCTTGAGGGCGCAGGAATCGAAGTTCGCCAGCCTACATATGGGGAGGAGATAAGGTTCCCATGATACCCGTAAAGCTCTCTGTGCGCAATTTTATGTGCTATCGAGATAATGTTCCCCCGCTCTATCTCGATGGGATTCATACTGCCTGCCTTTGTGGTGGCAATGGCAATGGGAAGTCAGCACTGCTCGATGCCATCACCTGGGCACTATGGGGAAAGGCAAGGGCTAAAAGCGATGATGAACTCATTCATCTGGGGCAGAGGGAGATGGAGGTGGATTTCGAGTTTAGGGTAGATGAAAATCGATACTGTGTATTACGCAAGCATGCCAAGACAAGGCTGGGGAGGTCGGGGCAAACGCTCCTAGATTTCCAGGTGGCTGCTCCAAATGGCTTCAGCTCAATCAGCGGCAATAACCTAGGGGAGACACAGCAGAAGATTATTCGCATCCTGCGAATGGATTACCCTACCTTCATTAACAGCGCCTTCCTGCGGCAAGGGCATGCCGATGAATTTACTATCAAGCCTCCCGCAAAGCGAAAGAAGGTCCTGGCTAATATTCTAGGGCTTTCCTTCTATGATGAGCTTGAACAACGAGCTAAAGAATATGCTAGAGAAAGGGAGCAGATGGAGAGGGAGCTTGAACACTCTATCAAAGAGATGGAGCAGGAAATCAGCCTCAAAGGGGAATATGAGCTTAAGCTCCAACAACTAAGAGAAGCCCTGGCAGGATTGGATAGGCAGGTTAAGGAACAAGACTCGCAGGTCAAATCCCTGAGGGAAGCTAAAAATGCTCTGCAACTCAAGCAGGAGAGGTTAGTCGAACTCAAGGGGGAAATCGAACGGGAGAAGGAGGAGCTAGGTTATTGGCAAAATCAGGTCGAAGAGCATGTTCATAAGGTAGAGGAGTATGAGAAGGTAATTCAAAGGGGTTCAGAAGTAGAGATGGGCTATGCTCGACTACAAACCACAAAGAAGGAGAGTGAGGAGTTAAATATAAAGCTAGGAAGGTTGGCAGCTCTCAGGGAGCGTAAATCTGAATTAGACAGGGTTATACAAAGCTCAAAGGGGGAGCTATCGACTCAGCAGAGACTGGCGCAAAGCAAGGTGGAGGAGTGGCAAGCCAGGTCAGACCAAATACCGCAACTTGAACAGGATTTAGCTTCGGAGCGAGCCAAACTCGATAATATCGCCCAAAAAGATAAGGAGCTAGAAGAGAAAAGGCGTCAAGCTCAAGAATTAGCCCTCTATATTCAACACCTAAAATCGTCCAATGCGCAACTAGAGCAAGAACTCGAAGAATCGAGAGCTAAGCTTACCTTATTGAAACAGGGTGATGTCAGGTGTCCTCTGTGCGAGACGGAGCTTGGGGTTGTAGGGAAGCAAAGGGTAGAGGAGAAATATGAAGTAGAAATTAGTGCCAGGGTTAATGTCCAGCAGAGGAATGAGCTTGAGATCGGAGGAGGGGAGAAGAGGCATCGCAGCCTAAAGTTCGAAATTAGTGAGTCGGAGCTACGAGTAAATCAACAGAGAGCAGAGGCACAGAGTAAAGCCGCTGTATTAGAGAGAGAGATTTCTCGGGCTAAGCAGGCTGCTACCGAGCTGCTTGAGGGGAAAGCACGTCTAACCCAGCTTGGGGAGCGGCTGGCAAAAGGGGATTTCGCAGTTGCTGAGCAAATAAAACTCAAGGAAGTGGAACAGCAGATAGCAGAGCTGGGATACGATGCTCAAAGACATCAACAGCTTCGGCAGTTGTTGGCAGAGCTAGAAAAGTATGAAGCTTTACAGCGACGATTGGAAGAGGCGGGAAGGTTTCTCCCTTCGGAGAGAGCAGCACTAGACCAAGCTAGGGGTGCGGTGGTGCGGTGGAACTCCACCCTGGAAAAAGATAAGCAGAAGGCAGAAGCTTTGAGTAATGAACTCGCTGCCCTCCCAGGATTGATAAGCAGATTAACCAATGCCGAGCAAGCCTACAATGGGCTACTTTGGAGGCAAACTGAGATAAGGGATAAAATGGTAGCCACGCAGGAAAAGCTTGCTCGCTGCTCTGAATTGGAAGGAAAGAGGCAGGAAAAACAACAGTCCCTGCTCTGGATTTTGAGGGAAAGGAAAATCTATGAGGAGCTAGCAGAAGCCTTCGGGAAAAGAGGGGTTCAGGCTATTCTCATCGAGTCAGCCATCCCTGAGATTGAAATAGAAGCCAATAAGCTGTTAAGTCGGCTGACAGATAACCAAATGAGTGTAAGGATTGAAACCCAGAGGGAGACCAAGAAGGGCGAAACTATCGAGACGCTGGATATAAAAATCTCCGATGAATTGGGAACAAGAACCTATGAGATGTATAGTGGAGGGGAGGCTTTTCGCATCAACTTCTCCCTGCGTATTGCCCTTTCCAAGTTGCTAGCCAAGCGAGCCGGGGCGCCATTGCCCACGTTATTCATCGACGAGGGCTTTGGCACCCAGGATACCAGTGGGCTGGGGAAGCTTGTAGAAGCAATAAACTCCATCAGGGAAGACTTCGAAAAAATAATCGTCATCACCCACCTTGAAGAGCTTAAAGATGCCTTCCCGGTGCGCATCGAGGTCACCAAGACCGCTGAAGGCTCGACAATCTCAGTGAATTAAAAGAGCACTGCACGGCTGCCCCTGGTTGACTTATTCCGCAACTATGTAGTGGAGTTTAATTTTAGTCTATCTCAACTTAAAAGTCTATTCGAAGTGTTTAATGCCAAATAGTCAAGACAATAGTTGACAACGGTTCCTAAGTCTCTTTGACAGACTAACTTTCATACCTCCATTCAGGCAATTCTTCTTTTCGGAGTATTAATTCTTCTTTTTCCTGCCGAGAAATATATTCTCTTTCCTCTAGCATATTTAGCACCATTTTCTGCTTATTTATTAATTCACTCAGATCCTCACTTGAAACCTTTCCCATTGCAATGTTAAGACATTCTCCAACTTCATTGAAAAATGCTTTTACTAATTCGAGGTCTTTACTTTGCATTCTGCCAAATATACCCATCAATTTCCTGATAAACCTATGCTCCCTGTTTATGAATCTTTCTAATCCAATGTGGGTACCAAGCAGTTGCTTCTCATTTTCAAAATCCGCAATGCTCATGCTATAACTTAAAAAGCTATAACTATCTTCAACTATCGGTCCCCTATCTTTAATATACTCATAATAACTCTTTCGATTGCTAGTTGAAGTGGTAATTCTCCAATAATATGTACCTCCTAGGTACTCTATCAAGAACTCGAATGCTCCTCGCGGCGACACCTGTGACCCTGCTAGTAACAAATTGCTGTTCCCGCATTCTTTCTCAATTGCTTCCGCTTCCTCTAGAATAACAGCCTCTTCAATGTCTAAGGCAAAATGTACTAATATCCACGATTCTATTGACTCCAAGAAATCATACAGAGTTGAATAGCCTACCGTGCCATCTTTAACAACACGAAACATGAAATTCTTCATTATCGTTTGCTTTATCTCGGTTGTCATATAGAAGGATTTTCTTAACCGAACACCTGTACTCACATATCCCTCGATGATTTGGTGCGTTATCTTACAAATATTCTCTTTCTCCAAGTTCTTCCATTTCTTCTTAAATAGTCTCTTTAATAACTCGCTGATTCCAGATTGAATTACCCTATCAATAATGTTTTCACTTTTAGACAAAACAAATGAATCTCTTGATACTCGCAACTCTACTTCATCTGATTGTTCGATATTTAATTCTCCATACCAACCTTCTCTATACCAGCTATTCCTGCCCATCCACCTCGTTACAAAAATCCCCTTCTGTGACACGTTAATCCCGAAACTTCCAAAAGCTGATTTAAAGTCCCTCCACGCCCAATCTACTGGGAGCAATGACCCGTCTTCCGCTTTCTTTAGTATAGTTCCTATTTTCCCCGTAATACCTTCCGATTGGGTAGGCTTTATCTGAGTCTCTACTAGTTCATAATCCCTTATTTTATCTAATTTGAATAGTTCCATTACTTCAGCAAGCTTGAAATCATAACCTGCATCAATCACTTCAGTCTCGTTCCCATCAGAGCCAACTACCTTTATTGGAATTTCTACATGCCTGACATAGTGTCTAACTATTTCAACTAATTTCGCATCACTTAGCTCTTCTGCAACCGCCGGTTTTAGATTCAATTCAACTCTTGTTCCAGCATCATGTCTCGAACCTGGCCTCACAACTACATCTTCCCCAATATCACTAATCTCCAGTCTACGAGCATTTCCACCATCCATATATGTCTCAATTGCTAATGATTCTGAAATCATAAAGCAAGATAGTATCCCTACACCAAACTCACTAATTGCGTTCATTTTTATCTCTGGATATTGGTATTCAAAATCAACTGACCTGTAGTAGCTTCGCCCAACTTTTAAAAGATAGTTCTCTATAATAAATTCATCCATGCCCATGCCATTATCTTCAACCCATAGTATTTTTTTATCTTTTGAGATTCCTATTCTTATTAAAGGTTGCCAATTCGCTTTTATCTTTACCTTCATTCTGCACGTATCAATAGAGTTTTGAAGAAGTTCTCGACAAGAATCGTATTTCGACCTGTAGAGCCTCTCACCCATAAGCATCTTGGATATGGCAGCCGTATCAAAATCAAATTTAAAATTTCGATATAAATATCCTACTTCCTCTATTTTTGGTTCCATTACACCATCTAGCTCAATGAAGTACTTGTCTCTCAAGTCTAATGGAAGATTGATTAATGCTTTGTGTACCAAATCTAGCGTATCTTTGATCTTATTTGCCGTCACCAGTATCGACTTATGGATAATTGGATTATCACAGACTGCTTGAATTTTAATTTTCTTTCCGTCTGTCCCGATTGCCAATGTACTCCTATGTCTCTCCCACTCCTTTTTGCTTATTGGGTTCTTCGGACTTACGAATCTTAGAAGTAATTCTGGAGTCCTTACTCTGGTTATATCTACCTCATCAGCAAGTCTAAGGCAACCAGTTAAAAATGATAAACAAACCGGATCTTTCCCAGACACCACGTAATATCTACTATCAAACTTCTCTCCGTCCAATAGGTCTTCTTCTCGATGCCCTCTGGCTAATATAGCCACAGCCCTCGCTATACTATAATCTTCGATTCCTAATTCTTTATAATTATCAATTATGTATTTCTCACTTCTTCTATGATGTATAAGCCTTACATAGTCCCTTAGTAATTCTTCGTCACTCTCATCTTTATCCTTTACTGCTGGCTGTCTTTTGTATAACTGGAAATCGCTAGTTCTAGCTATCTCATCAGCCTCGCTTTGTCCTAATGCCATGCCTACATCGTGTAAATAACAAGCTAGCAATATTATATGAATCTCGTATCTATTGAGACTATTTATTACCTCTTTTGGAATTATCCAGTCTAGATTCATTACCACCTGGTCGCAGTGTGAAACGTCATGATTTGTATAGTCAGTAAAGAACGCGCTTATTCGTCCTAGAATAGGGCTTACATGTTCCCTGATTTTCATAATATTTTCGATTATGCTCTGAGCATCTCTCTTGCGAAGCTCTTCAATTAACAACGAATCTGATATATTCATTATGATATTACCTTACGATGTTTCTCCTCAACTACATTTGCTTGAGTAAGCTAGATGCCCCGCAGCTTGCTGCGGGGTGCTTCACTCCATATGGTACTGAAGGTAGTTCGAGTCCCTTTAGATTCACCATTCAGGATTCGAACTCAGCAGAATAGGCGATTTCACTCTTAGCCAATATTCTCGCCAATTATAATCATAGCTTACCTTCTTAAAGATTGAGCTTTTGGGCTATTTCCAGCACCACCCTCCTTAAGCTCTTCCAGCCTACCCAGGGAGCATAATCTCTCCTGACATATCTTACCATTTTTGCGGCAGGTGCGAGCCAACTCCAGATAGGTATACCTTTTCCCACTTGAGCTGCGGACTACTCTCTTGCGGATATACATTCTGCAGGCCTGATAGCATTTTTACCTCTTTTTGTCAAGCATTTTTTACACAAATATTTTCCACTACAGTTTTAGTTCTTCCAAAGCTACTACCACCTCCCCCAAAAGCTAAATTAAAGAGGGGGGTCTCAAACTTGGGCAAAACTAGTGAGTTCGAAATCTTAGCCTGAACTGGCAAAAAGGGCACCCCCTCGTTTGTCGGCAAGCACACAAATAGCCATGTTGTTAAGCAGCGGAGACACTCCACATTTTCCGATGATGGGACAACAAGCCGTGTTTGATGATGGGCATAGCTTCGTCCATCCCTGTAGAGGAATTTTGGAAACTTCTCTGCCTTGATGTTCTCCCTTTCCAGGTATGGTGATTGAGTCTTGTTCCTAATGTAAAAACCTTTGGAAAAAGGATGGCAATTCTGTATTAGTGCACCTCTTTCCTCTCTATCACTACCATAGCTAATCCAAGCGCAATCACAAATATCGCCAGCCAGATCCCTATTGAGACAGCAGGGCTAACATAGTGGGTTAGCTCGGCGGGATAGAATACCCCACCAATAGAAAGGTCTGAGTATTGTAATGTTGGCATGGACTCCATTGGCGCGGAGGCGTGAGTGAAATAGAGTAGAGCCTGGTGATATTGTGGTATTATCTGCCCGCCTTCAGCTTGTTCTATGAATGGGATAAAAATATTACCCAAGTGATGACTCATATCAAGATAATAGAGGTGATAGTCTTCATAAGTTTCAGGGAACATTACGTGGGCTATAAAACCAAAAAGGAAAACAAAGATAATGATTACCATGACTATCACCATAATCTTCACCCTACTCCTCATTAGAGCAGAGAGAGCAATTGAAATAGAGCCAAGAGTTAAAGTCACTATGAGTGAATATAGAACCACCCAGGGGATAGCTCCCAGAAGGGCTTTAAAGGTATCGATTTCAAGCGGTAGCAAAAACCAGAATAACAAAACAAGTAATAGCAAGATGATAGCTTCCAGGAATATAGCATTCAGCGCCAGGGCTGAAAGCTTCCCCAGCACAATCTGCCAGCGGCTTATTGGCTTGCTTACCAGCAGTAACAGTGTCCCATCGGAACTCTCCTTAGAGATAAAGCTGGCAGCGGTGGCTGACACCATAAGGGCGAGGAAGAACCCCACTATCCAAATAAAGGAAATTGAGAGGAAGTTGCCCAGCATGTAGTGGGTTTGCATATGCAAAGGCAATCTTTCCAAGCCCCACTGCCAACCTAGAGAGACCAGTACCGGAATTGAGATGCCAGCCAGGATAAGCAGTGGTGTCCTTACGGGACCCGTCAGGTCAACCAAGGTTTTGCGCATAATCAGGCGAAATCCCATATCCTTAGTCCTTACCTAATCCTATGGTCTTGCGGTAGACTTCTTCAAGTTTGACTTGCTCTTCGCCGAAATTCTTCAGTAGGATGCCTCTCTGGGCAATAGCATCCCACACCTCCCTTTGCAAGGTAGCAGCATCTTCGCTTATCAGGTGGATAATGCCCTTAGCATCGAGCCAGATTTCCTGGACGCATGGCTTGGTCTTCATAATCTCCAGGACAGCCTCATTGTTCGAGGTATTGAGCACATAGCGATTTTGGAAAAGTCTTTTCCTCAAGTGTTCCATGCTATCTTCAGCCACTGCCCTACCTTTATCGATCAGGGTCACAGAATCAACTACTTGTTCTAGCTCAGGCAGGATATGGCTGCTTATAAAGATGGTTACCTTCTGTTCTCTGGAAAGCCCTCTTAGCTTTTCGAGGGTTGACATCCTGCCACCAGGATCCAAATTAGCCGTTGGCTCGTCAAGGATAAGGAGCTCAGGCTGGTGGATCAAGGCTTGAGCCAAACTAAGCCGCTGCTTCATGCCGGCACTAAAGTTACCCACCTTGGTGTCTGAAAATTCATTCAGCTCAAAAGTTTCCAGAACTTCCGCTGCCTTGACTTCAGCCTCTCTTGCCTTAATCCCACCGAGCCCAGCCATATAAACCAGGTAGTCAAAGGGAGCCATATCATTGTAAAAGGAAGGACGCTCTGGAGAGTATCCAATGAATCTTCTCGCTTCAATTGAGCCAATAGGGTAACCCTTGATAAATCCCTCTCCCCGGCTACATTTGATAGCGCCAACCAGCATCTTAATGGTGGTCGTTTTCCCTGCTCCATTGGGTCCGACAAAGCCATGGATTGTCCCTTGTCTGACCTTCAAGCTAAGGCTATCTACAGCAACAAGGTTCCCAAAGGCTTTTGTTATCTCCCTGGTTTCAATCATCAGGTTATCAGCCATGACCTGTCCTCCGACGATGCCTGGTGATAGTTCTCATTAGCCTGAGTGAGAAAATGGATGAGACCAATAGCAGTAATGCTATGCAGGCTAAGATCAAAGCCCATAATTGACTTTCCACTTTAAAGTTCACTGTAGCCTGCGCAACCCTACCGTATTCATCCAGGGAATAAATTGTTAGCTCGTGCTCCCCACGAGCTACTGGCAAGGTGATCTCCTCCTTGTAGGTTAGCCCGTTCTGAACACCATCAATAAATATCAAATTGAAGTCCCCAGGGCTTGTTCCTTCCCAGCCGATTTTCAGCGGTGAGGTCTGAGTGCTGCCTTCAGTGGGAGAGGTGAGGTGGAGATTATTAGCCATATTGAGGAGGTAAAAACCGCCGCTACCCCCTACCATTCCCAGCTTGCCTTCTTCACCTATTTCGATAAACTCTGAACCAAGTATCAAAAAGCGAGCCATCACCTGCTCATTGAGGATATCAACTATCACTGGATGTTTTTTCTCTGCACTGCCAACAGTACCAGCCATTTTGAGTTTTTGCTCTACGGCTTCTCGCTCCATGGCACTCGGAGGCATGAACCTTTCCTCCTCATCACCCTGTTTGTATGCCGATTGAAAAATGGCTACCTCTTTATTTCCATCGCCATTGAAATCCCCCAACTCTTGGATAAAACCTCCGGGAGACCACCACTCCGGCATCTCATATGGCGCCTTAGTCGGTGGCAACATATATGGCTCCCGGCGAGATGGCACAACGCTGATCTCCTTCAGCAAGCTATTATGAGCCACATCATATATCGCTATCTGCAGCTCGCCGTATTGACTCGCCCTGACTAAAGCTAAGTCAGCTATCCCATCGCCATTGATGTCTGATATAGGAGTAGCAGGTATAATATCTTCTCCAATCGGTGTGGAAAAGCTGAATTTCCATATACTCTCTCCATCCTTTCCCGAGATGATTCCTAGCTCAGCCCCTCCCCTCGGTCCTATGGGTATGGGTATCCCATCCTTCTCAAAGACCGGTCCCGGTCCCTCTCTCCATTTCCAGCAGATAATAGAATCAGCATAGCCATCGTCATTGAAATCGGCGCAAGCCAAATCCAAGATCAGCTCTCCTTCTTGCTCCAATTCCAGCAGAGTCTCCCCAGTCGGCGGTGATAGAATAACCAGGAACGAAGATTGCTCCTTTTCCCCTACATGCTTCTTGATAAAAGTGATTTCTCCGATATCATCGCCATCAATATCGGATATTACATTCCCCGGTTCAATCGTCTCCTCTTCGTCAGCTTCAATTGTCAGACTGGGAGTGAAGTCGAGAGTATCACCCTCGGCAGCACTTACTACTATAATCAACTTGCGAGCGAGGAAAATCGCCAGGTCGCTTATGCCATCCCCATTTATATCATCTAATACCCTGAAGTCAGCCTGCCCAGTGGTAACTCCCCCGTCCCGATCAGCATAGGGTTTGCTCCACAATAACTCACCTTCTAGGTCGATAATGGATATATCATTGACTGTGCCAACAATGAAGGCAATGCCATTTTCTCCGTTTTGGATAATATCTAGGGATGATATCCCTTTAGCCAATGATACCGGGGGCAAATCAGCCCCATCCCTGCCGCTGAATACGACAATCTCGGAGCCCTTATAACCAATAATGTCCTGAGCTCCGTCCTGGTTCAAGTCAGGCACTATCTTGATGCCGCTTATGCCGCCAGAAGCAATGAATTCTTCATAGGGCACCTCGTAACGCCATACTTCCTGGTAGGTTGCCCCGTCTATTACATACAGTATCCTTGCGGTGAACCCTTGCCTGCCAGGCTGGTCGTGTTTTGAGCAGATGAGCAGGTCTGGTGTCTCATCTGAAGTAAATCTGCCCTCTTCTACGGCGACCTCGCTCACTCTGGGGTAATGCCACAGCACCTCTGCCTGAGAAGAAACACAGAGCAGATCCCCCTGGTTGGAAACAAAGAGGAAGCTATTCTCATCGAATCCTTTTACCCAGCGCTCATCCGAACGGTCAGAGAAGGATTCTGAGACAGACATTATCTCCAAGCTCTCAATCAGCTCTCCATTTTCCACATCGATTACCGCTACCTTTTCCCCGGAGCCAGATTTCCCCTGGGGCACAAGGATAACCTGCTTGCCATTGAGAGAAGTCATTTCTAGGTGCGTCTTACCTCCGAGAGACAATGTTTTCCTCCATATTACTTCTGTAGTGGCAGTATCTATTAAGATAATATCCACCTCACTTTCTGTTTGGTTAGAAACTAGGACCTCCTTTATCCCATCCGCAGTGACATCCGCAACCAGTGAAATATGAAGCTTGGGGGAAGTGTCAGCCTCAGCGATAATAGCCTCCCAGTCATAGATTACATCATGTAAATCAATAAGACGCACTTTGCCGTCCTCGGTGCTTACTACAACCTTCTCTTTGGTATCGATATCGAGGGGCAGAATATCCCCTACCGAGTATTCCAAAACCTCACCCCACTCAGTAGTAGCCTCCTCAGCTATTCTTTTTTGCCACCATAATTTCCCCTCTCTTCCACTAATCACATACATGAACCCATCCTGTGCCCCTATAGCCAGCTCGCCAATTCCATCTCCATTCATATCGCTGAGGCTGGCTATCTGCCGTAGCTCATCATCTGCCTCAAATTTCCAAATTAGCCCGCCCGTTTTCCCATCAAGCAGATAGAGGCAGCGACCTGAGGTTATAGCTACATCCTCAAAACCATCGGAGTTCACATCCTCTACTACATTGAGATCAAAGGGCAGGCCCTGCACCTCAGCCCACCCCACATCTTCTACGAAAGCCTCTTGTGTGGTGGTAAAATACCAAATCTCCTCACCGGTAGCCCCATCATAGCAGCGGATATTAGCAATATAGGTATCCTTGAGGGACACGACTATATCTCGTATACCGTCCCCGGTGATATCATCTATCAGGGCGATATTCGTAACTGGGCTGGAGAAGAAAATAAACCTCCCCAGGGCGCCATTGACGATTATATATAACCCCTCTGAAGTTCCCACAAAGATAGCCTTCTCCCCATTATCAGTCAGTCTGGCAAGCAAGATATTGCTGGTAATGGTGCCACTTAAACCTATTTGAAGGGAACTCACTGAGGGTGCAAGTTCAGCAGGCTCAGATTCTGAAGCAAAAAGCGACACTGCAGGGTTCGCTAAGCCTAAGATACAGCTACCGATTAGGATAGCAATAACTACCCTCAAGCTAATAATTGCGACCTTAGATCGCTTCGTTTTCTCTACCCCCTGCCCCTTACAACGTAACCTTTTTGATAAATTTAACCCCTGCTAAAGTATCATCTCCGAGCCGAATTCACTAAAGAGTATATCCGAGGCTGAAGGAAAAAATCAATATAATCACAAGAAAATTTCCCTCCTACCTCTTAAGGCGATTTCTAAGGACAAAAAGTTCCTTTATCTCAAGCAGTGCCTCCTCCTGAAGTCAAACTCGGATAGTATAGCGCTTGCGTTAGTATGCTTCAAAGTGAACAATACATCGTGATGTGCAACCGCTACTTCTCCCGGCTTTGCCTCAAATTACATATAGCGGCAAAGCTATCGCCAGCCCACTCATTCGCCAATTTCCGTTTGGTGCGAAACGGGATGCAGAGCACAGACCTCACCAATTGCTCTACTGCAAGGCCTGCAGCCGCAATGGCACAACCTTCTGAGGTTCAAGAAAATGACTAGCCACCCGATTACTTGTTGTGACACAAATTGGACTAGGTTTTACCTGTATGGAACGCCTTTTTGTTCAGCTGCTCACCAACCTACTGAAAGAGTCAAGTATGTAGGCAGGCGATAAATCCCGCGCCAATGGCGCTAGGCGTAGCTAGAGCCAGGGGTCATAGAAATGTCTGCGGCTTGGTTAGGCTTTTAGTTATGTGGGTACCACTTGTAGGCAAGTGGGATATACCGCTGATGCCTTTGACATGCACTTACTGACATTTCGGCGGTGCAAATGTTCACTTTGGGAGGCATTTGGAGTATACTTTTGCTGGTAGTTTACGGGCATGAGACGCCTAGCGTTGGGTGACCTGGGTGAAGCTACCTACTAGCGAACTAAGGTGAACCGACAGAGGATGGCGTGTTTACCAGCTCACTGTTAGAGCTTACTTTCCCTCAAGTGCTGGAGAAAGGAGATATCTCCTCATTTACTGGGAAACACTGGGGATGGCAGAGAAACCGAGCATCGGAGACAAAGCTATTTAGTGAGGGTAAAGCCTTATGGTTAAGCCAATGATGGCTTCCAAGCAGCGGGCTTTAAGGTTCACCCTTTCAGTGTAGCACAGGAGTGACTAATTGCTACTCGATTCTGCGCTGATGGGTATCATTCAGCTTTGAGTAGCATCAAAATAAAGTTAGGAGGTTCATTCCTGCTGTCTCTTATCTAGCTCTTGTTCATATCTCATATTCTACTATCAATACAGCCAGAGGCTCGGTAGTGATAGCCCTTACACAGGGGGTTGCCACATACCTAACATTGACAGATATACTTCTCTTTGTTACTCTGCTTTACAGTAAAACAGAAAGGGGGCAACATGGAAGCGTATTGCTTTAAGTGCCGAGCAAAGAGGGAAATAAAGAGTCCGAAGCCGGTTACACTCAAGAATGGGCGTCCCGCAACACAAGGAGTTTGCCCTACGTGTGGCACCAAGGTATTCCGCATAGGCAAGAGCTAGCCAGGCATGAGCATTAGCCACAGGTAACGAAAACACTGAGGCAGCTCTAAAGATAAAGCCGGGGTGGATATGACACAAGGAGGTTTGGCGCTCCCGCAAACGGGATTGCTGAGCCCTATAGGCTATGTCCTGACGCCCCAGGCTTTTTCAACCTCTGACCTGGCACTTGGACCCGTGCTTCACCACCTTGGCGGGGACATTATGGCATAGTGAGATAGCGGCGGTGTAGTAGCTTCGCTCCTTCGAATAGGCGCGGTAGGTTGCACATTCCGATGAAATGTGATCCTCTTCCACGACCTTGATACTAGAAGGCAACAAGCGTGTTGGGTGAAGCTCAGAGCGCAGCACATGGTTCTGTAGCGATCATCAAATTCCGTGGCAAGCCTTTGGGCTGCCTTCAATTGCCTCCTTAGTCGTAAGAACCAGACAATAACAAACCCAATGAAGGGCAGGCAGCACTATCAATATTGCCAGCACTAGCATATGCCATTTTCAATATGTGTTCTCACCTCGTTTGTTGGTAGAAGCAACGTCGACCTCTTTTGTACGAGGTGCAAAGACTTCTTGCTTCGCACCCACCCCCTCATCTACAATCTATCCCAATGACACTGGCTATACGGGAAACTCGGTGCGCAATAATATCAAGGAAAACAATGGCACCATGAAAATACTCGTTTTGGAGAAATAGATAGAGGTTTTAATAGCTTACCTTCTGGGAGCCATGCCTCTTATTTTACAGTAACCACTCCTCTTGGTTCGCTGACAGCCTCTCCAATGATAGCTGCATCCTCCACGCCCACTTGTCGCAGCCTATTGAGTAGCAGTTCAGCTCCCCTAGGACTTAAACAGATTAGCAAACCACCGGAGGTTTGAGGGTCAAAGAGGACATCTTGCATATAATCAGGCAATTCCTTGGCAATTTTCACTGCAGTGGAGTAAAATTCCCGGTTACGGTGTAGACCGGCCGGGCACAATCCCTGCTTAGCAAACTCGCCTGCCTCTGGGAAGGACGGGATAGAAGTGAGTTGCATGTTAATGCCTACATGGCTATTTTGAGCTAGCTGGACAGTGTGCCCAAGAAGTCCAAAACCAGTGATGTCAGTACAGGCATGAACCCCTGCCTCCTGCATTAGCTCCGAGGCTTTGTTGTTCAAAGCCACCATACACTTTGTAAGCTTCGCTATCGTCTCTTCGTCAACCATTCCGGCTTTCAAAGCAGTGCTTATGATTCCGGTTCCCAGCGGCTTGGTAAGTATAAGCTTATCCCCTACCTCGGCACCCGCATTGGTCACCAGCTGTTTGGGGTGCACGATGCCCGTAACAGAAAGGCCGTACTTTAATTCCACATCGTCTATGCTATGTCCCCCAACCAGAACCACCCCCGCCTCACGCATCTTATCTACCCCACCTCTGAGGATGTCCTTCAATACTGAAATATCCAGGGACTTCGTGGGGAAGCAGACTATATTCATTGCTGTCAGTGGCTTGCCACCCATAGCATAGACATCACTCAATGCGTTAGCAACAGCAATCTGACCAAACGTGTACGGATCATCGACTATAGGCGTGAAGAAATCGATGGTCTGAATGATAGCCAAGTCATCCGTTAGCTTGTAGACGCCAGCATCGTCCAAGTTTGCCATGCCTCGAATCACGTTCGGGTTAGATATTAAGGGCAAATCACATAAAGCTTTGTCTAGGTCTCCCGGACCCAATTTGGAAGCTCAACCTGCCCCACGAACACTTTCGGTTAAGCGAGGATCTATCTTCCTATCCATTTAGCTCCTCCGTTACTGAAACCGGAGACCAGCCTCCAGCTTCATTTGGCATTGTAGCACTCTCGGTCTCAAAAGAGCAAGCCGCTACCCCCTGAGCCACCAGTCTGAGCAATGAACTGGCTGCCTTACACCAAGAGGCTGAGTCAGGTAATTTTGAAAGTGAGCCCAAACATAGTAAAATGGGGCATAAATGAGAAGTATGTTTCGCTATCTTCCCAGTGTTGACAGGGTGCTCTCTGACGAACGGATCAGGCAACTTGAGAAGACTTATCCACACGTCTTGCTTGTAAACTTGGTTAGGCAACGTCTCGAACGCGATCGCCTTTCCATCGCTGTTGGTAATCCATGCCCCCCTATTGATGAAATAGTAGAATACATTTGTGCACAAGTACATGCCCTAGAAAATCCTAGCCTGCGCTTCGTCATTAATGCTACCGGAGTAATACTCCACACTAACTTGGGCCGCGCGCCGCTCAGCAAAGAGGCGACAGCGGCTATGGATGCGGTCTCCAGCGGTTATTGTAATCTGGAGTTTGACCTTAACAGTGGAAAGCGGAGTTCTCGTAACACTCACATTGAGCCGCTCTTATGCCAGCTGGTCGGAGCTGAGGCAGCGCTGGTGGTAAACAACAACGCCTCGGCGGTGCTGCTAGCCCTGACTGTTTTAGCTAAAAAGAAGGAGGTAATCGTTTCCCGAGGCCAAGCAGTGGAGATTGGCGGTGGCTTTCGTATTCCCGATGTAATGCGCCAAAGCGGGGCGAAGTTAATCGAGGTGGGGACCACTAATTGCACCTATGTTGCTGACTACGAACAGGCGATTAACCCCCGAACAGCAGCACTAATGCGGGTTCATTCCAGCAATTTCAAGCTCATGGGTTTCACTCACTTTGTTGGACTTGACGAGTTGGTAACGCTTGGCAACCGTTATGACCTTCAGGTGTTTGACGACTTGGGTAGCGGCTGTTTCCTAGACACATCCAGGTTCGGACTTGACCCGGAGCCAATGGTACAGCATAGCGTTGTCATCGGTGCCGGGCTGGTCTTCTTCTCCGGCGATAAGCTTATGGGTGGTCCTCAAGCTGGGATCATCGTCGGTAAAAAGCAGTTTATTGATAGGTTGAAGAAACACCCACTGGCTCGAGCGGTGCGGATTGACAAGATAAGGCTAGCTGGTGTAGTAGCGACATTAGTTCACTACTTAAAAGGTGAAGCGGTAAGTAAGATCCCAGTGTGGCGCATGGTCTCAGCACCGCTGGAGGAGATTGAACGGCGCGCCAAAATGTGGGCTCGGGTTATGGATGACCTGGCTCAGGTGTTCGACGGGGAGACCATGGTCGGGGGTGGTAGCCTACCTGGGGGCACCCTGTCCACGAAACTCGTCGCCATTGGCGGAAAAGGCGAAAACACAGCTCAAGCCTTAGGTCAAAGGCTGCGGAGTCGGGGAATACCCATCGTGGGGCGGATTAGTGGCAATGTGTTACTCCTTGACCCGCGCTCAGTGCTTCCTGAAGAGGATGAAGTTGTGCTTCAAGCACTTCATAATTTAGCTGCCACATTGAAGCATACTTGATGACGGTTAATCCTGTAAGCGGAGGACTACCATGTTTGTGCTAGGCACTGCTGGGCATATAGACCACGGCAAGTCAATGTTAGTGCATGCCCTAACCGGGATAGACCCTGACCGACTACGTGAGGAAAAGGAGCGGGGCATGACTATTGACCTTGGCTTCGCCTGGCTAAAACTACCCAGTGGGCGAGAGGTGGGAATTGTTGACGTCCCCGGACATGAGCGGTTCATCAAGAACATGCTGGCGGGAGTGGGTGGCATTGACCTTGCCCTACTTGTTGTCGCTGCCAATGAGGGGGTGATGCCCCAAACCAGAGAGCACCTAGCCATTCTAGACTTGCTCGGCATACAAAGAGAAATCGTCGCTATTACTAAAAAGGATATGGTGGATGATGAGTGGCTGAGCTTAGTCAGAATGGAGATAGAGGAGCTAATTGGCCCGACTAGCTTATCCCAAGCTCCCATCATTGCCGTTTCGGCTGTAACTGGAGAAGGCTTGCCTGAGTTGGTTTCAGCTATTGACCGGCTCTTGAGTTCCATTGAGCCGAGAAAAGATATAGGGCGATCGCGGTTACCTATAGACCGTATCTTTACCATAGCTGGCTCTGGCACCATAGTAACCGGGACATTGCTTGACGGCTCGCTCACAGTAGGACAGGAAGTAGAGATTGTCCCCACTGGTTTAAAGTCGCGTCTACGGGGGTTACAGACGCATAAAGCTCGCATAAATACTGCAATTCCTGGAAGTAGAGTTGCCGCTAACTTGGTCGGTATTGCCACCTCCCAGCTACAGCGTGGGGATGTGCTCACCAAGCCAGGTTGGTTGATACCTACTATGATGTTAAGTGTGCAGCTTCGTCTACTTCCATATCTCCACCGTCACCTGCGACATAATGCTACCGTTAGCTTTCATACCGGGGCCACTGAGACGATGGCTAAAGTCCGCCTGCTGGAGAAAGAGGAGCTTCAGCCCGGGGAGATTACCTGGGCACAGTTGTCACTGAGCAAGCCCGTGGCACTAGTTAAGGGCGACCACTTCATTATCCGCTCATCCGTGGAGACCTTGGGTGGTGGTAAAGTCGTTGATTCCCACGTCAAGCGACTTCGCCGTTTTCGCCCTGCTATTATTCAAAACCTGAAGGTAAGGAAGGAGGGCACAACTGAGGATGCTATTATGGTGTTACTAGAGACAAAACAGCCTCTGGAGCTATCAGCCCTTGTAGCTCAATGTGAGCTACCTGCTACTGAAGTCCAGCCAGTGATAGAATCTCTCACCCAGCAAGGGAAGGTAGTAGGGATAGGCCAGGGGAAACATTGTCTCCTCTTGACTGCACTGGGCTGGGAGCGTTTGACTAAAAAAGCAGCAACCATACTCCAGGACTATCACCTAAAGTTCCCGGCTCGTTTAGGTATGCCTAAAGTGGAACTAAGCAGCAGGTTGAAGCTGGGGACATACTCCTCAGCTACTTTACAAAGGCTTTTCGGCGAAGATGTCATAATCGAGGATGGTGTAGCCACTCGCCTTCCCACTCACCGGATCCAGTTTACTCAGGCTCAGCAGGCAAAGATAGATGCCTTTCTGCAGTCGCTAGCCCGAAATCCCTATGCTCCACCCAGTGACCTTATCCCTGAACCTGATTTGCTCAACTTGCTCATTGAGCAGCACCAGGTGGTGAAGGTAAGCGATAGCGTGGTTTTTTCCGCTTCAGCCTATAATGAGATGTATGAAAGAGTTACTTCCCACTTAAAGGCCCGCGGTAGGGTGACCCTTGCCGAGGTACGAGATTTGTTTAAAACGAGCCGGAAATATGCTCAGGCTTTCCTTGAACATCTGGACGAAAAGAAGGTGACCCGCCGCATCGGTGATGAGCGGGTTCTCTGGCGGGAGCGTATGGGAGTCGAACCCACTGAAGACATTTCCAATGCCCCCCGACAGATTTGAAGTCCGCGAAGCCCACCGGGACTCAACCGCTCCCTAACTTAGAACAAATCAAGTATATATTATTAGTAACACAAAGAGTGCAATGAACTATTTGTCTACGACCGATGGGCATTTAGTTGACCCTGTTGCTCAATATTGTCCCATAAGCCGAAGTGCAGCACATAGAATAGCACATCAGTGTTTGGTGATTGTCAGATAATAGTCATTCTCCCTCTTCTCAACTGATACAGCGCAACCCATACTTTCTGCTAAGCGATTAACATTATCCCGCGCTGCAGCGTTGTCAACAACGACTATTACCCTCCCTTTATCTATCTCAGCAAGCACCTTGCTGGTTCTCATTACCGGGAAGGGGCATGCTAGACCTCGAGCATCAATTTCATAATCCATAACTCCCACCTTCCTAAAAGAAGACAACCTTATCAGTGCTCACTACCCAGTCGACCAAATCATGTATAGTGCTGATCTCGGCCCCCTCTACGAGTTCTTCCTGGCTGAGACCGCGTTCAGACGCGCAGACGCCGCAAACCTTGACCCTAGCCCCCTGCTTGATTGAAGCCTTGAGCAGTTCCTCACAGATTCAGTGAAAACGGCTAATGGGAAGGTATTTGGCCCTATTTCCCAAAGAGAAGTCGAGAAAATGCTGGATGAGTATTATCATGAAAG
>SDBU01002067.1_pt1 | contig 27348 bp, 42 predicted proteins | sample 2277071 | NCBI WGS metagenome assembly SDBU01 (sample SAMN10397929, study PRJNA504765) | marine sediment metagenome | isolation source: marine sediment core GS08_GC12, 126 cmbsf | place: Arctic Ocean: Gakkel Ridge, Loki's castle | collected 2008 | reverse complement strand
GTCATAAGTTTCCACAGAAGTTATTGTTTTTCCGGAACCAGACGACTTAGAAGCATCTGGCCCGGTGTCCTCAGAGCATTTAGAAGCTTCCACTAAATCTGAAGTGTTCTCTGGGGGATTATGATTTTGAGGTTCAAACTTTTCGCATGGAAGACCAAGTTCTTTAACATATCTTGGACAATAAACTCCATCTGTTAAGTGATAATGTTCACTTTCTTCATACCCACACTTTGCACATATTTCTGATGTCATTTTTTATTGTATTTTTTCTTTAATTGATTTAATTCAGATTCTTCCATTGGTGTTAATCCAAACATTGCTTCATCTTCTTCTAAAAACATTAATCTTCTCCTTTCTCTTTCTTCACATATTTCTGATGTCATTTTAAAAAAATTAAAAGCAGGGGACTAATCCCCTGCGTTTGAAGTTGTATGCTTTCCCAAGATCAATGTACTTAATCTTGAACAGCCTTCTCCATAAACTCTTCAACTTAAATCCAAACTTCATTTTTTTGATTCCTCCTTTTTTAATTGAGTATGTTTGTCTAAGTGGGACTGCAAGTTCCCCTCAACATGTGATTCTGAGTTGCCCTTGATTTCTTTTCCACATTCTGGGCAGTTAATATAGTATTTCTTAACCACCTTGTTTCTTGATTTTATTTCGTTTGTCATTTTGATTGATTATGAAAGGAAGGCGGATAGAGATCCGCCCCTCCCCGAAGGGAGTATTAAAATAAATCCTTTATTTGTTCTAAGGGTTCTTTTTCCTCCTTCTCCTCTTCTTCTTCCTCATCCTCTTCTTCTTCCTCTTCTTCAGGAGGTAATGGACTTGACTCTATTAGCTTTTGAAGCTTCTTAGGATCAACTTCGTGTCCAAAGGTTTCTGCGATCTCTTCACATAGTTTTTTTATCATCCTGCTCATTTTATATTGCCCCCCACAAATCATTTACTTCGTATGGTTCGAAGTTTGGTAATTCGAATCCGTATTCTTCAAAGTTGTATGTTTCCATTTTGTTTTTCCCCTAATTTTTGACCAGCTTTTGGTTGCTGTTTTAATTAATATAATGAGGCATATGGGGTATATAAATGTATCTATGCATATGGCTTATGGGGTTGTTATGTGCTAGGAGTAACTAATGTTTAAATATAATTGATGATTGGGAAACTGATGGATAAGGAAGATATTAAGGAAAAGGTTTTACAATGGCAACTTCTAGCAGAACAATGGTTTGGTGAAAACCAAAAGGTGTTTATTAAAAAATTAAATGGTGACATATATTTCTGTAAACTTGTTATGGTTGGTGAAACCCAAATAGGTGTTGATGTTTATTCTCCAGAGCAAAGAGCTGGAACAAGAGAGTATATTGATTGGTTGGAGATTGATAAGTTTGATAAGGTAAAGGAGATTGATGATAATTGCGAAAAGGGGTTGTATGGTGCTTAAAATGGAAATTTGGGGTATTTGGTTATGGAGGTGTGGTGTGTTTCCACTGGAAATGGGTGGAAAAAGAAAATGGTGAAGAAAAGTAAGGTATCAACAAACTTAAACGAGCTGCCCACAGAGATAACTAGGATATTGAATTCAAAAGACTTATGGTATAATTTAGTAGTGGATGAACTAAATAAAAAAATAGTTGGAGAAATCCCCTCAAGAGAAATAATCTTAATGTGTGCTATGGGAAGGTTAGTTGAAAATTGTTCTTACACTTCTTTTAATTTACTTATGCACTCTGAAAGTTCTGCTGGAAAAGATTACATTACAAAGAATGTTCTTAAACTAATACCTGAAACAAACGTATTCTCCAGGACTAGAATCTCTCCAACTGTATTGAATTATTGGAAGCCCTTTAAAAGAATTGGACTTGATAGTTGGAATGGCTGCATTTTATACCTTCCTGATATAAGTGAGCCTGTTCTTAATTCAGATGCTATGAAGTTATTATGTTCTGATGGATCTCACATTACAATAACTGAAAAGGGAGAAGCCAGAGATATTGAAATAAAAGGCAAACCTGTTATCTTCTCTACTACTGCAACTACTACTCCAAATGAAGAAATACTTAATAGATTCTCAATAGTCCACTTAGATGAAAGTGAAGAACAAACTAAGAGAATAATGAAAATGCAAGGAATTAGAATGATGGAGGGATTGTCCTGTGAATACAATCCTTTAATTAAACAAGCTTTATCACATCTTAAAAGATACTCTGTTAAGATTCCTTTTGCAGATAAAGTAGTGGATGTATTCCCTAGCAAGAAGATTAGTGAAAGAAGAAACTTTGAAAGATTCTTTGATTTTATAAAAGCGATAACCTGTGTTTATCAATTTCAAAGAGAACTAGAAGGTGGGAAGTATCTTATAGCAGAGATAGAAGACTACGATAAAGCAAGAAATATCTTTATGAATATCCAACAAGGTATTAGCTCTATTCCATTAAATAGAAGGCAAAAGGATGTTGTGGAAGTATTGACTAATTCTGAAGATATGCTCTCCTTAGCAGAGATTCAGAAAAAGCTTAAACATTACATTGCTATTCAAAACTTTAGACCTCATTTAGATAGCCTAGTAAATCTTAGAGTTATTGAAAAACATTATGATACAGATAATATAAATAGAGAAATAATAAAATATCGTCTTAGTGAAGAATACCTAAATTTTAAACCCATTATTTTGCCTAATGGAGAAGACCTTTTAGGTAGATAGTAATAATAGTAATAATAATAATGTATATAATGTAGTAATAGGATATGGTCATGTTGCGCTCTCACAGGCAATATTGAGTGGAACCATCATTACCATCTCCACATTTACCCCATTTTCCATAGGAAATGGAGGTGTTTAGATGAATAACACCTCAATGTAAAGGTTTAAATATATTAAACATTCCAACTAAAATAAGGGATAATAACACAAAAAATGGAAGAAAACACCGAAAAAAATAATACTATTAAAGCACCTGCTAAAATAACACTAGCAAAGTATAAACGATGTTCTACAGATAATCAAGAATTAGAATTACAGGATGAAGTTTTAGATAAGCATATAGAACGGTTAAGGGAAGATAATCCAAGTGTTGAATATGAAATATTAGAGTTTGAAGACTTTGCTGTTTCTGGAAAATCAATGGAAAGAAACGCTTTCTTAAAGATGATGAAGTTGGTTGAAGCTAAAAAAATAGATATAATCATGTTCACAAAGCTGGATAGGTTAGCTAGAAGCCTGCAGGATCTATTAAATATTTCTTCTAAATTAGAGACGTATGGTGTAAAGTTCATTGTTGTTGAGCAAAACATAGATACGTCTACTTATCAAGGGAGACTAAGTTTTCAGATAATGGGCGCATTTGCAGAGTTTGAAAGAAATATAACAAGAGAAAGAATGGAAGCTGGAAGGAAGAAAGCAGAGTTGGTTGGAACTAAATCAGGCAAACCCTGCCATAGACCTAAGGTTAAAATTGACGAGGATGGTGTGAGGTATAAATTCAAACAAGGAATGTCTATGAATCAAATAGCAAAAAACTATGGTGTTTCAATCACACCTATTAGGAGGATATTAAAAGATGAGGATTAAGATGATAAAAATCAAAAACAACCTTTGTGAATGTGGACATAAAAAAGGAAGTCACAACTCAAACGAAAAGGGATATCACTATTGTAGGATAAGAGGATGTTTATGTAAGAAATTCAAATCAAAAAAGAAAAAGGAGTTGTTTGGATGATATTTACACAGATGAAAGGAGGTTAAAAATAAATGAATAAAAAAATATTACTATTCGTAATTGCACCAGTTTTGGCTTTAGCATTAGTTACAGCAACAGTTTTAACATTCATGGGACAAGTTCAACGAGATGTTACAATAACAGAATCTTTTAAGTTTGTTGGAGGTGACGCATCGCCCATAACAATTATTGGTGGAGAATCTGTAATCTCTGAAGATTTAAGTGTTGAATCCTTAACAAGCGTTGTAATTCCTCTAAGCATTGAAACAACACCTGTTGAAGAAGGAGTAGAACACACAGTAAATTATCTGTTAGATAATAGTGGCGGAGTTTGTACTTCTTGGCCACAAGAGACTTGCGAGAAAAGAATCTTCATAAGTGCAGAAGATGTTGGAATTGAAACTCTTGATGATTTGAATTCAATAAGTTGGGATGCAAATGTTCTTGGAGGATACATAACTCATGTTGATGTGATTTTAGAAACAGATGCTTTAGTGTTTGAATATGCTAAGATAGATCCTTTAGATTGTGATGATGTTGTAGACTATCCAACAGGAGAAGTTAATACATTTGGAGATAAAGGAATTATTGATGCAGATGCTTATGCTTGGTTATCAAGTGGAGTTCCAGGATATTGTGGATTACCAGAATTTGATGCAACTCACAACAGTTTAACAGAATGGAAAATAACAAGAGGATCTGAAAAGGTTATTGGATTTGAAATTGAAGTAGATAATTGGGTTTCACCAAGTAATTCAGAAGTGAAGAACATCTTAATCAATGGAAATCCGGTTGAAGTTTCAATTAAACCTTCTGATAAATTAGCTTTTAATGTGGAAACTGAATTTGGATTATTGAATATAGGAAATTACACAATAGAAACAACAATCGATGCAAGAGAATAAAATTTATTTTTTGTGCCTTTAATTTTTCAGGCACTTCATACTCACAAAATGGAAAAACAAATAGTAACAACAATAATCTTAGGAATATTCCTAATTAGCCTGGCAAGTGCAGTGGTAATTCCTGCGGGAACAAGCGAGATGTTCCAAATAAACACCACCGACACACTTTATTATGATATTGTAGGCAATAATAACAGTATTGATGGATTGAATATCACACAAGATATTTATGAAGATTATTCAAATATCACAATATCAACAAATCTTATGTATCAAGCAGATGAATTTACAATCATATTCTTTAATATCGAAAAAGAAGTTGTGCATCATTATTCTTCAGGTGGTGGTAGTTCAAAAGTTATATACAAAGATAAAATAATTGACCATTATATGAATAAATACATTTATCCTCAAGATAATGAAAGTGAAGTAGAAGAAGAAGTTGAAGAAGAAGTTGTTGATGAAGATGTAGATAAAGCGCTTATCATTATCATTTGGTTGGTAGCTTTATTTTTTACTATAATAATAGTTATTCTGTTTAAGAAGCGTATTCGCAGTTTCAATTCTTTGCCACCTTCTTATATTAAAAAAGATATAAATCAATCAAAAACCGACGTTAAGCCCAACACAGAACAGGCCAAGAGCGCCACATAATACATGTTCCACGACGGTAACTAACCACCCCCTCGCCCTAAACACTTCTAATGTATTGTAATCCACTCTATTAATAAGAGAGAGAATGGAATGGCAGTTTCCTGCCAAGAAAGAAGCATTTAGGGGGTTAGTATTAATAACAGAAATGTTTTTTTAAAGATTATGTATGGTTTATAGTGATTTTTAGTAATTTTTTCTAGGTTCAGACTTGTCAAGTTAATTTAAGAAGGGTATTGGAGTGTGCATTGCACCATATTCCCCTTTTTCCTTAGGATTTTCCTTTATTTCAACCAAATAACCTTTCTTTTTGACATATTGCAGTGTTTCACACACAGTAGAGGGGTCTATTCCTCTTATTTTTGCAATTTCTTTCTGATTTAGACCTTGACAAGCCAACTTATAAACTGCTTGTTGCTTCTCAGTCAACAAAGGTCTCCCAGACTTGATTAATTTGTCCTCTTCGAGCTTCTCAAGCTCTAAAGTGTATTCTCGAGTAGTATCTGAAAGGAATTGTATCTTTTTTGCCTCGTAAGCATCTCTTAACTCCTTCGACGGCAACGAAAAGTTGAATCTTTTAACTTGTTTCATCTTTCCATGCACTCTTACCTTTGGATACCTCGAATAAACCTTCCCACTCCTTTGATTTACTTGGTGAGTGAAGAATTTGCACTTGTTTATTTTATTTTCTTGATCAATCCCAACACTTTCCATCGAATAGTGCATTAACATCCTCGCTGTTTTGTTTAACATAGATAAATAAGGTAAATTAAAGAAGATTGCAATGTTCATACTTCTAAAACTTTGTAAAACGTATGAGAACATTTTAGAAACTCTGTTTTGGAAATCTAAACTGCCCATGTTCACGCCAGACTCTTCAAAAATCAAAACCTCGCCCCTTCTTAGTGTTCCCGACGACAAACGCCTCATAATATTCACAACTCCGAAACAAATATTCTCTGGAGGAAACTTTTCATGGAAATGGTAATCATACCAAAGTTCTGCCATCCTTAAATCACGATAAGATTTTCCAGAACCAGTTGCACCGAGATTTGCACCAAGAACATTCTTATTATTTCTAATTAATCTGCTATGCATCCACTTGCAAAGTATTTCACCTTCTTTTGGTTCCCCAACTTGAATTAATTTAGCCATCTTACGCCTCGTATATTTCTCCTTCGTAATAACCAAGACGTTGAGTTAATTTAGTTAGCTCTGTTAATATATTTCTGTAACAATCTATTTTCTCCTCGAGGAATTCTTGATAAAGAGGCAGCTCTTGATTTAATCTTCCTTCTTCATGTATGATCCCATCTTGTATAAGATTATTTTTTAACATTGGATGCATATTTTTCCAACGATTCCCTTCTAGTTCACATAAACTTTCTTTTGTTTCTATTAAATCTTCTTCAATCTTTTTAATGTTCGTTTCTGCTTCTTCATCAAAGTCACAAGCCATCATGTTCTCTGCTGTTTTAACAGTTTCAATGAATATTTTCCGTGTGTCTTGAATATATGTAATCTTCATGTTCCCTTGTTTGTCCATCGAGTTATTTACCCAGCCGCTCATCATTTCAACACTACCAGCGTCGATACATTTCTTCATAGACTTCATAACTAATACTTGATGAGAAAACTGCTCGTCTTTGGAAGAAGTATAATCTTCAACTTCTTGTATTTCAAACTCTTCCATGCTTACTTATACGTATTATTATTTATAAACCTTTTTTAAAGGTCGTTGGAGAGTTTTTGAGTTTTGGTGGGTTCATCTTAGATGAACTTGGCGGATTCATTCTAGATGGATTAGGAATTTTAAGATTGCAAGAAGGACAAGTTACTTTTGTCAGTTTTGACTTTGTATTCCATTCGTGATTACAATTATTCAGACTTTATACACAAAGCCTGTTTCCAAAACCTTTATATATTATTTAAACTTTACTATTTTGTTACTACGTTACACGGTAACATTTCAGGAGTATTTTATGGGCAATGAAAAGAAAACAAACTATTGGAGATTTGCTACCATATTATTAATTCCCCTAATAATGCTATTAACAATTTTGACGTCTGTTCCAAAAGAAAAAGAAACCGTTGACTTCATAGACTTCTCAATCACCAAAGAAGAATTTACTGCATTCACCGACGTCATGGAAACTCCCTTCAGCATTTGCAACATCCCAACAGATAAATGCGCTGTCATAAGTCGGATAGGATAATAAAATGAACTTGAGTGTTATCTTTATGTTAATATTCATAGTTTTTGTTTTTGGAATTGTAATTTCTGTTAATATAATGAAGGGGGCGAGACGGGAATGAGTGATGAATGGGAATATAATTGGAAGAAAGCATTATTGACTTCTGTTGTCCTTTTAGCTGGTTCTTGTATAATCTTTGCAATTAATTCTTCTGGTGTTAGAAATCCAGCTTGGAATAATTTTGGAATGGTTGTTGTTCCTAGTTTATTATTCATATCTTTTGCACCTCTTGGTTTTTCAAATCTAATTACTAAATGGAGAAAAGAAGTTAAATGACTATCGCAGAAAACATTGCTGGGTTTAAAAGAATTGGATCTGGGTTTAAAAAAACAGCTTCGCAGATTGAAGTTGAAAGAAGAGAAAGAGCATTTGAAAAAGTTAGACAACCTGAAGGAACTAGAATAATTGAAACGACTTCTGGACCAGTAACTGTTCCCAGTGCTCGACCAACTTCTCGTATGTTCGGAAGACTTACACCAACTCAAGCTAGAGAATTCGCAATCAGAGAAAAAGCAATTGCAAGACGAGGACAAATAGCACAAGACCGAGCAAAACAAAGAATATTAGAAGCACAGCAACGAAGCAAAGAATCAGAAAGAGGAAGACAACTTACAGCAGAAAGAAAATCAGTTCGAGAATTTGCAGCACTATCACAAACAGAACAGCGTAGACAACTCGTTGGACAAGCAGAAGAAGCAAGAGTTTCACAATTATTAAGAGAAAAACCAGGTGCTAGGTTAACTGAAAGAGCACAAGCAATTAAAGAAAGAATTGATAGAAGACAAAAAGTTGCAGAATTTAAGGAAAGGATTTCTGGAACACAACCATTCTTAGAACAAAGACAAGTTGACACAGCTAGAATAAAAGGAAGAGACATTCCAATCACAAGTGTATTTCATATAACTCCAACCACGCTTACATCAGAAGGAATATTTCCAGGAGAAGTGAGACACGCAACAATGGAAGAAGTAGAATTCTTTAGAGCACAACCAGAAGTTCTCGTTGCTGGTGAAAAAAAAGCTCCTCCCAAGGTTATTACACGTGGAAGAGAAATAGTTTCTGGCCTTAGTGTTGCTGGATTAGAATTTGGAGAGAGAACAACTGGAAGGTTAGGAAAATTCTTTCTAAAAAAAGTGGGTAGAGAAGATGAACCACTTAAAGATGTTGTGGCTGATATATCTGTAACACCTTTTGATGTTTTAAGAGGTGTAAAAGAACAAAAAAGGAGAGTAGAACGAGTTACATTCTTACCAGAATTTAAAGATATAGGAGTTAGTATAACTGGAAAGGTAGGAGAACAAAAAAGAAGAATTGAAAGTAAAACATTGACTGGAGTTTTAATTGCGCCATTAATAGTTAGAGCAGGAGTGAAAGTTGCAAAGGGTGTAGAAAAACAAAGAAGAAGAATTGAATCTAGATCTATAGTTGGAGCTTTAGCTCCAACATTCGAAGAATCTGCAAGATTAGTTGGAAGAGGAGCAAAAGTAACAGCAGAGAAAATTCAACCATTTGTATCAGAAGAATTTATTACAGGAATTAGCAAAGGAGCATTTGAATCGGCGGTTGAAAGACCTTTAAGACCAATAATAACTATTGGAGCTGGGCAGGTTATTGGTGGAGGATTACAACTCTTTAAAAATATTTATGCAGGAACAAAGATTGCACAAAGAACAAAAGCAGCAGGAAGAATAGCAAGAGGGGCTAGGGCAACAGGAAGAGGGGTTGGTTTTGTAGCTAAGAGAGGGTTAGGAGGATTATATGCTTTTGGAGTTAGTAGAAGGATTGCAGCAGCACCAACAGCAGAAGCAAAAGGAGAAGTTATTGGAAAAGAACTTTTAACAATAGCATCATTAACTAAAGGCATACAAACTGGAAAGAAAGCATTAACATTAACAGAAACAAGAACACCTTTAAGACCTTTAGAGATGCCACATGCACCAGAAAGAATATTTACAACTAGAGAAGGAAAAAGAATAGTTGCATTCCAGATACGTGGAGAAACAAGAGCACCAACAGAAGTTGAAATTACTTCACCTTTTAGATCTCATTTTTTTCAATATAAAGTATTAAAAACATTACCAGCTCAAAGATTTACTACAACAACATTCCCTTGGGCGATTGAAGGTAGACCAGGTTTTATAACAGAAACTAAAATTGGAAAGTTTGGTAGGTTAAGACAGGATTTTATAACAGGAGTTTCTAAAGATATAGGTAAATTAAAGCCGAGTGAATTATCTGAAACACAGAGATTCTTAACAGAGGAAATCCTTAAGGATATTTCAAGGGGAGTGAAGGGGGGTATAGTCACAACAGAACCAAAACTTACTAGTGCCTCGTTTGAAGTTAGAAGAGTTCATGATCTTATAACTCGTGGAAAAGGTATTGGAGTTAAGTTCCCTAAAGTAGGAAAAAGAATAACAAGATTTGAGACAGTATCATTAACAGAAACTCTTTCTGAAACAGAGGCAATTAAAACAACTAGAACACTTGTCAAAGCAAAGGAAACTACATTTCCATTTAAGAAAGAAAAAGTTGCATTTACACTTCCAGTAGCAACTAAAGAATTCAAACAACCAATTGATCTTGGAGAACTTTCTAAACTAACTGGATTTGTACAACCATCAAGCATATCAAAAACTCCTTTAAGTAAAACATTTGGAGTACAAGTAAATCTTCAACAAGTTGTTCCAAAAATTATACCACCAAAGATTATTTCTAAAATAACTAAGCCATCGGTTGCGATAACTAGAGTTGTAACTCCTCCTATCACAACTAAAGTAGTTCCACCTGCAACAAAATTAGACTTAGGATCAATAAGTGATACTCAATTTAAATTAACTGGGAGTGTTGTTGATACAAGATTAACTGCACCCCAAGTAAGAGGTGAGGTTAGAACCATAACAACTCCTAAAACAAAAGATATACAAAAACCAAGAGTATTGATTAGCGAAAAAGCAGCATTAAAACTTCAACAATTACCTTCACAAAAAGCATTAGAAAAATTTCAACAAGCACCTAAAACTAAATTAAGAGACAAACAGAAAGTTCAACAACAAGTCAAACAAGCACAAAAACTTAAACAAGCACAGAAATTAAAGTTGGTTCAACTCTTCAAATTACCTCCGCCACCAACAAGAAGAACAACCCAGAGACTTCCCCCACCAGCGAAGATATTTCCTTTCTTTATTCCACGATTAAAAAGAAAACCAACCAAACCTCGACTACAAACCTTCGGAGTTCAAGTAAGAAGATTTGGAGTGTTCAAAACTATTGGTGTGGGATTACCTTTCGCAAAGGCAATTGAAATTGGAAGGGGACGTGCAGTACAAACTTTAGCGGCTACGTTTCGATTAACACCTGAGTTTGGTAAAAAGGCAAAAGGATTAAGAACACCAAAAGGTTTCAGGAGAAAAGTAACTCCAACAGGAATAGAATTTATAGAGTTAAGGAAATTCAGATTAAGCAAAGCTAAAGAAATATCTGAGATACAATTTTTTAGAAGAAGAAAATCTAAGAAGAAAAAGAAAAAAGGAGGGAAAAAATAAAATGCCATGTAATAAAAACGAGAAGAATCCATTTGGAATTCCAACAATCTACGAAACAATTCCAAAGGTAAAGGAAATAAAAGAAAACTTATTCGGAAAAGAAAAAGAAAAACAGAAGGAGGAAAAAATAAAATGAGTATTGGAGGAGCAATAGGTGGAGCAATTGGAACAGTAATGGTATTCGATGCTTTAGAGAATTTAATTCCAAAGGAGAAACCTAAGAAGAAAAGTAAAAAGAAAAAGAAAGTGAAAGGAGGTAAGAAGAAATAATATGGTAAAAAAGACTTTGAAAGAATTGCAAGAAAAAGCAAAAGCAGAAGCAAAGAAAACTCAAAAGTTCCAAGCACGAAGAGCTTTGAAAACTCAAATCTCGATCTCCAAAAGAGCTAGAAGACAAGCAAAGTTTGGTACAACAATCAAAGGAGCTAAGGCAGTTGGAAGAGCTACTGTTGGTTTAAGTGCAGCAGCAGTTACATTAGCAGGACAAGCTGCAAGAAGGGCTCGAGCATCACAAAGAAAAGCAGCCCCTAAAAAAAAGACTAGCAAAAAAGGGAAAAGACCTAGAAATGTTTTAGAAGATGTTTATAGAGGTAATTTTTAAAAATGGGATATTATCCAGATGAATTTCATGAAGAGAATGAGAGAGAACTAGCTGAAGCTAAATCACAAGCAAACTCTACAAGTGTGCAGCAGGATATAATGGCTTCACAACTTAGAGGAGAAGAAACAAACTTAGTAAAGGAGCAGTTAAGTTTAGGGGAAGAGTTAGAAACCATTGAACACCTTTTACGTGGGCATATTTTAAAGGCGGATAAGTTTGGAATGCAAACATGGGCTGAGCCAAAAGAAAAAAGTATGGTGATTCTTACAGACCACGGAGTTCATTTGATTATGAACACAATTATGTTTTACTTGAATAAAAATACTTTACTTTCAAACTATAAAGAAGATTTAATCAATAAAAAGATGGAAGATTTCTCAAATTCTTTAAGTGATTCACTATTTATGGAAAGTGATTTGGCATTTGTACAGCCAACAAATGAAGATGCTGTTGAAAAATATGAAATACAACTTGATCTTAAAATAAAAAATGAAATGGCTATTGCAAGGATTCAGGGAATAACAATTACTTACGAGGAAAGAAAAAATGAGATATTGGAAAAGACTGATGTTCCAAAAACAATTGCTTCTTTAAAAGAACAAATGAAAAAAGACAAACTAAAAAGATTTGAATTGATTGTAAGAGAAGTTCAAGATGCTGTTCATTCAACTTACTTACGTGCATGGAATGGACAGGAAAGAAGAACATTAAGACAACATATCACCATCTCAGAAACCACATCACCAAAACCCATGCCTCAACAAAGGGTGCATAAATCTCCTATGAGTTTTCTTAGAAGGTGAGGATATACTGGAGGTTAAAAAGTGAAAAACAGAACAATAATAATAGTAGCATTGATTTTTTTAGTTGTACAAATTTGTTTGCCCTTGGTTTCAACTTTTGGATATGATAATCCAGAATTACCCAATGTTCCAACTCCTGAAGTTATTACTACTATTACCTTTGACAATAATACAGCAAATGTAAATATTTCTGCATGGTGGGATGATAAAGATTCTCACAACGCAACCCAAATGGAAACTTCTAATACATTATTAAACATAAGGGAATCTTGGTTCATAACTTTATGGAATGTAATCTTTGGAACAAAAGATACAGATGATTTAACAGAAGGTTCAACAAATCTTTACGATAATCGAACATGGAATGAAACTCATGCGGATAATCTCTATGCACCAAATACAACTGCAGGGATACAATCTTTAATTAATAAAACAGGAATTTATTCAACTTTTAATGCAACTTATGATGCTTATCCACAAACTCTAAACGGAACACCAAACTCAATCGCTTGGAATAGAACAGGTACAGATGTTTTCTTGAATCATATTGGTGATAATGTTGGAATTGGAACAACAACACCAACACATAAATTAAATGTTGTGGGCAATATTAATATTACTGGGAATTTAACGCTGAAATTTGGAGACTTTATATCTGAACTAAATCCTGATGGTGCTGATGCAATTAGAATAAAAGGAACTTCAAGTGATGTTGATGTTGTTATTGGGCATACAACAGGTTACTTTAGTGTTTGGAATGTAGCAGATAATAATATTTTTAATGTTGATGATCGTGGGGATGTAATTATAGCAGGAGATTTAACTGTTGATACAGACACTTTTTTTGTTGATTCTGGCGCTAATAGGGTTGGGATTGGAACTATAATTCCAGGAAATGAACTTCATGTTTTAGATGATGATGGTACAACAATTATTAAATCAGAAAATACAGGAGCAAATTCTATTGCAGGATTTGTTATGAAAAATGATGTTCAAACATATGCCATAAGAGTTGAAGGAAATGATAATGATAATTTCCAGATAAGAGATGTAACAAATACAAAAAGTAGATTAGTAATTGATACTTCAGGAAACATAGGAATTGGTACTGCTACTCCTAATGCAAGATTAGAAATTAAAGGAAATGCTTCTAATGGTTTAAGTTTAAATGTTTCTGGTGATTTATATGTTAATGGAAGTAGTGGGAATGTAGGAATTGGAACTGCGAGTCCGAATCAAATATTAGAAATTGCAGAAGAACAAATAGGTGGGACAGCAAGACCAACTTTAAGAATAACTGATACCAATACAACTTATGGTTCAAGTTCAGACAACATAGGGATAATAACAGGGGCATTAGAATTTTACAGTAATGAAGCAAGTGGGAATTATCCTGCGGTAACAGCAGCTATTCATGCTGTTAGTAATAGTGTTACATCTGTTACACATAATTTAGACTTTCTCACAAATTCAAATGCAGCAACGCCTACAGTAAGAATGACAATTACTAATTTAGGAGATGTAGGTATAGGAACTGCGAGTCCAGTAGCTAAAATTCATGCTGCAAGTGCATCAACTTCTGCTAATGCAGTTATCTTAGCATCTGATAGTTCAGGAGATGGGCATGGTGTTGGGTTTTTCTCAGGAAAGAGTGGAGGAACTCCAACAAGTCCAGTAGTATTATGGAGTGATGGAAGTGATTTAAGAATTGGTGGAGGAATCACAGACTTTAGTTCTGGTGCTGGGTTTGAAGAATATATGAGGATCATGGATTCTTCAGGTTGGGTAGGAATAGGAACTACGAGTCCTGGAGCGAAATTGCATGTTCAAGATGGGTCTGTTATATTAGCTAATGATTCAGATAGTGCTATTGTTGTTTCTACTGGTGGAAATATAGAGATTTTTAGAACAGCTGTCCCATTTATTGATTTTAAAAATGCTTACTCAGATGATTTTGATTTTAGATTGCAACAACAAGGTGCAAGTAGTTTTGAGTTGCGAAGTTCAGGTACAGATAATATACTGTTTTTGAATGGTTCAACAGGAAATGTAGGAATTGGAGAAGATGCTCCTGACTTCCCATTAGAATTTACAAATGATGTTGGTCAGAAAATAGGTCTTTACCATGGAGCAAACATGGGATTTGGGATTCAAACTGAACTAATAGAGTTTATAGTTCCTGCATCATCTTCAGATTTTGCCTTTGGATATGGTGCAAGTGGTTCTTTAACAAGAGTAATGACTATTGAAGGGACTGGGAATGTAGGAATAGGAACAACTACTCCAAATTATGAATTTTCTGTTGCTGGAAGAATAGAATCAGCTCGTAGTGCTCCAATGCTTATTTTGAATGAAACAGATACTAATCATGCTTGGTTTATTGTTGCAGATGCAAATGCACTTGGCGTGAGAAATGGGACAATAGGTTCAAGTCCTTTTTTTAGAATATTAAGTTCTGGAAATGTAGGAATTGGAGTTAATAATCCTGAAGTTGGTTTGCAGTTAGGAGATGCAACTACTGTTGAAACATTTAGAATTAAGAGTGGTGGGGCAGGTAATGCTGTTCTTTCTGCTGATGCTTCTACTGGGACAGGAAACCCATTCACACAATATTTAGTAGCAGGAGGAAACAACTGGGTTACAGGAGTTGATAATGCTGATAGTGATAAATATAAAATTAGTTTCCATAGTAGTGATTTAGGAACTAATGAAAGAATTACTATTCTCACGGGAGGAAATGTTGGGATTGGAACTATAACTCCACAACAAGAATTGGATGTTAATGGATGGATTGTGGCGGGAACTACAACAGACGGAATTGGGATGGGATTGCTTGGTGCTGTAGGAACAATACTTGGAAGTGATACTGCATTAGATGTTTATAACGACTTGCATCTTAGAGCCAGTGCGGCCACAGGACTATATTTAAAAACAGATGGCAATATAGGAATTGGAACTACGAATCCATCTGATAAATTGCAGGTTGTTGGAAACATAACTTCATCAAATGTTTTTATTCCTCAATATATTTTCTCTCATACGAATAGAACTCATAGTTTAGTTACTGTAAATGTTTGGGCTAATCTTACTTTTGATCAAGAAGATTCTGATGTAAAATTTGGGATTTCTCATACTTACAATGATGAAACTAATGGGACTTTTACAATAATGCAAGATGGTGTTTATGAAATTGATTATGATTTTGATGTTGAAGATACATCTCCTAGTGCTTCAGATATTGATGTTGCAGGTAGATTAATTTATGCCAATGGAACAGAAGTTATAGGTTCTGAGTTTGAAACAGATATAACCAAACAAGGTGCATCAACAGAACTTTCACATGATTTTCTTGCTATATTTCAGGCAGGAGATATAGTTGTTTTTCAGTTTGTAGCTAATGATGTCGATGTTGTAATTTCAACTCATGGAACTTTTGGGGATCATCCTGAGAGTGCTTCAATAGTAATAAAAAAGATTGCTAATTTGTAAGATGAAAAAAATAATATTAATCTTAATCGTTGGAATCTTCTTGATTAGTTTTGCTAGTGCAGCTCAACAAACACTTGGAACTTTTAAACAAGGAGAGTGCATACAACTAATACAGACACATGGAAATACTTCATATAATAATATCTCTTTTGTTTATCAAACGAACAGTGCAACACTCCATAATATAAGTGATGAAATGACCAAGGTAGGAACTTTCTATAATTATACTTTTTGTAATACTTCCTTACTTGGAGAATATATTGTTAATGGATTTGGAGATCCTAATGGAGTAAAAACTTCTTGGATTTATAATTTCTTTATAACAGGAACAGGATTTGAATTCACTCAACCAAGAGCATTGTTATCTTTAGGTTTGTTTGGATTATTAGTTTTGTTATTTGTAGTGAATGTTGGTGTAATTCCAATGCTTCCTAAAGATGATAACATGGACGATGAAGGAAACCTTGTAAGTATAAACAAATTAAAATATGTAAGACCTATTCTCTGGGTGTCTGCCTGGTTCTTATTAATATCAATATTGTTTGCTGGAAGTAATCTTGCATTAGCCTACATGGGAACAACACTTTTAGGAAGTATATTGTTCAAAATATATCAAGTTCTGTTTGCATTAAGTACACCAATGGTTGTGATTTGGTTCGTATTTATTTTCTATAACATATTCCAGGATAAAAAGATGAAAGAATATACTGAAAGGGGATGGCAATTTGATGGTTAAGGAAAAAAATAGACCAGAAAGAATATTTCCAAAACTAAAATATGATTTGATAGCGAAAGGAGATGAAAGAGTTAGGAAAAGATTAATGACTGCTAGAGAAGTTAAGCTGCCAAAGATGACAGAGCTTTTAACAAAGACAGAAGGTTATAAAATGGCATTGTTAGAGTTAGGAATTAAACCAGAGAGGAAAAGAGATGATTGAAAGAAGACCAATTATAAAGAAAACTAGAAAAAGAATTAATAAGAAAGGAAACTTTGGAACGATGTTATTCTTTTTTATAATAATATCTGTAGTTTTAGTTGTTGGATTATTCATTGCAATTGGTACTGGTGTTATTAAAATCTTTATGGATGAATTTATACCTGTTATAGAAGGTATTGGAACAATAGGAAATAGCACGAACATAACAGAATACGCTGGGTTTGCATTAACTCCTGTGGAAATATTTGTAGATAGTTTATCTTGGATGGGCGGCGTTGTATATTTAGTTGCGTTTATTGGTTTGTTTGGACTTGCAATTGGATTTAGAGTTACAATGCAGAAGTGGTTGATTGGATTATTTATATTATTGGCATTATTATTAATAATTATGAGCATTTATATCAGTAATATCTATGAAGACTTGTATGGAGACAATGGTGTGTTCGGAGAATCAATGCGAGAACAAAAATTATTGTCTTTTTTACTGTTGAATTGCCCATTGATATTAACAATCATAATCTTTGCATCTGGTGTCGTTTTATTTGCAGGATTAGATGGTGGAGGGAGTGGAATCTAGCAGAATGTACAAAAATAACCTAAAAATAAGAAAAAACAGTGAAAATCGTCGTCGTCGAATTGGAAATAGCCCAAATAAAGCCCGTAGAACGATGATTATTGTCGGGGTGGTATGTTTACTGGCTAGTTTCATAACTGGAATTGTAATATTTAGCTCTAACGGACAATTAAATAGAACCTTTAACCTTGGTGGCCGAGGTCTTAAATCTATAACAGAATTAGTAGCGTGGGACATTTCTGCATCCTCTGCGTTATACTCTGAAAAGAATTTTACCACTGGGAGCATATCTCCACATGGATTATTCTTTAAAATAGATGGAACTCAAGCGTACGTTGTAGATAGTAATGATCATACCATAAGAATCTTTAACTTATCTACTGCTTGGGAGTTAGGAGTTAGTGCTTCTTTTTCTCATGCTTGGGATTACACGGCACGTGCCTTAACTAGTACTGGGATGTCTATCTCTAGAGATGGAACTAAAATGTATTTAATATCAGATCAAGCAGTTTCTAATGTTATTGAGTATGATTTAACTATCCCTTGGGAAATTACTTCTGCCTCTTATGTAGCTAACTTTAGTATCCAATCTGAAGAAATAACACCAAGAGGTTTTTCTTTATCTCCAGATGGAACAAAATATTATGTTGTTGGAGCAGCAGGTACAGATATAAATGAATATAACATGACTGTAGCTTATGACATTACTTCTTCAGTATATTCTACTACTTATGATTTAGATAGTAAATCAGCAAGTCCAGAGGGAATAATGTTTAGTGAAGATGGAACTAAAATGATTATTTGTGGGGCTATAAGGAACCTATTTGAATATAACTTATCAAAGCCATGGCTTGTTGGAACTGGTGTATGGTCTCAAACAAGGTCTGTGGTAGCAGAAGTTGGAGGAGTAGGCGATTGTTATTTCAAACCAGATAGTACACGATTTTATGTTACAGATGTAAGTGCTCCTGATGCAGTGTTCCAATATAACATTTCAGATGTACTAATAACAACATTAAACTCTCCAGAAAATAATGCAGGATTCCCAGTTCCAATAGTGGATTTGAATTGTTCAGCAACAGATAGTGTACAAATTAATAATCTTACTCTTTATCTTGATGGAGTAAAAAACAAAACTATAATCGGAACAGGAGCATATGAAGAATTGAATATAACTGTAACTGTTAGTGGAGGAAGTCATGATTGGACTTGCTTAGCAACAAATACTAATGATGAAATAGCTTGGGTAGCTAACAGAACCTTTATAATTGATTCAGTAAACCCAGACATAAACATTACCTACCCAATAAATAATACAAACTGGACAAATGTTAATCTTGATGTAAATTTTACTCGTTCAGATGACATCACCTTGCGTAATTGTTGGTACTCCAATGATACTTACCTTGTAAACTCAACCCCTGATGTTAATTGTGGGAATGTAACTTCTGTTGTTTGGAGTGAGGGAAATCATAATGTTACTGTTTGGGCAAATGATAGTGCTGGGAATATAAATAGTTCAAGGATAAGTTTCATGATTGATTCAGTAAACCCAGACATAAATATAACCTTTCCAATAAACAATACTCAGTATATCAGCACAAGGATAGATATAAATTATACTGTTTCAGATGCCAACTTAGAATCTTGTTGGTATTCTAATGATACTTATTTAGTGAATATAACCTTACCAAGTTGCGGAAATTTAACTGACATTGTTTGGAGTGAAGGACAACATAACGTAACAGTTTGGGCTAATGATAGTTTTGGCCATATAAATAGAACATCTATTAATTTTAGTACACAAAACTTTCTTGAACATTCTCAAACATTTAATACAAATGTTGACGAAAGAAGTTCACAAACATTTTCAATAAATGTAACTTATGATTCAGCAACTTACACAAACATTCAAGCATTGTTATATTATAATGGTTCAACGTATGCTGGAACAAAGATTGGTTCAGGAAATAATGTTGTCTTTAGTAGAATAATAACTGTTCCAGAGGTAAGTACGAAAACCAACTTCACATTCTACTGGGGCATTGACTTAATCACAACACCAATATTTAAAGTTAATTCAACATTTTCAAATCAAACAGTAAATCACTTTACCGTAGATGATTGTTCTTCTGATTCAATTGGATTATATAACTTCACAATAGTTGATGAAAGAACGCAAAAGAAACTTGTAGGTGGAACAGCGAATACTTCTGCTGTTGCAAATATCCAGATATATTCTTCTGATAGATCTATTTTAGTTACAAATTATTCACAAAACTTCACAAAAACAAATCCTTTTAGAGTTTGTTTGAATAGTAGTCTTGGTTCAGGTGAAGAATATAGTGCAGACCTTCAAATTAGATATACGGCTACTGGTTATGTTGAAGAATATTATCACATCCAAGCATCAAGTATTACCAGCAGTTCCCTTGCACAAAATATTACTTTGTTTAATTTAGATAATGTAACTTCTACGACTTTTGTAATAACTTATAAAGATAGCAGTTTTCTCCCTCTTTCTAATGCAATAATACAAGTTCAAAGAAAATATGTGGGAGAAGGGTTGTTTAAAACAGTAGAAATTCCTAAAACAGATTCAAATGGAAAAACTATTGCGCATCTTGAAGAAGAAGATGTCATTTATACTTTTATCGTCGTGAAAAATGGAATAATTCAAGCAACCTTTACTGATTTCTTGGTTAAATGTTCTGATCCTATTTTGGGAAAGTGTGAAATTAACATAAACGATTTTAAAAGCAGCATAGAAACTGAAACTTTCATAAACAAAGACGATTTTGCATTTACCTTAACTTTTAACAAAACAACTCGAACAGTTAAGAGTGTTTATTCTGTTCCAAGTGGAACTTCAGCAGTAGTTACATTAAACACAACTCTGGCTGATGGTTTGGGAACAACAGTCGTGTGCAGCGATAGATTAGTTAGTGCCTCTGGTACATTGTCTTGCGTAGTTCCAACAAGTTTTGGAAACACAACAGTGATAACTTCTATGGTGAAGGATGGGAAGTTAGTTGGATATGGAATGCTAACAATACAAGAATCTCCTGCTTCTTTATACGGAAATAACTTAATGTTCTTAGGATTATTTTTAATGGTAATGATGATTGGGGTTGGATTAGGAAGCAGCCCAATGATTAGCGGAATATTTTTGATAGTTGGAGCTGTGGTTGCCATTCCACTTAATTTAGTGACCAATACAGGATTTGTTGGAGCAGGTGCTACAATCTTATGGTTAATCATAGCAGTAGTTGTTATATTAATGAAGGGGGCGAGAAGAGAGTAAGATGGGACAAGTAAAATTTGTGGCTTCAATATTATTTATAGCAGTATTCGCAATTGCAGTTGTAACTTATGTTACAACTTATGCTGTAGAAAACAATGCTAATATCAACATTGCAGATGATCCAAACTTCACAGCAATAAATTCTAGTTTACAGGGACAAATGGTTGTGTTTAGGGGAGATATTAATAGTTCTTCAGCAGGATTCACACCAAGTGTAACAGAAATTGCATCAGATACTTTTAAAAGTCCAACTATATTTGAAAATTTAAGATTTAGTAGAGATGCTATTAATTCAATTCTAACTTTGTTCAAAGATAAAATATTTGGTGGAAATCCAGCTTTCCTAATAATTATATCTGTAATCTCTTCTTATTTGGTATTCTTAGCAGTTTCATATATATGGAAAACATTTAAGGGAGGTGATCCAGACTAAAATGCCTTTATATACAATACCAAATGGAACAACAGGAATTGATACAACCTTAATTGAAATTATGGGAGAAGTTCCATCATTTATTCCTGCATTATTCTTTTTTATCTATATGGTTGTTTTTCTAGGAGGTTCGAGCGCACAAAGAAGTAGAACAGGTTCAGCAGATACTCCAATGTGGGCTACAATCTCTGGTTTATCTGTGCTGATGGTTGCGTTGCCTTTGACATTAACTGTTGGGTTAGTTGATGCAAGAACGTTATCAGTTCTTGTAGTAATTACTGTTGCTTCAGCTCTTTGGTTTTTTCTGAGTAGAAGTAGGGGTGAGGCTTTTTAGTTATAGCTGCCTCACTAAAAAACTTACGTTACTTCGTAGTCAAACCATTAAATATGACTTATTCTTAAAGATTCTATGGTTTTGTATAACAAAACACTTCCAATAGAGTTGAAAGGAGGTAATAAATTAGAGAATGAATTTGAAATCAGTCCTTAAGAATAAATCTAAGAAAGGAGCTGGATTGATACAGGGGTTAGTCATGGGAGTTGCAGCACTAGTGATCGCAGTTATAATTGCATTTGTAATAGTTTCAACACTTAACGATGCAAGTCTATTAACTACAGATAGTGCGGAGTATAATTCAACACAAGAGTTGATTAAGAACTTCACAGCAGGTGTAGACAAAGTATCAGCTAAAATCCCAACTGTATTATTGATTGCAGCAGTTGTTTTAATCTTAGGTATCTTAGCATTGCTTTGGGCTCAATACCAAAGAATGAATATCGGTGGAGGAGGAGGAGAACTCTAATTCTTGACTAAGCGATGGCAAGAGAAGGAGGATTAATACTTGGAATAGTTGTAGGTATTGCAGCGTTAGTGATTTCTGTAATAATAGCATTTATAATTGTATCTACAATTGCAGATGTTGAAACAGATACTGCATCTCCGATAGGTTTCTTTGTTGTAGAAGGTGAAGCAGACGCATGGTTGAATGATACACCTTATACATTAGGCAAAGCAGGTGAAATTGGATTTACAAATCCACGGATAACCGCTATGATAAATACGACTAGTGGTTTATTTATTGCGTTAGCCAACGCAAGTGTAACCGACGCAGGTGTTCTAACAAATGGAACAACACTCAATAATGGTTACAGAGATATAACACTAAACTATACTTATTCTAGGAAAGGAACTTCAATATCTGCTAAAGATTTAAGATATAACTTCACAAAAGGTGTGGATAATATATCTGAGAAGATTCCAACAATCTTGTTGATAGCTGCAGTAGTACTGGTATTAGGTATCTTAGCTTTACTATGGGCTCAGTACCAAAAAATGAATATCGGTGGTTCTGGAGGTGGATTATAATAATCCCCTAATTTAGTATTTTTTTCTTTTTCTTTTTTTTAAGAACTAGTGTAAACTCTGCGATTACTTCTATCAAACGCCAACCAAAGTAAAACCCCTGCCAAACTTCCAACAAGAGAAAGAAGAAAACAATTTATAAGGATATTACGAAGCTCATGTATTGTCCAACCCAAAAACATTTTTCATGTTTGGCTATTGCGAGGTCTCCTTTCTTGAATCTTTTATTTTAAAAACCTTTTTCATTATATTGAAACAAACCTTTTGCATTAGTTCTAATTCTTTTGGTTTTGTTTCTACCATCTCCTTTAAATCACACACAGCAAAATCTTCTATTACACCTTCTTCAGCTAAGGTTAAAGAAATATCATGTCTCTTCCTTCTAGTACATTTTAAACAATCCTTGTTCTTGCAATCATCTTCATAACCACATTGTAAATATGTTTTATTTACCATATTCTTAAAGGTTCTCCATCTCTTTTGCACCAGCATTCTTCATTTCTATATCCTGGAGATTCATAATCAACAAAACTTGCATTATATTCTTGACATTGTTCAAAACATTCTTGTTCCCTAACCCTATCTCTTTGAAATAGAGAGAGTATGAATAGTGCAAAAAATAAAAGAAAGAGGATTATAAGAATAGTAAACCATGCCACACCTTTTTTATTTTTCATCCTTTACTCCTTTGTCTTCTTTTACGTCTAAGCCTAATTTTTGTAGGAGTTTATCTTTTCCATGTCTCCAAAACCATTTACTATTCACTTTCTTAATAACCTCTTTAACTTCAGCGTTTCTTTCTTGGATGGCTTTTAGTTCTTCCAATCTCATTAATTTTCGAATGTAAGGAATTAAAGAAACAGGTTTTGAACCAACTCCTTCCTTTAATAATTTTCCAATTTCTTCATTTAATTCTTTTTCATTCATTTTCTTTTACCTCTTTGTTGTCTTTTCGGCACTTTTCTGGTGTTTTGTCTTTTGAAAACTCTTCCCTATACCACTTTTTAATATTAAAAGTTCCACCCCATTCTCTTTTATCTTCTTCTGTTGTATCAGGAGCATATCCTTCGTCAAACTTATAATCTCCTCCAATCTTCTTATCTTTCTCCCACCATTTTAACATATTCCTTGCAAACTCACAAGACTTTTTTGCTAACTCAAATTCTTCTTTTGTAGCATCTTTAAATTCTCCAACCATTGCATGGTATTGGTCACATCTTTGACATATCTCTCCATCTTCTCTTGCTTGTTCGTGTTGTATCCAAGAAAGAATATTATCATCCATAAAAACAATGTAAGGTTTTTTCTCTTTTCCACACACATGACAAATTAATTTCTTCTTTTGTTTTTTATCCATCTTACTCCTTATCCCCCAGTTCGGTTTTTGTATTGTTTGGGTAGTTCATTTTAACTTTTTAACCTCAACATAATCCTTATCTTTTATTTTTGATTTTTTAGGAATTGTTACTCTCTTTTGCTTGTTCTTATTTTCCTTAACTTGAAGGATTAATTCTTCTTCTTTTACCATAGGTTATGTAGGTTTTATAGGTATTTAAATGTATTGTTCTATGTTTTAGAAGTAGTCTATTCCCCTACGCCCCAGAATCATAAACAGAACCAGGATCAAGAGGCATTACAATGATCTCCACGTTCCCATCAAAGTATTGATTAATATTTTCATTTACATATCCAACAGGATCTTGAAGACATTTCCCCTCACCATAATTTGATAAAGCAACTATCCCAAGAGCAATCCCAATTATCAATAACAAAATTGCAATTAAGTTTATGATACTAATCTCAATCTTTTTTTTCAACATTTTCTTCAGTGTCTTCGTCGGAGGGTTCTAAAGATTCCTCTAGGGCGTCTGCTTGTCTCTCGTTGGCTGTCGCTATTCTCCCTAGAGCTGTCAGAAGGAGGTAGCGGAAGTACCTTTGGCTTCCCAACTCGTTCAATGTCTGAGAGAGTTGGTTCTCTTCCACTATCTGCTCTATCTCCTTCTGCGAGTAATCTTTTTCTGTGTTCTTCTCCTTGTTTACTGGCGTCTTTGCTTTCATCATAATCTTTTAATAATCTTTTCTTTTTCTTTCTATCTCTCCTAGTTAAATATGCGTAGAGTGTAACTGCTCCTGCCATACCAAATACAATAACTCCCAAGGTTGTTCCTGTTGTCATTTTGTATATAATACCTCTTGTGTCAATGTTATAATGATATACAATCCTAATGCAAACATAATTCCCTTAACTCCCAAAATCCAAAAACTACTAATTACTAATAAAAGACATCCAATAAAAAAGATAAAGGAGTATGTAAATTTCCCCTTATTCATGTTATAACAACCTCCTCTGGTGGAAGCATTCCCATTTTAGTTAAAGTTCCTTTCAGTCCTCTAAGCATTCCCATTGCTTCTGTAGTATCTCCAATCTTTGATAAGAACTTATCCCAACATTTCTTGTGACAATAATCAGATTTTACTTCTTTGCCATCATTGAATTCTGTAAACCTCATATAGTTCTCTGTTTCTAATATTAATTCTTTGCATCTAAAACATACATTTTGTGGTGTCATTTCAACTCCTCGATTGTTTCAAGTTCATTTAAGATTGTTGCGTTCCTTGTTATTTCTTCTTCAAAGTATTTCTTCATTTTGATGGCGTGTTCTAATCTTTTTCTAAAATCATCCTTCAAGTTTTTTAATTTAGATTTTTTCATCTTCTATTCTATTGCAACCACCATCACAACCAATATGGCAACTGCAACTATTCTGCATATTTACTGTTTTTTTTAGCATTTTTATTTGTAAATAATGATGTCTCTGAAACAGCATGGAATGTCCCTAAAACAGCATAGCCTAAATTAAATCCACCAAGTACACCAACAAGTACATCCTTAGATGTTGCCCCCAAAATTATGGATAAAATTCCTACAACCCAATTCATCCAAAAATATTTATTTATTGATGCTATCCCTACAACCCAATTCATCCAAAAATATTTATTTACTGTTTTTTTTAGCATTTTGTTTGTTATCTTCTTTCATATAATTTGGATTAGGAATCTTTAGATTACAAGAAGGGCAAGTTACTTTAGATAACTTAGATTTAGTATCCCATTGATGATTACAATTAGGACAAACTAATCTTTTGTAGATAATTCCACATTCTTTGCATCTTTTAGTTTTCATTTTCATAATATTTATTTAAAACTTGTTTTAGTTTTTGTGCTTCTTCTAATCTTCCCTTTTCTTTTAACTTTTTTATTATCTTTTCCATAAGGATAGTATCTATTTGTCTTTCTTTATCGAACTTTGTTCTTGGCTGGTAGAAGTTTGCTAATACCTTATCAACAGAAATTGTTTTTAGTTCCATATTGCTTTATAACCACCACCACTATTTAAATCTTTCTGTAATTCAATTACCATTATCAACCAACTGGAATTATCCCAGAATCCCCCCGATTCATTATGTTATCTAAACTTACAATTATTTCTCTGGATGCTTCTACAACTTCTTTAGATGCTTTAACACTTGAAGCAGAATTAGTAGCTATTTCTGCAATCTTATCTAGAAGAAACCACATACCAATTAACATGACTATGATAAACACTCCACTCAGGATATAAGTTCCATACTTATCCATAACAGATTGTTTCTTGTATCTATCTGTAATGTTCTTCCTAATTGCAACGTGCATATATCTCATATCTCTATCTATTGGTTCAATGTCAAGCATCCCCATCTTAGCGTCAACATCCCCTAGAACTACATTATACCAATAACCATCCTGCCCAATTGCAAACCAGTAAGTATTCTTACCCATCTTCCTGCCGTAAGCAGCACGATAAACTTTCTTTTTCTGTAGGTAAAGTAATTCTTCACCGCCATCTCCTAAACTTAACAATCTTGCACGATCTTTATACACAGGTTGGTAACCTCTTCCTGCAAGATTCTCAAAAACAATTATCTTTTTATTAAAAGTCTTAAATCTGTGCATCAACCAAAATGCAACACAACCTCCTGTAATAATAATTATGATTAGAAATATTAAAGCCCATGTAGTTGATCCAAGCCCTCCGCCTCCACCAATCTTTGGAATGTTTATTGGTATGTCAAATCCTGCTATTTCTGCCATTATTCTCTATGAATTTTTATTTAAGATAGATTTACTTACCTTTCTTCTCTTCTTCTGGAAACATTCTATCAAAAACTTCTTGTTGTACTTTATTTATAATCATTTTCTTTTATTTACTTCGTGTTTAAAGTATTTAGAATCTAATTCATTCATGTATTTGTTTTTTCTATGAGCAATATATAAATCCACGAATACCCAAATTGGAAACATCATCGCTGCTAAGAAACCAAGCTTCTTAGTCTTCCACAAAAGAAATGTTAATGTTTCAGGAGCAAGGTATTTCATAATAAAAACAAAACCAATCCATAACGCAAAACCAAAGATAATAATCAGGGTAAAATTCAACGTAGCATGAGATGTATAATTTTCCTCAATCTGTTTTGCAACCTGCCGATACTCAATTCTATCCAATTGACTTAACTTATCAAAATCTTCTTGTTCAACTCTCATCTTCAACATCTCCTTTCAATTTAATCCATTCAACTAAGAGTTGATTTAAAACAGGAGATAATTTTTGGCCTACGTCAAGCCGTTCTCTTGCGTCAAAAACAACTTCTTCATCTAAAGAAACAGTATATCTGCCCATTTTTCCCATGCATACTTGTATGCATTAGTATTTATAAAATTAACTATTAAA
>SDBU01002066.1_pt1 | contig 27365 bp, 19 predicted proteins | sample 2277071 | NCBI WGS metagenome assembly SDBU01 (sample SAMN10397929, study PRJNA504765) | marine sediment metagenome | isolation source: marine sediment core GS08_GC12, 126 cmbsf | place: Arctic Ocean: Gakkel Ridge, Loki's castle | collected 2008 | reverse complement strand
TTTACAAGGACCACACCACTCTGTGTAAATATCTAAAACAACCTTACCTTCTTTCATAGTATCTGGGATATCAAGTCCAAAATCTTTCAGTTCTTCAATATTCGTCATAACATTTCAATTTTTAAGTAATTTGCTATTGAATCTAATTTGAAATATAATTGTGAGAATAAATATTTAATTGCTTTTATTAATTGCATTTACAATTTAAAAACGATGACACTTAAAAACTAACATAATCAATTTGGTAAATATTTTTATTTCTTGTTTTAATATTGAATTTTAAAAGAATTAATTTTAAAATCAACAATAAGTTATACTACATAATAAAAAGATTATCTAATTTATTCAAATGGCAACTATAGATTTTGAATTCAGAAATCAGATCCTTAGTAATGATATTGGTAATACATTAGCATATTGTTACCAATGCGCTACATGCAGCGGTGCATGTCCCGTGGCAAAAGTTACAGAAGGTCGATATAATCCTAGAAGATTAATTCTCGATGCATTGCTGGGATTAAAAGAAAAGATCTTCGGTCCAGAAAATTCTTTTAATATTTGGGGTTGCACAATTTGTGATACTTGCGATGAAGTATGCCCACAAAAAGTCGAACTCACAGAGATTTTCACAATTTTAAAAAATATGAGCATAGAAAGAGGAGAAGCACCTAGTCATTATATTGGTCAAGCCAATGCAGTTTTAGAACATGCAAAAGCAATTCCAATGCAACCTGCCATAGAAAGGAGACGATCACAGTTGGGTTTAGATGAAATAATGGCTCCTGATGTTAATGAAGTAAAAAAGCTTTTGGAAGCAACCAAATTAGCAGAGAAACTTCCAAAAATCGAATAACATAATCTTTTTGACTATCATTTTTTATATTGTCGTTAGAATTTTTTAGTGTTCAAAACTTTATTGAATTATAACTTGAAATTGTTATTTTCAGCTTGAAAAGTTAATAGAGGTCAATTATATTGAGAAAACCGGTAATTGGGGGAAATTGGAAAATGAATAGGGGTACGCCCGAAGAATCTGACGAGATGCTTAAGAAATTAATACCATTAATTAGTGATGTAATTAATGTCGATGTAGTAATCTCACCTCCCTTCACTGCTCTTATTAGCGCTTATAAAACTTTAAAAGACACCAACATTAAACTAGGGGCTCAAAATATGCATTTTGAAGAAAAAGGTGCGTTTACAGGAGAAATTTCACCAATTTTTTTAAGAGGGTTAGGTGTCGAATATGTTATTCTTGGTCACAGTGAAAGAAGAGATATTTTTAATGAATCAGATGATTTTGTTAATAAAAAAATTAGGAAAGCATTATCAGTTGGTTTGAAACCTATTGTGTGTATCGGTGAGCACTTACAAGAAAGAGAGTCAGGTAAAACAAAAGAGAAAATCAATTATCAAATAGAGGAAACTTTTAAGGATCTCAATAAAGATCAGATGGTACAGATAATTATTGCTTATGAACCCATTTGGGCTATAGGTACTGGAAAAACGGCTACTCCAGAGCAAGCAGAAGAAATTCATGTTTTTATTCGAGAATTAATATCTCAAAAGTTTGATCAAGCAACAGCAAATATTATAAGAATTCAATATGGAGGCTCAATTAAACCAGATAATGCTGAAGATTTGTTTTGTAAGGAGAATATCGATGGTGGTTTAGTTGGGGGTGCATCTCTTCAGGCAGATTCTCTTGCCCAAATAATAAAAGCTGCTGAAAAACTATATAAGTAATCTCCTTTTAAATTGAACTTTAATATAATATTGTTTTCTTCGTTGCTTACAACACATTTCTAATTAAAAACTTTAAAATATTTATCCAAGGATAATGTTAAATGATGAAGTTAATTTTGCGGGGAATTCTCCGAAATAACTTTGTGGATCAGAGAATAGTAAATAAAAGTAAGGTTCAAACAGAGTATCTTCAACAGTAGGTCCTACACCTGATTTGATTATACAAACTTGAATTTGTTCATTAGCGGAGAAAGAAGTTCTATAAACCCATTCTAAAGGACTGATATTGGGAATTAACCCGATATTTCTAAGAATTTCATAAATATCATTCAAGGTGTATTTCTTTCCATATACTGCAATAGGTGAAAGGTCAAATGAGGTAATACCTATCCCCCATAAGCCATAGTCTTTCATTTCCCTTAAAAAATCATTAGCTGCATGTTTAATATCACTTTGGTTATTAGAAAGATTTTGCCTTGCTTTTGAATCCGTTAGTATATCAAAAATTTTCTCTTCTTCTTTTCCTACAATTATATCTGCAGAATCTAACGGTGTTTTAGAAGTTATAAAGTTATGATAGATTAGTTTAATCTTTTCTTGAACTGATTTTTGTAACAGAAATGATTCTGTTTGTGCTGTAATTAATACATCCCCCTCATATGACATCAAATCTTCTTTACTTTGACGTTTTTTATTTTTTTTTCTTGCTTTAAATTCAAGTCTTTCAATTTTTTTATCTATATTTCGAGCAAATTCAAACAATGCAGATATTAAACCAGCAGTAAGATCAAACTTTGAATCAGGATCCAATTGATCTTGAATAATGGATTTATCCTTTGAGAAATCAAAAAATCTAAGAAAGATTTTTACTCCTTCAGGTAAAGGTTTAATTATTGTATTATAATATGGGAAACCTGTTGTCGAAATAATGCTAAGTTCATATATTGTCATATATATTTAAATTCCTCATAAGTTTTCTAAGAACTAGCAAAACCCAATTTTTAATTAGATTTAATGTTTTCAAAATAAAAATAATTTGTTTAATCTCAAATTAATAAATTTTCATTAAATTAAATTAACGAGAATAATTTTAATTTTGTTATATTATCACTATTGCAGGCTTACCGGGGAGTGCTTGGGATGCTTTCATTTCTTTAGAATACTCCTCTTGTTTTATTTCCACAGAACATTTAAATTTCTTCTCAATTATCTGTTTTATTTCCTTGAAAAATTGCAATTCTTCCTTCTGAGGTAATGAAATTTTAGAAAATTTTCCCACATTCTTTAATAATTTTGAAACAGTTTGATTAATGAACACTCCGTGAGATCTTATTGCATGATCTTGCATTAAGGCTTTGATTATCTCCCCTTGATCACGGGTTTTTTTTATTAAATCTATTAATTGAGAATAAAATTTATTTTTCCATTCAGCAGCAATAAAGATAAAGATCTTTTCTAGCTTTTCTTTTTTCATTACTAGTCTAATATTATTTATATCTTCCATTATATTAACCATTAGACTCCATTTGAAGTCAAACTCAGCTGTAATTAATTCTTCGTCATAAATTGGCCAAGAAGTTAAGCTTAAATAGTTTTTTTTGCCTAATAATTCCCAAATTTCTTCCGTTAAATGTGGAACTATTGGATGCATAATTAATGCTAGTTTTTCTAAGCATTCATTATAAATTTCTTCAATAACTCCTTCACTTTTGTATTTAACCAATTCGGTAGTAAACAATATTATATTATTGACAGCATCTCTAATTTCAATCTTTTCTAGGGCAGTTGAGACAGCTTTAATAGTTTTATTCAATTTATAATTTATTAGAGTATCTCTAATTGATATTACATTTCTGGAAAAGTCAATCTGTTCAGTAAATAAGTGGAATGTTTTATTCAAGAATTTATTTGCAAAACCCACCCCTTCATCCGACCACTCTAAACCAGAACTAGGACTTGCCCCAAAAAGGATAAAAAATCTAGCTGCATCAGCACCGTATACATTCATTATTTCACCAGGATCTACGGTATTGCCATAGCTTTTACTCATTTTTACACTTTTTAAAATATATGGAGTTTGACAAAACTTGCACTTAATATCATGTGATTCAGCTTTCATTGCAAATCTATCACATTTCGAACAATAAGGGTGTTTTTTGTTTATCATTCCTTGAGTAAGTAAACGTTGGAAAGGTTCATCAAATTTGTGAAGACCAAAATCTCTTGCCATTTTTGTGAAAAATCTTGCATAAATTAGGTGCATTACTGCGTGTTCTATTCCCCCAATATATTGATCTACATTTCCCCAATAATTAATTTTATCTTTTTTATAAGGTAGTTCTGTTGTTAATGACGGAGGATCACAGAACGCAAAAAAATACCAAGAACTATCAATAAAAGTATCCATTGTATCTGTTTCTCGTCTGCCTTCCCTCCCGCATCTAGGACATTTAACGTTAACGAAACTTTCACTAGTTACTAAGGGATTGCCAGAACCCGTAAATATCACATCCTTTGGTAATAAAACTGGCAAATTATCATAAGGAACTGGAACCGTACCACATTGGTCGCAATAAATAATAGGAATTGGGCAACCCCAATAGCGTTGACGTGATATGCCCCAATCTCTTATCTTATAGTTAATCGTTTTATATCCCATTCCCAATTTATTAAGTTTATCAGTTATTTCTTGGACTGCGCTTCGGTTTTCAATACCGTTAAATTCCTCAGAGTTTATAAGCACTCCATCTCCTTCATAGGCGCGGCTCATTTTATCTACCCCTAATTCATATTCATGTGGTTGAATTACAATCTTAATAGGAACATTATATAATTTTGCAAATTCAAAGTCGCGCTGATCGTGTGCCGGAACAGCCATAACAGCACCGGCACCATATTCGTAAATTACAAAATTCCCAATATAGACAGGAATTTCTTCATTGGTAGCAGGATTTATGCAGTTTTTTCCAATAAACATTCCTTTTTTTTCTACATCAATATCAGTTCTTTGAAATTTACCTTCTTTCAATATTTCAATAGATAATCGCTCATATTCATCCTCATATTCAGTATCTTTAACCCAATCACGAACCCATGGATGTTCTGGGGCAAAAATCATAAATGTAACTCCATAAAGAGTATCTGGCCTTGTAGTATAAATATCAATTGTTCTATTTTCCCCAACTATTGGGAATTTAATAATGGACCCTTCTGAACGACCAATCCAATTTCTTTGCATTAATTTTACTTTTTCTGGCCATTCTACTAAATTTAAACCATCTAATAGTTCTTCAGCATAATCTCTTATCTTCAGAAACCATTGAGAAAGGAATTTTTGATCAACATCATTGTTACAACGCCAACATTTCCCTCCTTGTGCCTGTTCATTAGCAAGAACTGTGACACATTTTGGACACCAATTTACGTAGGAATCTTCTTTATATGCAAGACCCTTCCCAAGCATTTTTAAGAAAAACCATTGGTCCCATTTATAATAATTTGGGTCATGACTATGAACTTCTCGAGTCCAGTCGTAAGATAGTCCTATAAGTTTCTGTTGGTTTTTCATAAGTTCAATGTTATAATCTGTCCATATTTTGGGATTTGCACCTTCATCTATAGCTGCATTTTCCGCAGGCATACCAAATGAGTCATAACCCATTGGATAGAGAACGTTAAATCCTTTCATTCGCTTATATCTCGCGATAGTATCCCCAATTGTATAATTTCTAAGATGTCCCATATGAAGTTTTCCAGAAGGATAAGGATACATTTCTAATACATAATATTTTAATTTTTCTGGATTTTCTTTTACTTCAAAAATCTTGTCTTTTTCCCATTTGTCTTGCCATTTAATTTCTATTTTTTTTGCGTCATATTCAACCATAAAGCTTAAACTCTTCTTCTATAATTAGAGGATATACATTATATTTAATTTTTTAATTATCGATTCAATAAAATTTTTTTGTTTAGATTGGCCCGCATATAAAATTCTGATCTTTCTCAAAATAGCATTACTTGTTGTGATTTAAAAAAAAATCTTCGAAGGAATAAACCTTAATTTTATTTCCTTACTATTGAAAATAGTGAATGTAAAAAAAATTAAAATTTCAGCAGGGAGTGCTTCTGTCTTAGGGTTAATCTCAATTGGAAAATTCAAAGATTCGCAAAGAACATGTTACCTAATGACTTTTAAAGAAGGGCATTGTACCGCGAATTGTGGCTTTTGTCCTCAAGCAAAATCTTCAGAGAGTTCAGAAGAAATGCTTTCTAGAGTTAATTGGCCTACTTTTTCTTTTGAGAAATTTTTATTAAAATTACAGGAACTACACTCAACGAAAAAGTTTGAGAGAATATGTATTCAAACTCTAAAATACCCTGAAAATTTTACAGACTTAAAAGAAATTATAATTAAAATAAGAGAATTTGTAGATATTCCAATATCGGTCTCAATTCCTCCGATGTCGAAAGATAAGTTACGAATTTTAAAGAATATTGGCGTCCAAAGGGTAGGAATTGCTTTAGATGGTGCCACACCGGAGATTTTTGATAAGGTTAAAGGCAAAGGTGTTAATGGGCCATATAGATGGGAGCACCATTTTCAAAAGTTAAATGAAGCAGTCGTAATCTTTGCAGAAGGATTTGTGAGTACACATCTAATAATTGGACTAGGAGAAACGGAAAAAGATATAATAGAGCGTATTGAAGATTTACAAAATTTGAAAATTCTAACTTCTCTTTTTGCATTTACTCCAATTAAAGGAACCAAATTTGAAGATCTCAGTCAGCCACCACTATTGAGATTTAGAAAATTACAGTTAGGAAGATACCTTATAGTAAATAAGAAGAAAACTCAAGACGATTTTCGCTTTAATTTGGGAGGAGACATTGTAAAAATTGATATAAGTAGAGCAGAGTTAATAAACATAATCAATAATACAGATACCTTCTTAACATCTGGATGTCCTGGATGTGATCGTCCATATTACACTTCTAAACCATCAGGCCCTATTTATAATTACCCCCGAAAATTAGATGAATTTGAGGATAATGAAATCTATAAATCATTGAGTAGATTTGTTAATTAAAATAATTCACTAACCAAATTAAAAATGAAGACATGGCGTAGTATACCATTAGAAATTAACAATGGCTTTTGGAATATGGCTTTGGATGAAGCTATATTGAACATGGTAATTAAAAGGAGATCACTAAACACATTAAGGTTTTATAAATGGGATCCTTCCACAGCGAGTATTGGGAGAAATCAAAGTTTAAATAATGAAGTAAATGTTAGTTTTGCTGAAGAAAAAGGATTTAATATTGTCAGACGAATAACTGGGGGGGGTGCTGTTTTCCATGATGAGAAACGAGAAATTACTTATTCTATTATATGTCCAATAAAGTTTTTAGAAAATTTAGGTGCAAAAAAAGTGATAGACCAATTTGAAATTATCACGAAAGGAATTACCTTAGGTCTTACATTATTCGACTTGAAACCTGAAAAGGAGATTATTCATTGTCCTGCTCTTTTACTCGATGGAAAAAAGTTTTCAGGAAATGCTCAAATAAGAAAGAAAGGGTTTATCCTTCAGCATGGGACTATATTACTAGATTTGGATCCAGAGCTGATGTATTCCGTTTTAAAGGCACCCGAAAATGTTGAAAAATCTCGGATGGTAAGGTCTGTTAGAGCGAAATGCATTGGAATTAAAGATTATTTAAAAAATTATGATGAACTAGAATTGATAAATTCCTTAAAACGTGGATTTGAAAAATCTTTAGGGATTAATTTAGAAGAAGGATCTTTTATAGAAAGTGAGATGGAATTAGCTGAAAAATTAGTACACGACAGATATTCAAATGAAAAATGGTTAAAAAAATATGAATAATAATCGAGGATTATTTCATAAAATTAAAAGTGGAACTGCTTCATGGTCTGATTATGCTAATTTTTCAAAATTGGAGTTTGATAAGTTGAGACCGTATTTTACTCTAGCCCAGAATATTACTAAGAAGAATTTCAGTAATACCCTCAAAATTTATAACCCGTCAAAAAAATTTCCAGCAATTAGTGTGACAGGGACTGAATGTGCTTTAGGATGTGAGCACTGTAATAAGAAATATTTGAAAGGCATGAAAAAAGTATTAAATAATAAAGATTTAGAGCACTTTTTAATGGATCTGCATGAAAAAAACGGGGTGGGCGCTTTAATTTCAGGAGGTAGTGAATTAGATGGTTCAGTACCTTTATTGAATTTCTTGGATACAATTAAAAAAGTTAAAAGAAAAACTAATTTAATTATTAATACACATACAGGATTATTAAATGAAGATACAGCTAAAAAACTCACTGAAGCAGGGGTAGATATAGTTTCTTTTGATATTAATATGGATCTAGATGTTGTAAGAAATATTTATCATATGGATATTGAATTAGAAGAATATAAAAAAGCCATCGAACTTTTAAAAAAGAATAACCTAAATATAGTACCTCATATTTGTGTTGGATTGTATTATGGTAAACTCCATAAAGAAATTGAGACGATTAAATTCATTAAGGAAATTCTAGTTAATCCATCTCTGATTGTTGTCATTGCACTAATTCCCCCAAAAAATTCAAAAGTTAAATTTGAAACACCTCAACCAGAGGCTATTGCAAAGGTAATAGCTATGATAAGGTTTAATTTTCCCGAGACAGAAATTTCGTTAGGTTGTATGAGACCACGTGGTAGCATTAAAACTGAAATTGAAAAATATGCAATAAGAGCAGGAATAAATAGAATTGAAATTCCTTCAAAAGATACTTTAAAGTGGTTAAAGAATCAGAATTCTGAAACTCAATTCAAATTTTTTTCTGCATGTTGTGCCATTCCTGAAAAATATGAAAAATTTGCTGAAAGTAAAAAATCTGATATTAAAAGATATTTAAAATTCTAAATTGGTATCTTGTGTTTTCTAAAAATCGAATTGAAATTATAGGACTAAAAGATGTTCCACTGGTCAAAAAGGGAGATGATATTTCAAAAATCATCCTCAAATCTTTAAAAACCAACAACCTATTATTAGAAAATGGTGATATAATAGTCATTGCTCAAACTATCATATCTAAAAGTACTGGAAGGACCCGGAATCTTGATGAAATCATACCAAGTGAGAAAGCGTTTAAATTATTTGAAATAATAGCCCCAAAAGCAAAAAAACAAGGTCTACCTATAAAAGATCCAAAATTAATTCAATTAATTTTAGAAGAGTCTAAGGATGTTATAAAGGCAGAGCATGTGTTAATAACTGAAACTCATCATGGCTTCATTTGTGCAGATGCAGGAATAGATAAATCTAATATTGAAGGAAATGGAATTGTGACCCTACTACCTAAAGATCCAGACTACCAGGCTGAAAAAATTAGACATTCATTAAATGTTCAGACTAAAAAAGAAATAGCCATAATAATTTCTGATTCTTTCGGTAGATCATTTAGAATTGGGGCAGTTGGCACCGCAATTGGAGTTTCAGGAATAAACCCCATATTGGACATGCGGGGGAAAAAGGATTTATTTGGTTATGAACTTCAAACTACTATCATTGGTCAGGCTGATAGCCTTGCTTCTTCAGCTCAGTTAATAATGGGAGAAGCTAATGAGGGAATTCCTGTAGTACTGATAAGAGGTTATAAATTTGAGTATAATGATAAAGCAAAGATCACCTCTGCTTTAAGGGAGAAAAAAATTGATATATTTAGAGAATCTGAAAGTAGAAATTTAATGGGTGTACTGAAGAGTCGTAGAAGTTATAAATTAGCTTTCGAGGATAAAAAGGTTGACCAAGAGATTATTAGAGAATGTATTGAAGTTGCTCGATGGGCTCCAAGTGCGCATAATGGTCAATTTTGGAGATATATTATACTAGAAGAGCAAGAATTACGAACGAAACTGATAAGTGAAATGAATGATAAATTAAAATGCGACCTTAGAGATGACGGAAAATCTGAAGAATTTATCAGTCAAAAAATTAATAAGACTAAAAATCGTTTCTTAAAAGCACCCACTCTAATTTTACTATGTTTGGATACAACTGAATTAGATAAATATCCTGATAGTGAACGAACTCAGAACGAATTCACCTTAGGTATTCAAAGTGTAAGTAATTCTGCAACTTACTTACTCCTTGCTTTTGAAATTAAAAAATTGGCAGCATGCTGGTATTGTGCACCTTTGTTTGCTAAAAATCTCATAAGAGACACACTAAAACTTCCTGAATCCTATGAACCAATGGCTTTTTTTACAGTGGGTTATCCCATAAAATCTCCTCAGGCTCCTCCTCGAAAGAAAATTAAAAACATAATATATGAACCGGGAGTACAATAAGATAGAATCATGAATGAAAACCACATTATTGTGCTAGCAGGAGGAGTTGGAGCTGCTAAACTTATTGAGGGCTTAGTAAGTCTAGTGAAACCCAATTTATTTAAAATTATTGTGAATACGGGAGATGATATTGAATTATTTGGTCTTAAAATTTGTCCTGATTTGGATATTATTACTTACACCCTTGCGAATTTAGTTGACAAGAAAAAAGGTTGGGGTTTTGTGGGTGACACCTTTAATAGTTTAAGCATTTTAAAAAGATTTTATGACACAGGATGGTTTAATGCAGGTGATAAAGATTTAGCAGTACACATTTATCGAACAGATTTGTTTAAGCAAGGATTTAACAAAGCTCAAATAACTCAAATGATTTGTAAAAATCTTGGTGTTATTCCTCATCTAATTCCTATGTGTAATGAATCTGTTGAAACGTTTATAGAAACACCGTCAGAATTAATGCAATTTGAGAAATATTTCATAAAGCATCGTTGTGAACCAGAAGTATTAGGCATAGAATTTAAGGGAATCGAAAAAGCGAGACCAGTAGAAAGGACATTGGATTATATAAAAAAAGCTGAAAGAATAATTATTTGTCCTTCTAATCCCATCGTTTCAATAGGGACAATATTACAAGTAGAAGGGATTAGAGAAGCTCTTTTAAATGTTAAAAATAAAGTGTATGGAGTAAGTCCAATTATTCAAGGAGCAACTGTAAAAGGACCTGCTGATAAATTGATGAAATGCTTAGGCTTAGAAATCTCATGTGTTGGAGTTGCTAAATATTATCAAGATATACTAGGGCATTTTATAATTGATAATAAGGATTTTAAGCAAAAATCAAGAATTGAAAAACTAGGAATAAAAACCTATTGTTTTGATACTTTAATGACTAATATTACTAAAAAACGAGAATTAGCGCGGTTTTTATTAGAATTAAGCAATTGAATAAACCCATAATTATGTCGCATCAGCTGCAACAGTACTAGGTTCTTCTTCTACTTTCGTTTCTTCTTTAATAATTTCTGTTTTAACATAGTCTCCAACAGATATTAATAACTCCTTTATTCTCCCTTCTTGTTGTAATTTTAATATTAAATTTCTATGTTTGACAAATGATATCAATTGAGAAATTACTGGAAAGATTAGCATGATAGGAAGAAGTAATATTACAATAACTTCGGGAGAATACATTGCCACGCTTTCAGTTATAGCATCAGGTAATTGAATAATAGTGCCTAAAAACCATTTAGGATGTATAATTATAAAACTTATTACCAATAGCAAACCAACACGGTATGTAAAGTTAACAATGGTTGACGTTGCTAAATTTTTCGCTCGAGGGGCAGAAGATTTAGCAGTTAGTGTATCTCTAGCCTCACTATCCTCTCGAAAAAGACGATCGATATATCTCCCTAGTCTTCTTGTTTTCGAAGCAGCGTTAACCAATTTCTTCTCTTCTTCCTCTAATTTTTTTTTCTCGATCATTTCTTTTACATATGAAAATCGCTTTGCTGTTTTTGCAAAAAACTTCCCTATTGCTATCCCCTCTTGTTGTTCCAGCTCTATTTCTTCCATCCGTTTTTTGGCTTCTTCCTTAATTTTATCAACATTTGCCGTAACATAATGAGATTCCCTTTGTAAAATTTCTAACTGTGCTTCAAGTCTATCGCTTCTCTGCAATGAAGGTTTTGTTACAATGTCCGTATAATTAACTTGAAATGCAAGTTCCAAATAAATATATGATATAATCGCAAAAACTATAACTGGGCTCGAGATAAATTGAAAAAAATCGTTTACGGGTATATCAAATACACTAGGATTAAGTGGATCAGTCGCTGCCATTTGATCTATATTGGGAATACTAATATTAAATAAACCTAACATATCTTTTAAACCAGTAATCATAAGGGGGAGAACTGTCATAAAAATGAGGGAACCAAGAGCAATAAGATGGTTTTTTGGATCACTATTAAAAAAAGCTCTTATAGCATAAAAAACTGAAATCAGAATAAGAAGTTGAAACGTAAATAAATATAGATCATTAAATAATACGCCAACTTCATCAAGCATTAATTGTGGGATCTCTCCTAAACTAGGTGTACCGATTGAAAACCAACTGCTTAAGAACCTTTCAAAGAATGTCTCAATAAATTCAAACATGTAATTACTATAAATACCACCAGTTACATAAGCACAAAAAAATGCAATGGCAAGTCCTCCTCCATATATTAAATAAGAAAATACGTTTTTGATAGCCCCAAAAAAAGCGAATATAACATACTTATTATCCGCTGTAGTAATAACTTCATTAAAATCAAAAATTGATAATAAAAATGTAGTAAATAACCACGCGAAAACTGCTGTATTTATTATTTTTAAGGCTAGATAATAAGTCCTTGCCATTTTTTAGTATGCACTCCCTTTTTTCTTAGCTTCCATATATTTACTCAACACTTGATTCATCATATCATCTGGTCCGCATGAAATCACATTTATCCCCATATTACGAATTCCCTGCCGAATTGTCAAAATATGCTCCATCATTTCTTCACTGATAGCTTCCGCTAGTGCTTTATCTGTTGACGATAAATCGATTTCATGTATTTCAAACCAGGGGCTAAAAGGATTTATAACTATAACTGTATGATTGAAAGGTACTAATTTTTTTATGGCTTCAGTTATTTCTTTCGGATTTGCTTCCAAATCGGAAATAATAAAAATTAAGCTACGTTTTTGAAAGCGTCTTGTGAAGTAATACATTGCTTCAGTCATTTTACATTTTCCCTCGGGTTTCACTCTAGCTATAAAATCTAACACTTGATAGAAATGATCGTCTCCTCCACCAGGTTTTAAAAAATTAAAATTTTTCTTGTCTGAATAAGTAAACACCCCAACATTATCTCTACGCGTTATCGCTACTCTAGTTAGAAGCATGCAAGCTCTAACAGCATATTCAAATTTTGTATTTTCAATAGCTCCACCTGCCATTGTCTCTGAAGAATCAACTAGAACCATTACGGTAACATCACGTTCAGCTTCAAATTCTTTCACAATTAATTTTTGGTGGCGAGCACTCGCTTTCCAATCTATTAGTCTGAATTGATCTCCAAAAACATATTTTCGCATACCATAGAATTCTGATCCTAATCCTTTTTGTTTAGATCTTTGTACTCCATAGTTTAATTGTAAGGATCTTTTTGATCCTAATATCTCAATTCTTTTTATATCTTCGTAAGGTGGATATATTAGAATGTCGGTAACGCTATCTGGGACGATTCTTTCTAAAGAATTAAATCCTAATCTATCTTTAACAGTAATAGAAAGAGGACCAAGAGCATACTCACCCCTCACTTTTGGCTCAAGAACATAAGAAAACTTGACTACTTCCTTAGGACCAATCCTGGTGGATATAAAATGTTCACCTAGAATTTGTCGAAAGAGTTGGGGATTAAAATTGTCCCTAATCTCGAGAAAATCGAAACTATTCCTGCCCATATTTTCAATGACAACTTTAACGTGAATAAAATCATCTCTGAATACCTTTTCTTTTTCTAATTCTCTATGGACCCGCAATTCTTCTATATTCAGTTTATAGTGGAATATGGGTAAGCTAATAATAGTACTAAACAGTAAAAGAATTGCAAAATATAATAGAAAATAATTCTCAAATGCAAAACCTGCTGTTAGAAAAAACACTGCAAACAAAATTAAACTTCTACCTTTTCCACCTAGAATACTTCTCCACCTTATTACCAATAACTATATTTTTTGTTTTAATGAATTGAACCTTCACCAATACTAAAAAAAATTGGTGATATTTAGATTGGAACTGGAATTTCCTCTATTATTGATTTTAACACAGATTTTGTGTCAAGTCCTTCTAATTCCGCTTCTGGTTTTAGCAAAACTCTATGATTTAACGCTGGAATGATTAATGCTCGCACATCATCAGGGGTGACATAACTACGACCAAGTATACTAGCCCTTGCTTTAGAAGCTTTCATAAGCGTAAGGCTTGCCCTAGGACCACACCCAAGAGCCACTTGCGGGTGATTACGAGTCTTTATTATCAGATCTCTTATGTATTTTAGAATGCGATCATCGATGTATACCATGTTCATGATTTTTTGAGCTGCTAGAATTTCTTCTCCTGAAGTTATTGCTTCTATAGATGGTGACTCACCTGATAATTGTCTTCTCATAATTTCGACTTCTTCATCATCTTCGGGGTAATCCAACCAGAGCTTGAACAGAAATCTATCGATTTGGGCTTCAGGTAATGGATAGGTTCCCTCCATTTCAACAGGATTCTCGGTTGCAACAACTATAAAGGGTTTTTCTAGAATAAGAGTTTGACCTTCAATTGTCACTTGCCGTTCTGCCATCGCTTCAAGAAGTGCTGCTTGAGTTTTTGGAGCTGCACGATTTATTTCATCAGCAAGAACAACGTTTGCAAAAATTGGACCCTTTTGAAGTACAAAAGCCCCTTCATTTTGGTCGAAGATTTTAGTGCCAGTAATATCAGCTGGGAGCAAGTCTGGTGTAAATTGTACTCTCCTAAAGCTTATTCCAAGAGTTTCAGCAAAAGTTTTTGCCATTACCGTTTTTCCTAAACCAGGTACACCTTCTAAAAGAACATGACCATTAACTAGGACTGCTATGAAAAGATTTTGAAGAATATCCCCATAACCGACAATTACTCTGCTTACTTCGCTGAGAACTTCCTGTGCTATCTCTCTTATAGGTGTTACATCAAGTTCTTCTTTCTCATAATATTTTGCTTTATCTGAAGTTCCTATTTTTTTCACACCTTTTTTTTTTTATTTTTTTTTATTTTTTATTTTTTATTTTTTTTATTATTATTTTTTAATTAAACTTGAAGAGCTTACAAATTTTCTATTGTCCAACCCATTTCGTAGAATAAATTTTCGAAATCTTCTTCAGTTCTCACTTTATATTTCCCATCTTTGATTGAGATAATTTTATCCATAAATCTGGAGATTCTCTTAATCCTTAATTTTGTTGTAGAGGGATCTTTTGCAACCACTAACTCTACAACATTTTGAGTTGTTATTTTTTGCCCTTGTAATTGAGAATTCAATTTTCTTTCTAGTCTTCTATATAATAATATCAAGGCATCTGTATATTTGCTATGATCTCTATATTCTTCAATTTTTTGAGCAAAAAACGATGAGGTTCTAAATCGAGCCCTTTCTTCTTTCTTTTCTTCCGCTTCAGCAATCTTCCGGTCTTCTGCTTTTTTATCTTTTTTAGGTAAATATTTTCTTAAAGTATAAAACGCCAAGAGGGGATAAATCCACGCTGTAATTGGGTTAGTTGATAAGTGCACAATATATTGCATTATAAATCCAAAAATTCCAGCTGAGGTAAGATCTCTTGAATTTTCTGGACGTATATGAGCCTCATCGAAAATAACTATCCAATCATTGTTGTTGTAATATGTAAGCCATTGTATGATATTTTGGGCAAATTGTGTATTATCATATAAAGGATCATCAATTAATTCATTATTAAATAGGCTAGCATCAGCAGATACAAATATTCGTGAAGTCCCCATATCTTTGGCTAAAAAAACGTGTGGTGTAAATGGGCTATAAAGCGGGAGTTTCAATTTATCAAGTGGAATAGGTGATCCTGAGAATAGTGAAAGTATTGTACCCATAAAACCCAATTCAAGAACATCCACATCAGGATCAATCTTCCCATTACCATTTTTGTCAACCCAACTATATGTATTACTCGCTGAACCGATTATATCCCATCCAAACATCTCAACAAGCAAACCTCCTGCAGCAGCTGATGATCTCGATAGAATTACTTCATCGATGAAGTTTGGAGTCGTTGTTGTGGGATGGGAAAGATCAAAATCTTTAATTATAGGAAATTCAGGAGTAGGATAATAAGATTCGTTATCGCGCAAGATTCCATCAGGAAAAAGAGTTACAGGAAACATTTCCCCAGTTTGGTTTGAGCTTAACTGACTGAGCATATTAGCAACAAAAATTTCCCAAAGCAAAATGCTTGTTGAACCATGATCATGGCATAAAAGAAGTGAATTGGATCCTTTAAAAAAATTAATAAAATATGGGATCTCAAAAATTGGGTCATAGAATTGATTGGGGCCTAATAAAATTAATAATTTTGATTTATTGCCAGGTATTCGTTCAGTAGCACTTAAACTTGATTGTACTGTCATAACTTCATATCCTAAGTCTTCAATTATTATTTTTAACTCAGACCCCCCATTCCAATTTGGATTATATACTGAAAAATTATTGGTATTTTTACCTTGATCGATTGCTGGTGAGAGTAAGGGAACAAAGGCAAAAATAAATATTATGAGAAATAGGGCTTGTTTATACAGTGAGTTAGATTTAATTTTTTTCCGAGATTGGGTTTCTCGTGATTTCTGAACAGTAGCATTTCTGATGAATATAAGAAAACCAAACCCACAAAATAAGGCACCTATATAACATAATAGTGGTATATAGGTTATGAAAATAGGAAAACTTTCTGGGCTCACGATTTGTAAGGAACTTGAAAATCCAGTTATTATAACGCCAAACACTAAGAGATAAATTATGAAAAATGTAAAAATTATCCCTTTTGATATATTAGCACTCCTTTTAGAGGTTTTTCCTTTCTGAGCCATTTTAAATTTTCTTTTGTTATTTTAATTCTAATTGAAATGAAACGTGTCGTCCTTAAATTATGCTACACTGAGAAACTAAACGTTTTTCCCATGATTTCATTGTATAGATTAGAGAATAGATCAATAGTGAAGTTCAATTCCTTTTTAGTAGGTTCTACCCCCCCATAAATGATATCTTCTATTTTTTTAATGAATGGATAAACGGATTCTGGTTTTAATTTCTTCTCTAATTCGTTTACACATTTAATTGCATATTCTCGTATAGTTTGATGTGTTAATCTGGGTTTTTTAAATTTCATATTAATGAGATCATCGTAAACTAAGTATATGTATGCTATTGCTTCTTTAGGTCTCTCAGAATCAACTAACACTTTAACATTTTCAAACTTTTGTTTTATATCAATTTCTGTTTCCCGTGATTTCTTCCTCTTTTTCTTTTTAGCCATTTTTTTAACCTATTTATGTATTTTTTCAACCAATTTAATTAATAATTTATTTTGAATTTATAATTTTTTGTACTTCCTTGTCTTTTTAACTATCTTATTATCATGTTGAATTTGATTAAAAATTTAAATCAAAGTTATGTCCTGTTAATTGGAAATATATTGGTGAAAATAATTCGCAAGTACTGTAGAAATCTTTTTCTGTTATTAGGAAAGGCTTCCCATAAATAATTTTCTCAACGGTTTGAATAAAGGGGTAAATCGCAGAGGGAGTTAATTTTAATTCCTTAACAGAAATTATAGCAAAATCTCTAATTGTTTCATTTTCTTTTTTGGTTCTATTAAATCTTGCGTGTATTAAATCCATAAAGACTCCATTAAATAGATACGATAAGGATTCTTCTAATCTTCCCGAATCTTTAAGAATTTTAAGATTAATAAGTTTTGGTTCTAATTGAATATTCACAACATGAGACTCCTTCTCTTGTCTCTTATAATAACGATAACCAAATACTGCTAATACAGCTACAACACCTGCTAAAATTGGAAAAAATACTAAAGAAAACATCAAGAAAGGTGGTAATCCTCCTGCTCCTGAAGGAATAAAAGCAGCTCTTGCTGTAATATTAATAGAGGTAATACTAATTAGTTGTTTACTGGCAGTATTTACTACACTAATTTGGATGGATTTATTACCAGTTCCATCAGGAATTATATAAGTATAAGTAAAGTCTCCATTAGCATCTGTATTCGTGGTAGTAAGTTGAAGTCCATCATAACTAATTGTAAGTGGTCTATTAGAGATTTTAAGTGAGTTATTATAGAGAATATGTCCCGTTATTATGATATTTTTTCCTTCTTCATAGGTAGTTGACACAATGTTCCAAACACAGTCTATATCCCTAAATACATTGATAGATGTTAATATTTGAGAACTATTTATATATGGAAAATTACCCGAATAACTCAAATTTAAATTTAATGTTTGAGAATAAACATCTGCGGGAATTTGTATGCTTTGAGAAATTGAACCATCTGTCGCGCTTGTCAGGAAGGAACTACTAGACCACACGTAGGAACTATTATACCAATTATAATTTATTTGCGCATTTGGAATACCTGTACCACTCTCACTATTGTATCTTAAATATCCACTTAATTCCAAATTTTCACCCGTAACGTATGGAATATCGGTATAACTGACATTAAGAAATGATGTTGTTTTTGTGAATATCATTAGAAAGTTTTCTTTAAAAACATTACCCCTACTCTGATCAGTCACATTTGCTTGGATTTTATATCCTGAAACGGAGAATATATCAAAACTAAAAGATATCCTAAATTCAATTCGAAAATCTCCATTTAAGTCTGTAATGTTATTAAACTGAGGATATAAAGCATTATCTACAAAAATTGTTATATCTGTAAATTTAACCCCGGTTCCATTATTATATTTGAGATTTCCTTTAATTGTTATTGTTTCATTATGTAAATGCCGTGTATTATTTAATTGATAATTTGTTATATTTATACTAGCCCAAAATGCTGAAATTTTAAGAGTATCTCTATTTTCTATACTTCTTCTTTGAGTTTTATTTAAATCAACAAAATTAACACTTCGATTAATAAAACTAATTGAAACTGTAAAAATGATAATAATTAAAAAGATTCCAATTGAGAAATTTTTCCTTTTTTTCTTAAATCTCAATTTTATTTTTAACATTTTATACATATTCTATTTTTTTTTTCACGGTATTTTATTTATCTTCTAAGTAAATTCTAACTCATTTTTTTCTACATATTCAAGATTATTAGATACAGGATCAAAATAAACAATTATTTTAATATCATCAAAAAAATTAACCGCTGACCAAGCCGAGTCGATTACAAAAGAAGCATTAAAACCACCCCAAGAATCTGTTAATACCTCATTGAACACGATTAATTCACTATTTAGCGTTTGAACAGTTACATTCACTTTCATGTTTGCCATTACTGTTGTATTATCCCAAGTCAAATTCCCATATATAAAAAAAGTGTCATCCTCCCATAAACCATCTTCGGGACGTTGAGGTGTAGTATGAAAACCATCTTGGATAATAATTGTTCCCGCTGTGATATTCAATGTTATAAGTGAACTATTTGAACTGATCATATAAGGGTTGGTTAGAATGATAGAAAGGGGACCATCTGTATGTGCTATTCTCCCTGTGAAATTTATCAATAAATTATATTCTCCTTGAGGACAAATTTGAAGAATTGCACTGGAAAATGAATAACTTCCGTCTTCATTAATAATTTTCGTTTTTGGACCAAGTAAGTTAAGATAAAACGAAACATCACTTAAACTGCTATCCAAAAGTATGATTTCTACTTGTAATCCCCTGAGATCTTTACCGATATTAGAGACTGTTCCTGAAATGGTAAAGATATCATTATCTCTCAATATAACATAATCATTTGAGATACCACTGACACTAACTATCTCATTTATAACAATATACGTTGAATTATAAGGATATGTTACTGCTAGAGTTTCATACTCTACAACAATATAATGTAATCCCGCGTGAAGAGCGGGAGCGCCAGTGTTGATAAGGAATTGATGATATCCACTTTCTGTACCATTATAAGTATAATTACCCAACAGGTCATTCGTATATATATCTCTAAGTCGTACAATTGAGCCTGAAGGAGCATAAGACCCACTCTGATTTATCGAAACTTCAAAATTAGCTAGATTTCCAAGATTATAAGTTGCTGGGGGATTTCCATTATTATAAGAAAGAGATCTATGGTTTCCTTCGATCTTAAAAATTATTATAACCTCTGCGGGATCAAATACTTTTAACTGATAATCAGCGATAGCAGAACTAGAGAAATTATTGATTGCTACTAAGTTAAAAGTATAAGGTATTGGAGTAGGATAATAAAATGTTCCGTTAAACCAAACTTGTAAGGTATAATTTTTTGTTACTGTTAAACTATCAACACTAAATTCCGCATAAATCTCTCCGAATTCATTAGATTGAAAAGATCCACTTTCCAGAATCCAATTATAAACTTCAATGCTCTGATCAAACATGTGAATAGATATTTCACCGTATTTAATAGGTTTTGAATTATCTGTGTCGTTTAAATATCCTTGAATATAAAATATCCTATCCGTTGGCCCCTTGCTTACTTCACGATTAAGAGGCCATATATTAAGATTAATGCTAATTTGAGCATCTAATATAAAATAAGAAAAATTTAATGATTTACCAAATTTTGAATAGAGTAAATTAGGACCAGCAGCACTACTATCGATATAGTAATCGAATGTAGTTATTCCATTTACGTTTGTGGTATTACTACCAATAAATATACTACGTGAATAGTCATAAAATTCAATAATCTCACCTTGTACTGGACCTCCTGTTTCATTCAGAAGAACTGCCTTTAATTTAAGAGTTGAATACCTAGTAACGGTAGGAGATTCATAATTATTGGCTTCAATATCATTAATATAAAATAATAAATTGTATGTAGCTTCTTCAGTTACATTAAAACCAATTCTATTACTTGAATCATTCATGATACCGAAAGCAAAAGGTAATCCATTCCAACTGCCATTAAAATCAACTCTAATTTCGTACTTTCCTCTTGGCACCCAAGGATTTACGTTAACGAATTCATTAAAGTTACCACTATTATCTGTATTAGCAAAAAGTGTATCGAAAGGAAAACCAATTTTATTATTTGTCCCCTTATATAGTAATACTAGTTCCACAGTAGCATTCTTTACTCGTTGATTAGCTATTGGATCATTTACATAACCTTGAATGCTTGTTGAATTGTTTATTGAACGATTAATCATTGTTGGATTTACACTTGTAAGATTTACATCTATATCGCCATATACAGTATAAATAGTCCAATTAAAAGTTAAACCGTACTGTGCTACTATAAAGTGTGGACCAACAACCTGGGAGTTATCTATATCTATTAAAATCGATGCTGTCCCATTTATATCAGTTGTAGCATTTCCAAGATCTAACCCATAAGTAAAGTCAGTAAAAATAATTTCTTTATTTTCAACGGACTGATTTGCGCTGGTAGTTAAAATAGCAGTTAAATTGGCTACTTGTCCTCTAGGTCCTGATGTAAAGTTCGAATTAACAGTCATATTGAAAGCCTCTGGAAGAGAAATTCCTCCACCTCCGGAAGAAACATCAAATTGGACCCACATACCATCCCCATCGATATCTGTCGGTACATAAATTTCAGCCCAATTATAAATATTTTTATATCTTATTACTATTGCATTTTTACCCTCAACCGGGTCAAAAATTTCTTCGACGAGATCCTGTAAATCATAAGCTCTAAATCCATCTACAAAACGACTGGCTACACCGAATGCTCTGGAAAAAACACAAAAAGCAGAGGCAAAATCAGAAAAAACACCCATTCCTTGTTCCAAAAACCAATCCACTGTATCTCTTCCTTCTGGGGCAGATTGATACTCATCATAATTCATAAAATTCGGATAAGTAAATTGTGATTGAAGATAATTGCGTGTTTTATTAGCGACTACAAATGCATTATCAGTACTATCAATACTTGAATTTAAAGCGTCATAATGTGTTTGAAAGTTTGGCTGTGATGCATAATAGGAATTGAAATCAGGGGGTAATTGGGTAAATTGATTTATTATATTTGTGTATTTTTGAGTAGGAGGGGCAGAAACAACAACTGCCAAAATATTAATCTCTTGCTCAGAGGGGAGATCTAATCCAAATAATTCAAAAGTCATATTAACAGAATCAGCACTATTAAATTCAAGATTAACAGCAGTATTATTAAAGTCATCTTTTGTTAAAATTTCTGAATCTGGGACTAAATTAGGTGTATAAATACTATCTTCTAAAATAAAAGGTGTGGGAAAAAGAATGGGAAGCCCCATAAGGTTTAGGCCAATATTAGTTGATAACGGCATTTTAATTTGCACTCTATCTTGAGACGGATAATAATTCCAATAATCTCCATTGGAGATAAAATTAAAAGGTAAAGCATTGGCACTCGAGGTCCATTGATCTCCAGTATATTCATCAAAAACTTCATATCTCCATAAAGCGTCTGTCATTTCATTAATTGAATTATAGTCATAAATCCTAAATTTTTCTATTAATCCAGCAGCTCCAAATAGTAATGGAAGAAGCGCCTGTGAAAACAGACTTAGATCTAAATCATCGATATCCCCATCGTTCATATCCTCTATTATATCAGCTAAATCTTGAGGATCGATGTTTTCGGCAAGTTTTGCCAATTGTGAGGCGTTTAAATATTTCAATAATTCGGTTAGAAAATCAAGAGGAAGTGGTGGTGCTATTTTTTCAACATCCTCATAAGTTGTATTGGCTTTTTCTTTATTCGGGGGTGTTCTTAGACTTCCAAACAGAGAACTTAAAAAAAAAGTCGAGAATGCGAATACGGATATTAATAAAACGGCGACTAATACTACACCAATTACCCTTTTTTTATTTATCCCGCCACCTAGTATTTCCTCCCGCAATTCTGACATATTATCCCAAAAAAATCGTTTTAATTATCAATGAATTAGAATATTAATAAAAAAAATTATATTTATAATTTTCCACCTCTTCCGTTAAATTATTGGATTTTTCAAAATTGCCTTTTTAGGCAGAAAATAAACATATTTCCTACAAACATTTAATCATTAAATGATAAATAAAATAATCTTATTTTAACGATTTGATTAAGAAAGGGGATATTTACATTTGAGAATTAACTAGTAATTTTAAAATTCAAAACCACATTTAGTGCACAATAATTTTTTCGCGTATATTGGCTTAGGAATATAGCTAATGATTCGTGTTCGATCCTCAAGCTCTTTTACTGCGAAACCAGAAGCACCACAATTGGGACAAACCCTCCTTCCAGTAACCCGTGATGGAGTTGGAGTTGTTGAAGACGAAATTGAAGGACTAACACCATAATCTGTTGGGGTTTGAGATGTAATTCCTTGGGCTAAGCTAGAAGGCATTACCGCCATAGGTTCTTTTAATTCTTCAATTCTTTTCTCTTTATAGGCAAGTTCTTCCTGTAGTTTAGTAATTTGAGTTTGTAAAGGGCTCATTTGCTGTTGCAACATTGAATTTTGTTGCTGTAATTCTTGAACCTGTTGTTGTAACCCAGGAACATGTGCTTGTAGATGAGAATTTTCTTCTGTTAACTGATTAAGCTGTTTTTGATAACTATCTATTGAAGATTGAAGTGTTTGAATTTGGGTGTTCAATCGGTTAATTTGCTTTTCCTTTTCATTAAGTTGAGCGCTTATTGTTGAATTTTGAGTTTTTAATTCATTTATTTGACTTTTTACTTGATTGATAGTAGATTCTTTATCTTCAAGTTGAGTCATAATTGTATCAAATTCTATTTGTGATGGACCGGAAATATTTATTGGGGGAGGGTTTGGTGGTAATGATGGAGAAAGATCTAGGGTGTCCGTTGTTGGGGGTTCTACTAAGGGGGAAGGTGTAGGGGGTTCTAAAGTAGGCGGGGTTAATGGTTCTATTGATGGTCTTGTAGGGGGCGGTGTGAACGGGGGAGGGTGTGATGGAATAGAAACCGCGGGAGGATCGGGTGTTATGGGTTCTACTAAGGGGGAAGGAGCAGTAAATTTGGGTAAAGAGGCAGGGACTTCTAAAGGTGGTGGGATTAGAGGTTCTATTGATGGACTTGAAGGGGGAGGTGTCAATGGTGTAGTTGAGGGGGGAGGCATTTGAGGTTTAGTTAATGGTTTATCTTCCTTTTTTTCATCATTATCTTTTTCATATTCATACGACAAAATGATCTCCTTAATATTATTATTAAATTATAGGTGATTTACTAACATAAATATGGTATTCAAATTTATAAATTAATGTATAAATTACATTTGAAAACATTTTGATAAAGATATGTTAAAAGCAGTTCCAATACGGTCTTAATTTTCCTTTTAAAGCGGGTAATAATTTTGTGTTGATGTAATCTAACAATAATGGTTCTGAAGTTCTTGTTTTTTCTACAATTAAGTTATCTTCCTCATCATTAAGAACTCGTAAGCAGTTATAAACAGCTTTTGCCTGCTTATCAATTTGGTAACCTCCTTCAAGAGTTATTATGATCCTTTCTTCGGCAAAATCTCTAGCAATTTTTTTTATTTTGCTTAAAAAATTAGCTGGACCTTGAAAAGTCCAACCCATATCTGTTAATCTATCTGACCAATGTGTATCAAAACCAGCAGATATGAGGATAAACTCGGGTTTGAATTCATTACATATTGGTCGTATTATCTCATCAAAATAAATCATAACAATATCTTCTGAAGCTCTAGGTGGCATAGGGAAATTTATAATCTTACCTTCACCTTTTCCTGAACCAATTTCATTTATAGATCCACTTCCAGGATATAATGTTCTTCCATCTTGATGAGAATTAAATATTATAATTTCACCCGATTCTGACCTAGACCCTTGATAGAATATTTGTTGGCTTCCATCACCATGATGACAATCCCAATCGATTAATGCTATTCTTTTGATATTTTTTTCCCTAAACAAGTATTCTGCAACTATAGCAACATTGTTAAATATACAAAATCCAGCACATTTAAAAGTTTTTGAATGGTGTCCAGGGGGACGCACAACACAGAAAATATTTTTTATATTTCCATTTAATATTTCATCAGCAGCTTGTAAATTACCGCCAACAGAAAATAATGATGCCTCGAAAGTTTTTGCTGAAACTAATGTGTCAAGATCAAGACTTTGGACATATCCCGTTTTTTCGGCGAGATTGCTAACTTCTTTTACCTCATTTATCAAACTTTCATTATGAACATATTTAATTTGATCTTGTGTTGCTTTCCTCGGTTGAATTAATTGAAAATTTGGATCACTTAATATATTATTTTTTTCTAAGAAATCCATGATTTCGATAAGCCTTATATGGCTTTCTACATGAGTTCCTATCTTGTGTTGGAGATAAATATCATCATAAACTATTCCTGTAGTCACGGAATCACATTTTAATTTTCTGTTGGATATCTATTATTATATATACTTTTAAGTTTTAATTATTTTAATTTTAATCTATAAACTTAAAAAAGTTTCTTCATAAAATTTTTATAGAAATGATTAGTTCCAAGAAATTAAGCTTAAAAATTATTATAATCGGAGAACCAGCAGTAGGTAAAACTAGTTTAGTAAGAAAATTCGTTTCAGGACAATTTACGGAGGATTACCGTTCAAGTATTGGGACTAATATCTTTACAAAAAAGATGGTATTGGAGAATAAAACACTTGCAACCCTCCAACTTTGGGATATTGCCGGTCAAGAACGTTGGATTAAAATGAGGGGATCTTATTATTCAGGCGCTAAAGGCGTGATAATTGTTGGGGATTTGACGAGGAAAAATTCTTTTAATCAGATTGAGAAATTCTGGATACCGGACATCACTAAATTTTGTCCATTAGCACCAATCATATTGCTTGCGAATAAACAAGATTTAGTAAATGATGTAGATAAAAAAGAGGTTATTTCTTTAGAGAAGAGTTTAAAAATAAGTTCTACTTTCTTTACTTCCGCTAAAACTGGCGAAAATGTAGAACTTGCCTTTAGGGTAATGTCAGAACAATCAATTAGGCATTTTCAATGAGCGCCTGTAAATATATAAATATTTTACGAATACCCACTTAAAAGTTAAATTACCTCATTATTGGTAAACTTGATAAAATTACTCCTTGGTTCATATAGAGTGCCTTCCCTTATCAGTTCTCCAAGAGAGTTTTCAATAAATTTTTTATCCAAATTCTCCTCAAGCTCTAGAATTTGAATTACGTTTTTTTTCTCGAGTGATTTCCAATTATTCTCCTCGAATATTTCCTTTAATCTATTCATCAAAGACTCAAGTTTATTAAGATTGCTCCTCGACTCTCCAATAAAAATTCTATCCATATCTATTTTTCCAGAAGTCTCATCGTAACCAGTATCTTTAAGATATCGTTGGAACAGTTTAATAACTTCTTCTACATCATCTTTTATTACGTTATCTCTTAGAGCCATTTTTGCATATGCTTCACTCAATCTGATAAGAGCATCTAAATTCCTTGCTAAGATCGAAATGATTGCATCTTCACTTTCATATTGACCTCTTAATCCCAAATAAAACTCTTTTATTCTTTCTTTAGCTTCATCTGTAAGTACTGGATGACATGTTCTTCGGGCATATTTAATATATTTTTTAAGAAATTCACTAGAAATGGGAGTTATAGTGTCATTTTCATTATCAAAATCCTCTTCGGGTTTTGTCATTGCATTCTTTAAAATAAATTCTGCCATTTGGGCATCTTCTGATTTATTAGGTCTGTCAACTACAATAAAGATTAGATCAAAGCGAGATAAAAGAGAAGGAGGTAAACGAATGTTTTGAGTAGGTGTTTTATACCTGTCATATCTTCCATATTGTGGATTAGCTGCCGCAATTATAGATGTTTGAGCTTTTAGTGTGGCAACTATTCCTGCTTTAGCAATACTCACTGTTTGTTGTTCCATCGCTTCATGGAGAGCCGAACGATCTGCTGTATCCATCTTATCAAACTCGTCAATTGCTGCAACACCTCCATTAGCTAAAACAACAACCCCTGCCTCTAGATTCATTTGACCAGTTTCACTCTCTTTAATTACAGCTGCAGTAAGTCCAACACCCGTTGATCCTTTTCCGGATGTATATAAACCGCGAGGTGAAACTTCTACAGCCCCTTTCAGAATCTCTGATTTTCCTGTACCTGGATCTCCCACAACAAGAAAATGGAGGTCTCCACGTTTATATCCCCCGCCTGGTTTCTTTCTTCTAGTCCCCCCAAATAAACTTAAAGCACATGCCATTTTCAATTGCTCACGACCATATATATTTGGTCCAATTGATCGGGCGATTTTTTTCTGAATCATAGGCTCATTTGATAATTCTTCTATTTTCTTTTTATCCTCAATTGAAAGCTCAATTAGTTGGTCACTTTTGTCTTCCGGATCTATTAAATTAACCTCTATAAAAGTTTTGAATAAAGTTGAATTAAAACTTTTTGTTGATTGAGC
>SDBU01002065.1_pt1 | contig 27377 bp, 27 predicted proteins | sample 2277071 | NCBI WGS metagenome assembly SDBU01 (sample SAMN10397929, study PRJNA504765) | marine sediment metagenome | isolation source: marine sediment core GS08_GC12, 126 cmbsf | place: Arctic Ocean: Gakkel Ridge, Loki's castle | collected 2008 | reverse complement strand
CATAGTCTTCGCAACATGAGCAATCAGTCGACTATCGTCTACAATCAATATTTTACCCATCTGACATCTCTCCGTCTATCAGATTTGCTTCAAACAAGTGAAGCTCCTCGCGCTTCCGCACCGGCCATCTTGGGTTTCTCTTGGAACCGCGGAACTCGCCGGAGCAACAACCCTCCTACGCCAAGGCTTCGGAGGGTCACCTCGCCATTCATCCCCGTGCTTGCGCACGGCGCATTCTGGCAAAGGCGAGTAAAGGTAATGACCATTCAAATGCGGGGAATTCATCCAGACAAATCGAGCCGTTCTTCTTCAAGTGCGCGCATAAAGGATTGGCGGTGACATCACATCTTAAGTGCCGAAAGAATAACACGCGCTATATCATTTAATGCAGCCACGACTTCAGCAGCACGTCGCTCTATAGCCGACCCGGGCATGCCAAATACGACCGAGGTGGCTTCATCCTGCGCAATGGTAAAAGCGCCGCCTTCTTTCATGGCCAGAAGCCCATCACTTCCGTCACTGCCCATCCCTGTCAGCAGTATTCCGATGGCATCGCGGCCTGCAGTTGCTGCAACGGAATGAAATAAAACATCTACCGAAGGTCTCTGATAATTAACCGGTTGACCGTTTTGGAGCCGGACGTAATATCCGTTTTGGTCCATGGCTACTTCTAGATGCCACCCACCGGGGGCCACCAGTACCTTACCTCTATCCACCCGATCCCCGTCCTCGGCCTCCTTGACATCCACATCGCACATCGCGTCCAGGTTCTGAGCAAATGTCTTTGTGAAACGCGCCGGCATGTGTTGGACTATGACAATCCCGTTCATATTCGAAGGCATCGAACCGAGTACTCTCTGTATGGCGCGAGTGCCACCTGTTGAGGCCCCTATGGCAATGATCTTGTCCGAAGGTTCAATAGCTGCCGCAGGTAATGGTTTTTCGGGTTTCTCAAATAGTATAGAAGGTTTGATTTTGGCCTGTGCTGCTGCCCTTATCTTGGTGGTAATCTCATGTTTTAGTTCTTCGAGACCGGTCTTAACGTCCTCTGTAGGTTTGGCAACAAAATCGACAGCACCGGCATCCAGAGCTTCCAAGGTACGCCGGCTGTTTTCGCGGGTATACGAACTGATCATGATCACTGGAAGAGGACGGAAGCTCATAAGGCGTTTCAAAAAGGTAATGCCATCCATCCGAGGCATCTCGACATCAAGAGTGATCACATCCGGACTCACTTCCAGAATTAAGTCCTTTGCCTCAAAGGGATCCGAAGCAGCTCCAACTACCTCAATATCAGCGTCTTTCGATAGGATACTCGTCAGCACGGACTGTACAGTAGGTGAATCGTCAACAATAAGCACACGGATTGGTTTCATTTTTTAAACAACATCACCGGTGATTTTTCGAGTCGTTTTTGGAAAACCCTACCCTTGTACTCCTCTTCCGTTCTAATGAACCGTCGCTCTTTTCTCGCGTCAAACCGTTTTAGGAGAACTTTGTTGGTATCACTGAAAAACAGGATTTTCCTGCCGCTCTTTCCTCCCACGTCCTCTTTCACAGTGGTAATACCTTCCAACTCCAGAAATTTTCTCGCAAAACGGATATTTGATCCAGTTACATCACCGTCATCCTTTCTAAACATCAATACTTTGCCCCCACCAAACAACTTAGCCTTAAGCTCATTTCTCCGCGCCCCCAACTTAATAAGTTCACCTATCAGCAGCTCCATCGCAAACATGCCGTAACGGCCGACTTCAGAAGAGAGCATTTCGTCAGGACGCACCATTCCTGGAAGCAAAAAATGGTTCATCCCGGCCACTTTTCTCTCCTCGTCATAGATGCAGGTTGCGATACAGGAGCCAACTACGGTATAAAGTACCTCGCCATTTTGAGTCGCAAAATACTCTCCTGCGGTCAGAATAATGAGTGTCTTTTTCAGTTTTTCGCTGTAAAATTGCTGCAAAAACCTAACCCTTGGTCCTACCCCGTCTTCTGATAAATGGCATGGCCAACCAAGCTAAAACGGTTGTCCACACCGATCAAGGACTCGGAAGCTCCCAGACACAGGAATCCATCTCGTTCTAGAACGCGGAAGAAATTGTCGATAAGCTTTTTCTTGACCTCTGGATCGAAATATATCATTACGTTACGACAAAAAATAATGTCAACAGGGCTTTTGAAAGGGAATTCAGGATCCATAAAATTGAGTCTTCGAAACAATAGGTTTTTTCTTAACTCTTCTCCGGCCAAGTAGAATCCTTCTTCTCTTCCAGCCCCCTCCAGGAAATACTTGTTTAGATATTCTGATGGCACCTGCTCGACACTGTGGTTAGGGTATAGGCCTTTGTAGGCAAATTTGAGGGCGTCTGTATCGATGTCGCTGGCCAGTATCTTAATGTCCCAAGAGCCATCTCCTTCGAGCACCTCGTTTACGACCATGGCAATACTGTATGCTTCCTGCCCCTTGGAGCATCCGGCCGACCATATGCGCAGTTTCTTGGTAGTCTGCTTCTGTGCTGCTATTTGTGGCAATATTATGTTAGCCAAATGTTCAAACTGCTTCGCATGCCTGAAAAATGCTGTCTGGTCCACTGTAATCGTGTTGATAAGTTGCCGTAATTCCAATCCTCCCTTTTTGTCATGAAGCAAGTATTGATAATAAGCACTATACGATTCCAATCCCAGATGACTCAGTCTTGACGTCAACTTTCGTTGCAAAGCCCCCTTCTTTGTTCGAGAAAACGAGATGCCAACATGTTCATTTATGAGCTGTCTGAATAACTCAAATTCTGCTTCCGACAGGCGGGGTGTCATAAGAGCACACAGTATTGATCAGGTGGCATCCAGGATTTCGAGCTCTTCAGAACTCAAGAGTCTATCGATATCCAACAAGACGATAAGCTCATGTTCTTTCTTCCCAATGCCTTTGATATATTCGGCCTGTACACCAGGAGGAAGGCTTGACGCATCCTGAACTTCCTCGGGGGGGAGCTCTACGACGTCCGAAATCTCATCTACTATAACTCCCATCATTCTCCCCGATATCTCCATTACCATTATTGCGTGGAAGGAGGTGTAAGTGGTTTCCGGGAGTTTAAACTTTTCCCTCAAATCAAATACGGGCAGAATAACCCCCCTCAAGTTAATGATCCCCTTGATAAACCCCATCATATTGGGAAGAGGTGTAATCTTTTGATAGCTGACCACCTCTTTTATTTTGAGGATCTCAACACCGTATATTTGATCGTTTACCGAAAAGATAACAAATTGCTGGATTTCAGACATTAGAATTCCTCGAACCCCTCGTCCAACTCTTTTTCTATTGAGTCTGTTGTCTTCTCTTCAATCGGCTCCTGAACAACCAACTCTTCACGCAAGGGCTTTGTAGTGAGAGGCTTGGTCCCTCGCCTCTCCATCTTTGGAACTCGAACGCTTTTCTTGAAACTGAGCTCTTCAACCTCGATAATGCCCCCATCACCCAATTCAAACTTCTCGGTCATACGTTGCAGCAAACCTGCCTTTTCATTCAACTGCTCCGTAGCACCTGCCAGCTCATCCACCAGTGCTGCATTATGTTCAGTCACATCGCTCAGCTCCTCCACACCCTGCCCAATCTGCTCAATCCCTCTAGAGCTTTCCTGGGTGGCCAAAGAGACCTCGCTAAGGGCGTCGGAAACCTGCTTAATGGTCTGAATAATCTTCTTGAACCCGTCTTCAAGCTGGCCGACCGATTCTTTGCCCGTATTAACCTGGCTCATAATGTCGCGGACAAGGCTTTGAATATCCTTGGACGCCTGTGAGCTTCTGTTGGCAAGATTGCGGATTTCGCTGGCAACGACAGCAAACCCCCGCCCCTGCTCACCGGCGCGTGCTGCTTCCACGGCAGCATTGATTGAGAGCAGGTTGGTCTGAAAGGTTATTTCGTTAATTAAATCCATCATCTCAACAATCTTGCGGCTACCTTCCGCTATGTCGTTCATAGCCTGGGTTGTCCTTTCAACCGTCTCTCCGCCTTCCACGGCAACAGATACCGCCTCCTTTGAAAGACTATCAGCACGCTGGGTATTCGTAGCGTTTTGGTTAACGTTGGATACCAGTTCTTCCACTGTTGCGCTCGTTTGTTCCACAGTGGCAGCCTGCTGCTGGGTGCGCTGGGAGAGTTCCTGGTTTCCTTCAGACATATGCCGGACCCCCGCCACTACGGTTAGGGCAGACTTTTTCGTCTGGCTGATTAGTTCCTTCATATCATCGAGGGTCTCGTTGGTTCTCTGAACCAGTTGGTCCATTGCATCATCTTCACCACTCGTTTCAGCCCTCACTGTTAGGTCCCCTGCGGAAACCTGTCTCAAGATGTCAGTAAGGTCTTCAACTCTACCCTGCAGCTTCTTCTTTGCCTCTTCTTCTTTGTGGAAAGAATCCTTTAACACCGCTTCCGCTTCAACTTCTTTGGAGATGTCACGTATAAGTTCAAACCCGCCAAGGATCTTGCCATCAGAGTCCTTCAGGGCAGCACCACTCACCATAATGGGAATCTCCTTCCCCCCTTCACCCTTCATTGTAACCCTTTGACCCACTGTAGCTTCTCCGGTTTCCATCGCCCTTTTTATGGCGCAATCCGTATCGCAGACATCGCTTTGAAATACTTGTTCACAAGTTCTCTTGCCCACAACGTCCTCAGGCCGAACACCCGCAGCTTTGGCAGCGGCATCATTTATGTATGTGACCGTCATATCCTGATCAACCATAAAGAAGGGCTCTGAGATCCCCAGCTTGAGACTATTGGCATACTCCATACGGTCACGGATATTTCTGATCATCTGGTTAAAATTCCCTGTCAACCATCCAATGGAGTCTTGATGATCATCATGGACCTCAACGGTGATATCTCCGGCCGAGACCTGGCCGGATTTTTCAGCCAATGCATGGATGCGCCGCGTCACCAGTCGATTGAACAGGAAGTTGATAAGAAGAATGATTCCAATGATTTCCACAACAGAGAACCCAATGAGACGATTTCTGGCTGTGGCAAGAGAGGCATAGACCTCTTTGACAGGCTGTTTCACAACCATGGCACCCAAGACTTCTCGACTTGCCCCGTGGCAGTGATGACAACCACTTTCGTTTAAAAGGGGCAGGATTGTGACCAAGAAAGCCTCATCATCTCTTAATTCCGTAAAGGATTCCTTGGGCGATTGTCCTGTTTTGATCGTATCGGCCAAGGCTTTCCGGGTCTCTTCCTCCCACAAATAGTCCGTGACCCTGGTATGAATACGGCTCTCTTCTGAGGCATAGGTGAGCCTCTCCTGGAAGTCGGATATGTAGACCTCAATGCCCTCCATGTGTTTTTTGATATCCTGCAGCTGCGCCTCAACTGTCTTGCTGTCTCCAATTGACATAGGATATTTGATGGCGCTGTATGTGTTTTCGAGCAGGTGCTGGCTCGATTCCGCCACCTGGCTTAAGGCGCTCTCAGTATGAAAAGAGAGGGCTTGATAAACGAACACCCCTGTAAACCCCCCGACCACCGCGATCGTCGCTATGAGGATCTTGACGCGAAGTCCGGTTTTTTTGAGCAGTATATCAATCCAGCCTGTCATAACTTCACCTCCACCAGTTAATGTGCACCCCCGTGCACCATTGGTTTATATCGAAAGGCGGCAACCCGTTCTTGTGTATGACATGTTCCACAAATCTCTATGGTGACTTGTACCGTGAGATCATCGGGATCCTCGGTTTCCGCATGGCGTCCGGCTGGCCCATGGCAAACCTCGCATCCTGCATCTTTTAGTTCAGGGGTCTGTTCAAGGCTGACAAAACCGCCCGGTTTGCCGTATCCTGTGGTATGGCAAGCATAGCATTCTTTCAATTCTTCGGAGGTAAGTCCTTTTTTCATCTTTTTTAGGCTCTGAAATGAATGGCTCTTTCGGGCGTATTTGGTGAAGTTTTCGTATTCAACTTCATGGCACTCAACACACGCATCAGAACCCACGTAGGCCCTCGGTCTGGAATCCTGGGCCCAGGCCGCGCTGCCCAAAAAAATGAAAAACGTCAGGTAAAGCAACCCCTTAGCCAGATTTCCCCTCTTTTTCACCTTCATGGTCTCTATCTCCTTTAAAGGAATCCCTGAACACCATTTCCTCTATACCCAAGAGATCCAGGACAAGTGAGACCGAGCCGTCACCCAAAATGGTAGCACCGGCAAGCCCCTTGACGCTCCGATAGTTGGTCTCCAGGGTCTTCACAATGATCTGCTGCGAGTCCAAGAGTTCGTCTACAGGTATACCAAAAACTTTTCGGCCTGTATCCACAAAGATCACCACGGTACTGTTGCCGTTTACAGAAGGGGTGCCCAGGTTAAGGATCTTCGCAACATCTACAATGGGAAGATAATCACCCCGAAACGGGTACACCCGTTCCTCAGCTCCAACGTTTTTTACCAGGGCCTGGTCAAATTTTTCCGTTCCAGCAATTATCTGGACCGGCACCAAGTATGAAGTGCCTTGCACAATAACATGTAAGACCTCCATAAGGGCGGATGTCAGGGGAAGGCATAAGACAAAGGTCGTCCCCTTCTCCTTCTCGGTAAGGACCTCAATGGTGCCTCCGAGTTGATCAAGCTGTGTCCTGACCACATCCATCCCAACCCCTCTACCAGAGAGTTCTGTAACTTCTTTGGCCGTGGAGAATCCGGGCTTGAAGATAAACTGGAGTAATGCCCGCTCGGTTAAGACTTCATCCTCCTGAATCCAGCCCTTTTCAAGCGCCTTCTTGCGAATATTCGCCAAATCGATACCTTTTCCGTCTTCACCGATCTCAACAAAGACCCTTCCCCCTCTCTGGTAGGCCTTTAGTGTGATAGTCCCGGTGGTCGGTTTCCCCTTGGCCTCTCGCTCCTCGGGCGTCTCTATACCGTGATCAATACAATTACGAACAAGATGCTTCAATGGATCCGTACAATGTTCTATTACCTCTTTGTCCAATTCAGTATCCAGCCCGGTCAAAACAACCTTGACTTCTTTGTTCTGCTGCAGAGCAAGATCCCTTGCCATGCGTTGGAATCTGCGAAACGTTCCTTCCAGGGAAAACATTCGAACTCGTGCCACTCGTTCTTGAAATTCACGATTTATCTTGAGAAGGTTTTTCATCTCCTCCATGATTTCGATTTGTGCCGGGCCTGTTTGTTTTTCTAAGAGTGCCTGCATCTTAGATAGTCCAATTCCCAACTCTTCACCGAGATTTACCAGACCGTCAACCTTTTCCACGTCAACACGGATCGTTGTTTTGCGATAAACCTTGCGACTCTCCTCATGCTTGGCAACGGTTTTTTCAAGATCTTCACGTTTAACCTTTCCTTCCTCTACTAGGATCTCTCCCAGCATCTTCTGTTTCTTCAGAGCATCAGTCAATACCTCTTCCGTAATCTTGCTCTCTTCCACAAGGACTTCACCGAGCTTCTTTTCGGCAAGTTCTATATCAATACCCTCTCTGTACCGCTTGGTGATATCTTCAATACTAATGTCGTTGTCATCCTTGACGAACATAAAAACATCTTCAAGATCCTCGCGAGGGAGTTTTGTCTTAATAATAAGCTGCCACGATATGTGAAGATCATAAACGGAAAGGTTTTCATAATCTGGAAGCTCGGAAAGGTCGGGTACCACCTGGACGAATTCCCCCAATTCGGACAGATTCAACAGCAAGAGTAGTGGGTCCTGGCCGGAATAGAAAAGGTGTTTTTCGAACCTGAGATCGATCTTGTAGAAGCTAAAAGCTTCATCCGCTTCCTCGGCGGGTTCTTTTGATGGCGCCTCGGGTTCCTCTGCAGGCGCGCTTACTGCTTCCACTCCCAAATAGCGTTTTACCTGACTTTTTCGCTGGTTGAGGACCTCCGGGTCGACTTCGGCCTCGCCTTGAGATACCTGATCAACCATGGATCGAATAAAGTCGACTGCGTCCAAAAGAAAAGTTATCAGGTTGTTGGAAACGGCCAACTTCTGAGATCTAAGACGTTCCAGGAGGTTCTCGACAAGATGGGAATATTCCGAAATACCCATAAATCCCACCATTGCCGCACCACTCTTCATCGTATGAACCGACCTGAAGACCTGTTCAATATCTGATGCAGACTCCGGTTCGGATTCAAGCGCCAGAAGGCTTTCTTCTGCCGCCCTGAGCAGCTCATCGGTCTCGGAGAAAAAAATCTCTAAGGTTTCGTCCTGTTCGCTCATTTTGGCCACATGACTTTTTTGACTGCCCACAAGAGCTGTTCGGGTTGAAAAGGCTTCAATAGCCAGCCTGAGGCCCCTGCAGCACGTCCTTTTTCAATCATGGACTTCTCAGCTTCTGTGGTCAGTACAAGTATCGGAACAAACTTAAATTCGGCCTCCTTCACTTTCAATATAAAGGCAATCCCATCCATCTCAGGCATATTGATGTCGGTAATAATCAGGGCCACAGATTCACCTTCGTCTTTGATGGATTGCAGTTTCACGAGACCATCTTGACCGTCTTCAGCCTCTGTCACTCTGTATCCAGCATTGCGCAAACAAAAAGAGACCGATGACCTCATCGTGGGGGAATCATCTACAAATAGGATAAGTTTTTCCATCTTGGCGTGAGCGTCACAGCAATGCGGCTTTGAGACCGCAAAGGAATAAGATGTCCTCTACCTCAGCAGAGAGCGCGGAAATCCGCAACTTAACGTCAGGTTCCAACCATCTCTTAAAGGCAATCAGCAATTGAAGAGCCGCTGTGTCGATGAATCCAACATCGGCGAGTGAAATGGCAATCTCTTGCTCGTCTCCACCTTTAAGAGACTTTTCCAGGAAATCTTTGAGCTCGTCCAACTCATGGATGGAGAGCTCCCCTTGAAGGTGGTAAGTGCCCTGCTTGTCTTGTCTTATGCTAAAGTTTTTTGCAGCCATTTGGGAGTGTTGCCCTTACTGAGGATAATACACCACGAGGAACGGTCGACCATGACCAGAAATGTTGCGAAGCCCACCGGCATCAAACAGGAACTACGGTTCACGGCAAGCATGCCCGATGCCTGTTGCTTTTGGGTCGGAACGGCTTGTCTCCTCCGGCATATTAGCAAACCATATTATAATACAGACCTCTTCGTCAATATCACACCGTTTGTCATTTTACAAACGCCATCCACCGATCCCTGTGCCTCAGCTTGGGAACGAACTCAAATATGTTTGTAGCCAGGCAATAAGAAAAATCATCCTGCTGGCCCAAGCGCCTCAGGCGTTCCGCCCCTTCCCCCTTCAAGATTTTACTCCTTGCAGAACTAGAATTCTGGTGTTCACCTTCCAACATTCCCTTCAGATATGTTGCGCAAACCTCATCCTCAACAGCCCTTCGAGTGGCCTCGGTCCCCACGGCAAGCCATGTCACAACGGGAGGATCCAGTTCCCTTAACATCTTTACAAGTGCGACTGCATTCCCAAAGCTTCCAACAACAACGCTTTCTGCCTGCCTGGCATGCCCTATCGCCTGCGTACAACCAGAAGTAGTCAAAATCACGTGTTTGCCGCTCAAGTTCATCATAGAAACCTCACAGGGAGAATTCCCCAGGTCAAAACCAGCCACCTTGATCCCTTTTCGCTCCCCTGCAAGCAAGTAATCAGGATGTCTATCCCTGAGATGAAAAGCCTCCTCAACTCTCATCACGGGTATGACGGAAGACGCGCCACGCGCAAGGAGCATTAAAATGGTATTGCTCGCGCGGAAGACATCGATGATGACGACTGTGCCCAAGCCACTTTCAGCCCCTTTTAAACAGTGCCTGATAGTCGTCTTCACTATAGTTCCTTTACGCAGAAGGGGGTAGAACGGTCCAGGCCAAGGTCAAGCGGTTTTCCCAACCTATTAGAAAAGATCCTTTTCAGCGCGACGTACTTCCTGAACGAAAGCCCTTACACGCTTGAGGTCCTTTTTGAATCGAATCGGTCTTGCGCTGTTGTCAACAGCATTGGTTCTTGTGCAGCTGTCTACCCCGAACGGCCTGACTGCCCTGACAGCTTCATAGATATTTTCCGGCGACAGCCCTCCAGCCAGGATAACAGGCACGGAGCTCGACTCTACCAGCTCCCGGGCAACAGTCCAGTCGCCAGTTTGTCCTGTAATGCCAATAAATCCTGCAACCGGCTCGCTACCGAGTGAGGTGTCCATAAGAAAATAATCGCTTGCACCTTCAAAAAACTTGGCAATTTCGAGCGTCGGAACTTGTTGGACACTATTTTGGGTCGCAACGGGAATAGTTCGCATTATGTCAATATCGGGAAATCGCTCTTTTACACAAATCTGCAGTTCAACAAGCGCTTCACGGGACGTCATGCACCCCTCATTATTACTCAGACACTCACAGAAGTGTATTATGTCCGGCTCGTAATAATCGATGGACTTAAACAAGACCCCTTTTCTATCAAAGAGCGGAATCAGGCTGTGCTTCACACCAGCTCTCCTTGAAGCAAGGATCGCCTCCCTAATGTCCGGAACCTTCCAATGCTCCTCTGAAAGGATGACGCTTCCGACTCGGTCAACACCAAGCTCAATAACGGCTTCAGCCTCCCGGGAATGTTGTATCTCGTACATCTGAACTGTAATTCTTCTCATACAGCGCCTTTCATCAGGAGGGGCTCTAACTATCGAGACATTCCTTGAGCTTCTTGAAGACCGATTCACCCTTCTTCTTCCAACCCAGCTGCGTCCGATAAGACCGATGCGGTCTGAAGACGTGCGTACATTCATCAAGAGGTGTACCCATTATTTTTATCTTGTTGATGTCCCCCTCCCCCAATTCATCCTGACTGCAAAAATATAGATAGCCGATCGACTGGGGATCAAATCCCATGAGGTAAGCTGCCACCGTGTCAACAGCTACCCCGTCTGTACCCGCAATGGCAATATGCCAGTCCACGCTGTCTCCGGAGACTGGCCCATTTCCTTCCATGGCGGTGTATCCGTCCAAGACACACAAATGAGGAGGAATGATGCGAACAAGCTGATAGAGAAATAGGTGCAGATTAAGATAGCCTTGGTGCAACCTGACCTTGTCGCTACCTGAAATCTTTGTGATGCCAATCCGACTCAATGCCTGGAACGTAAATAGCGATTTCAAACAGGAGGGAACCAGCTTGATCAGTTGGTCGCAAAGCCCCCCCACAACGTTGACGACGTTGCATCCCATATCACGAATGAGACTTCCAACCACCATGTTCTTAAGGCTTAGGGTGACTATCGCTGCATCGTGAGTCTTGGGAATTGCCAGAGAGATCCGGTGGTCACTCTCATATATTGTCTTTGCTATCCGAAAAGACTGGGGTCGCAGTTCTTGGTCATACAGGGTAACAATTTCGTAAGCATCCCTGTTTAGATCCCTAAGTTCAACATCCCCATAAGCTTGAGGCAGTTCCATGAAGCCAAAGCGCTCATAGCCCTTGTAGGTATTAGAGGCGGCAGCGCCCTCAGCTATAATCACCGAATGGCCCGCCTGCCTGCACAAAAAATCCAGGACCGCCCTGGCTGCCTCTCGATGTGTGGCGGCCAACCGAACCTCGGTGGAAACAAAGTTCGGTTTGATGACGTGCTTCGTGCCAGAAACCGCCCTGTCACCCAGCAGTGCCAGAGCCTCACTGATATTCTGGTACCGGTTTGACCCCTTAACCAGGGCTACAGTAACTGCGTCCGTTGTTGTCGTATTTGCAGGGCGTATTCTCATCAAAAAGGGTGAGGACGACTCAGGTCCTTTTGCGCGTCCTTTCGAGAGAGGGATGAAATTTCCCGCGAACGCCTCCGATCTTTTTCTCGGCCTTTCTTTGTTTATTATAGTCTTCGTCTTTTAAGATCTTCCGGTGGATATCTCTGATTCTGGCCCTTTGCTCCTGTTCCAAAATCTTCTCCTCTCTTGGCCAGCTGTCCTTCTTGATCCTTCGCGTCTCCTGCTTGCCGAGTTTGATCTTGTCGAGCTCTCTGGAAATCTCCGGCCTTAAAGTGGGTTCGGTCTTGTCACTCTTTTTTGACATGGCTCACCTCTTAATGTTTGATGAACTCGTAAAAAGTCTTTTGTGAACGACATTGAGCATTTCGGGAAAGAAGCACTTGAGATGTTCGGCGTTAAAAGTGCTGACTGTTTGAGGGCTTTAGCTCGAGTTTCAGCATTTCAGCTGAACGTCTTAAGTGCGCCCAAAATGCTTACGGAGTGAACAAATTGGATTTTTTATGAAACCGTCAATGTTCGCCTATTTCGTCCTGATTTGCTGATCACGCTCCGAAACATCTCGCAAAAACTCTTCGCCTTGGGATCAGTGCGCAGTTGTTCTACCGTATATCTCATCTTAATGGACCAATTTGGGTACTCTACGGTTGTTCCCGGAAGATTCTGCTGGTCTGCCTCTTTGAACAGGTCTTCCTGACTCAAAATGAACAGCTTGGCAGGCGTCATCGCAAGGAAGGTCACCACTGCATTGTGAATCTCTCCTGTAACCTCGGGATAGGCGCTTGCGTTTCTGCTACCGTGTCCGGGAAGAAGGCTCAGGTCTTGTAAAAGCGCCAATAACTTCCCCTTGTCTGCCTCTCTTTCATCAGACGCTTTCATGACAGCCTGTTGGTTGTCAAACATGCCTGCTCCCTCACGAAGTCCGATATCCCGGTGCGTCCAGAACCCGGCCAAGGTGGGCAGATCATGAGTTGCGACAGTCACTACTGCCAATTCAGGATAATCCTGCGGAAGAATGAAGTTCTGCTGATCATCCTTTTCAAAATAGAGAAGCCGGTATGAAAGCACGTTGGCCTCAGCCAGTATGTCCCGCATGTATGCCGGCACAGTGCCAAGGTCTTCACCCACAATTACGACCTGGTTTAGGACACTCTCGAGAGTGACGATCTTGAGTAGATCTTGAAAAGGTTGCGATACATAGGCCCCATCACTTGGTGACTCACCTTCAGGTATGCAGTAGAGGTGAAAAAACCTCATGACGTGGTCTATCCTTAACGCCCCTGCGAAAGCGCAGTTTTTCTGAATCTCTCTTACGAACAAATCATACCCGGTCTCACGGAGCTTTTCCATATTGGGCAAAGGAAGTCCCCAGTCCTGTCCATACTGTGAGAATTCATCGGGAGGAGCTCCCATGCGGAGCTTGGAAGTGAAGAGATCCTGATAGGCCCAGAAATCAGCGCTGAAACGGTCAACCGCCAGAGCTAAGTCATGGTACAGACCGATACACATTCCCAGACTTCTGGCATGATCCTGGACTTCATCAAGCTGTTTTTCAAGTTGCCATTGGACAAATTTGTAAAAAAGGACCTCTTGCCGGTATTCTTTTTGAAATTGTCGCACTGCTTCCGTGTCAGGCCGTTGGTATTCCAAAGGCCATTGTGGCCAGGTCCATACTTCTGGACAGCTGGAGCGTACGGCTGAATCTATAGCGCAAAAAGTTGCATAATTGTCCAGCAGGAGGCCTTCCTTCTCTATATATTTATGTAGCTCCTTGCCCCGGCCACTCTTATGGTCCCCCTTATTCCAGTGATTACGAAGAAAGGTTTGGAAAACTTCCCTTAGAACCTTTTGCTTCAACGCAGCCACCTCTTCATACTGAACCGTTTCCGAGGCTCTGAGCTCAGACAGCAGACGCTGTGTCTCGGCTGTGTTAACTATGTCTTGGGCTTCCGAAGAACTTTGATAGTCCTCCATAGCGGGAATATCGAGGTAGATGAAATTGCGGTAGAATCGACTTAAGGGAAGATAAGGGCTGGTGTTGAATGGCTTTCGGTTAAAGGTGTCATGAAGCGGATTCAAACCGACGATGCTGGCTTGCAGATCCTCGGCTGCCCAAGTCAGGATTTCTTTCAAGTCGCCGAGGTCACCGATGCCCCAATTCTTTTTGGATCGGACACCGTAAAGGCTTATGGCAACGCCGGCGACTCGTCCGCCATCCTGCAATGCCGGCGGGATATAGGCCTTGTCGGGACATATTGCAACACATACACTCTGGGACCACTGCTGACCTCCCGCGTCTACGGACAAGTGAAACCTAAAGTATCCCCAGGCCTGAAGTTGCGGAAATGGCAGGCTCCAGAATTCGTATACCCTGTCCTCAACACGCCTTGTCTCACAAAGAGCCAAGTCGTCGGAAGTAAAAGCATATCGCTGAACCCTGCCGTGTTCATCTGTGACTTCAAGGGAAGCCTCAAGATTCACAGTTGCGGGGCCTGCTAAAGCCCCTTGGCTCTTGCAGGGTATTTGAAACACAAGCTCGCTTGGCAGATTCGAGAGACTGGCCACGATGCTCGGATCTGTCATGTATGACCATTGGCTCTCCTGCCTCGCATGCCCTGCCTCAACTGCCTGAGCCTCGGTATCAACCTCCACTCCCAACCCCTTAAGCATGTTCAGTTTGTTGCCTAATGAGGTTCGATGGACTCGACCCCAGGTATCCGTATATTCGGGCTCTATGCCGTAAGATCCAGCCAACTCGTCAATGATTTGTTCGTATGATGGTTTGGACAAGCCGTTTTCCACGGAGGTGAAGAATCTACAGGTTGTGTGTTCCAGATGGGGACGGGTAAGTTTCCAATTCATAAATGAGGAGTTTTGTTGCCGAGCAACAAAAGGGCCATTTATGGATGGAAATTAAATAATATCAATTAAGGCTACTATCGTCAACCAAGAAACTCACGCCTTGACCTTGACATCTGACGAAGTGTCGGCATATTCTAATCTCAAAATAACAGCTAACGAGGACTTGCCTAATATGTTGATAAAGTTGTTCCTGGCGTTTACGCTCATTCCCTTCTGTGAAATCTATCTACTAATAAAGATCGGAAATTATTTGGGGGCGTTCAACACTATTCTTGTTGTCATTATAACGGGGTTTCTAGGCGCATATCTGGCCAGGCTTCAGGGAACCAAAACCATGATGAGAGTCAGAGAAAGTCTGAACCGTGGAGAGCTGCCGGCAGAGGAAATGTTGGATGCACTCTTGATCTTTGTTGCCGGCATCGTGCTGCTCACTCCCGGATTCATCACCGATGTAGCAGGTATCGGGATCCTCATACCTAATACGAGGGCATGGTTTAAACGCTGGCTGCGCAGAAAATTTGATCAGTGGATCTCAGAAAACAGGTCCAACGTCATCGTTTATTAGCAATCACACCAAATAATGTTCCGGGCAAAGACATAGTTCAAGTATCACATTAACGAGGTGGCGGTTCCTCCTGTACGGCAGTCCTTTCTCGTTTAAGGCCCTCAAATCGTTTTATGAATTTCATGATGGTCGATATTAGGGCAGTCTCAGGATGAACCTGTATGGACCGACCCAGATTCACCACGGCGAAGAGAAGATCTCCAAGCTCTTTCGCTTCTTTTTTAGAATTCCCTTCTTTTATAGAAACCTTCAACTCTGTCAATACCTCATCTAATTTCTCGAGAAGACTCTGAACGTCCGGCGAGTCGCATCCGAGTTTGGCGGCACGTTCACCGATACGATAGGCTCGCATCAAGGCCGGCAAATTCTGCGGGACTGAATCGAGAGAGGCGTGTTGGACTGGATCTTTGTCTTTGGCCTCGGCCATCTTGATTTCGTGCCATCTTTGTCTGACCTCGTCTGAGCTTGATACCTGCGCCTGCCCGAACACGTGGGGATGACGCCGAATCATCTTTGCGGTAATCGTCTCCACCACATCCCCCAAGTTGAAATTCCCTGCTTCCTCAAAAATTCGTGCCAGAAAAATGATGTGAAAGAGAAGGTCTCCCAATTCATCACGCACGTCTCCGTGGTTACCCGAGTCAACGGCTTCAAGAACTTCATAAGCCTCTTCCAGCAGATAGGCCTTGATTTGGCCTGGTGTCTGCTCACGGTCCCACGGGCAACCGTCTTCGCTTCGCAGAATCTTGACCAAGGCAATAAGACCTTCAAAGCCGGCAGGCAGCGAAACTATAGGTTTTTCCAAGCTTCCCTCAATGCCTTGACGTTATCGCCAAATTTTTTCTTCATTTCCGTTGGCACGATGGCGACCATCTTTTCGGAGATAATGCTTACATAGGGTGCCAGGAGAGAATCCCTGATAACAGGGGATTTCTGGGGAAGAAAGGTTAGAAGGGGAACCAGCAGAACGGACACAAGAAGTATGGCCTTCACAAGGCCAAAGGTGCCACCGAGGACGCGGTCGGCCCAGCCCAGAGTAACGGCCTTGAATACGTGTTTAAGGATGACGCCCACCAGTCCCACGGCAAGAAACAGGACGGTGAAAGCCAAAAAGAAGCTGACGATATTCAAGAAGGACTTGTTGCCGATGAAATGAGAGAGGAGGTGTGCCACAATCGGATAATAGCTGAAAGCGACAAAGAAACCGACAAAAACGCCGACAATGGAGGTCAGTTCCTTAATAACTCCCCTGAAAATGCCGCGAATAAGGCAAAACCCAACAATAACGGCAATCAGGATATCAAGGATATTCATGGATGTCTGTGTTTTTATTAAGATTTCAAGTTGTTGACGCTGTAACAAATGGCCCCTTTCAAGTCAAGGGATTTTTCCGTCAAAGCAAGGGGCGACCCTGCCTGACTTTTGTAGTTTGTGCCTATGCATAAATAACGTAACAAGTGTTGGGCACCGGGTAAGTTTCCAATTCATAATTGAGGAATTTTTCTGATGAGCAAGGCCGCACAAGGGTTTTCGTCGAGGCGTACAGATGGTACTCCGCAGACGGAAATCCGCGGAGAACGCCGCTCATCGGGAAAAGGGCCATTTATGGATGGAAACTAGTTTGCAAAAGTGTTCCAAAGTGTTATACGTGCAATCCTCACCATGAAGACACGGACAGTTCCTCTCCAACCGGAAACTGCTGATTCCCAGGGCCTCAAGATTACCTTTAGCGACAATCTTGTGGCAAGAAGCCTGTTTGGCGAACGCAATCAGCATATCCAGCAGATAGCAGACGCCCTAGATATCCAGATCCACGTTAGGGGCAATGCCGTGAGTGTCCACGGGGATGCAATCACTACACAGCTTGTCGAGAAGCTCCTTAAAGAACTGTATGGCATGGTTGAGGAAGGGTATCCGATTTACGGAAATGATATTGACTATGCCATCCGCATACTGAGCAGTGATGATCGCGTCAAGCTGAAGGATATTTTCCTGGATACCGTCTACATCACCTCTAAGAAGCAGCCTATTACACCCAAGGGTCTGTCACAAAAGAAATATATTGACGCTATCCGGAAGTTTGACATCGTTTTTAGTATCGGTCCTGCCGGCACCGGCAAGACCTACTTGGCCATGGCCATGGCAGTTTCTTCGCTTGCAAAAGGTCATGTCAATCGCATTGTCCTAACCCGTCCCGCTGTGGAGGCTGGGGAGAAACTGGGCTTTCTGCCTGGAGACCTTTACGAAAAGGTCAATCCGTATTTGAGACCGCTTTACGATGCCCTCCACGACATGATGCGCTATGAGAAGGCCTCTCGACTCATTGAGCAAGGTGCCATAGAAGTGGCCCCACTGGCGTTTATGAGAGGCAGGACCCTCAATGACTCCTTTGTTATCCTGGACGAAGCTCAAAACACTACCTCAGAACAGATGAAGATGTTCTTGACACGCCTCGGATTCAGTTCAAAGGCAGTTATTACCGGTGATATCACCCAGACTGACTTGCCCGACGGCAAGGTTTCAGGTCTTGTTCAGGCACAATCTATCTTGCAGAATATTGATGGGATACGCTTTGTACTCTTCTCTAAGAAGGACGTGGTCCGACACCGATTGGTCCAAGATATTATCAAGGCTTATGAAGACCTTGAGGAGCAACAAACCACGGATCGATCACGGTAATCGGGCGAAAGTAAAGAATCCTGGCCCACAGGACCAGGCTTTGATTTCACCCCATAGGGGCGCAGTACAAATCGCCGACAAACATGCTGAAATGTTGAATAATTGACTGGCATAGCCAAACACCTCTGACCTGGCCCAGAGGACCAGGTTTTTCAGGACTAAATAAAATGAAGCACATGAGTCAGAGTGAAAAGAGGAAAGAGAGCGGTGTAGCCTTTTTTGAGCGGACCCACCATCGTTCAGAAACCATGTTGTTTCTGTTGTTTGGGACAAGTCTTCTTATTGCTCTGCTCCTCTTTCCCAATCTCTTGATGACTGTTCCCCGGTATCAGGCTGGTGACGTGGTCCAAAAGGACATCAAATCGCCAAAGGACTTTCTGGTTGAGGACAAAGAGGCCACTCAAACCAAGCGGGAAGAGGCTGCCCAATCAGCACTGAGCATTTATGATCTTGACGATGGCCTGTCGGCCAAGCTTGCCAACAGTATTGCACAGGCTTTTGAACATATGAGAAACCTTGCCTCGGGAGGCAAGCCTGGTGTTACCGGCCAGGAACAACCTAGCAACGGGAAGGATCATGCAACACCAACTGGTGCCGACGCGCCAGTTTCTGAACCCGCTTCGCCTCATGATTTGATCTGGAAAGAAAAAAAGCATTTTGAAAACATGCTGGGCATCCAAATCAGCAGTGACGCATACAAGATATTAGAAAAGGAAAACTTCTCTGAGGCCATTCCAGAACAGATTAGCCACTTACTTCGGACCGCGCTTCAGAATGGGATCGTGGCTAACAAACAACTTTTGTTCCAGGAACGGGACAAAGGGGTTGTGGTTCGCAGACTCTCATCAAAAGAAGAGCTTTCCGTCGGCAATCTGCAGAAGTTTTACAGTCTTGACGAGGCCCAGGTAGCCATAGCTAACACTGGAAGGGAAGTGATCAAGGATGTCAGCTATTCGGTCCGTAAGCTGATAGTAGATATGGCACAGCGTTTGACTCAACCCAACCTTACACTTAACAAAAGGGAAACTGAAGAACGCAGAGAAAGGGTGGTTGCGGAAGTCAAAGCAGTGTTAGCCCAAGTCAAACAAGGAGAGATGCTCTTACGGGAAGGGGAAAAAGTAACAGAAAACGATATAGTTAAGTTAAACGCGCTAGAATCTGAAACCAGAAGCGGGCAGTTGTTTACAAGCGGTGCAGGCTTTGTGCTCCTTGCCATGATATTCTTTGTCATCTCGTTCCATGTTAATCTTAAGGTGTACGGCGCACCGGCCATAAACAATAGAGACTTGCTGTTCTTGTGCCTAATGCTCATCATTTTGTTCTTCTTGAGCAAAGTGTCAGCCTCCCTGGCAACCGGTATCGCAGGAAGTATCCCTTATTCAATAGAAGCTTCTTCTCTCTTATACGCCATACCTGTCGCAACCGGTTCCATGATCGTGTGCCTGTTCATGGGACTACGTATAGCGCTCCCCTTTTCGCTGGCCATGGCGTTCGTCGTGGCCTTTCTATTCGAAAACCCATTCGATATGTTTATGTTTTTCCTGCTCAGCAGCATCGTCGGGTCCTATTGGGTTCGGACCTGCAAGGAACGTGGCACCTTGATCAAAGCTGCCCTGAAGGTGGGACTGGTCAACATGCTGGTGGTGACTGGACTGCACATGTTTAAGGGGTCCGGGCTTGATTTGAACCTTGTTTGGGACTGGACGTTCAGCTTTGCAGGTGGTGTCACTTCAGGTATCTTGGCAACTGGATTTGCTCCTGTCGTAGAAATGACGTTTGGCTATACAACAGACATCAAGTTATTGGAGTTGGCCAATTTAGACCGTCCTATCCTCCGGAAGCTCATGCTTGAGGCTCCCGGAACTTATCACCACTCCGTCGTTGTAGGCAGTCTTGTGGAGGCCGCTGCCGATGCTGTTGGCGCCAACCCGCTCTTGGCCAAGGCGAGTGGATATTACCACGATGTCGGTAAGGTCAGGAAGCCCCTTTATTTTATTGAAAACCAGGTCGGAGGCGAAAACAAACACGACAAACTGGCGCCATCTATGTCGAGCCTGATACTTATCGCCCATGTGAAAGATGGTGTGGAGATAGCCAGAAATCATAAGCTTGGAAGAGCCATTATCGATATCATTCAACAGCATCATGGTACCGGCCTAATCAGCTATTTCTACGAAAAGGCCAGACAGCTGAAAGGCGAGGATGCTGTAAACATGGAGCATTTCAGACATCCGGGTCCCAAGCCACAGACCAAAGAGGCTGGCCTTGTCCTAATGGCCGACGCAGTGGAAGCGGCTTCCAGGTCTCTTGAAAACCCTACACCGGCCCGCATCAAGGGACTTGTTCAAAAAATCATTAACAATTTGTTCCTAGATGGGCAGCTGGACGAGTGCGAACTTACCCTAAGAGATCTCCATGAAATAGCCAGGAGTTTTAACAAACTTCTAACCGGTATTCACCATCACCGAATCGAGTATCCAGATGGGGGGGCCCGGGTCGACACTGGGACCAACAGACCAAATGGAAATTCTGATAGAAGACAGGCAAGATCGTCACAGGATGGCTCACAAGGAGATCCAGGGGAAGGCAAAGGCAATCTTAAACGCCTTGGAATGTCCTGACGGAGAGTTGTCCATCCTTATTGTGGATGATGCGGAAATAGCCAAGATCAACAAGACATACTTGGGCCGGTCCGGCCCCACCAACGTAATTGCATTTCCTATGACAGAGGGCCGGTTTGGAGACATCAACCCCAACCTCTTAGGAGATGTTGTCATATCCCTCGACACAGCGGCCCGCGAGGCACGAGATGATTGTGTGTCTCTTGAATCAAGATTTGATCAGCTTTTGATTCACGGGATCTTGCACCTTTTTGGATTCGACCACGAGAAAAGCTCTCAACAGGCTGAGGAAATGACAGTCAAAGAGGAACAGTTGCTCGCAATGTTGTAGGCGGGCAAAGGCTATAGGAGCCGGTCGCAGCGAAGCGAAGATCCCGCTTCAGCGGGGAATGATGGAATATTGGAATGTTGGGTCTTTGCTCAAGCGTCACTGGCACAACAACCCAATCTCTCGCGACACAGGCGCCGTCCGCAAGTTAGACAGTATCCAGCAGCCATAGAACGTAGCGTACTCGGAATGCAGAATGGGGGTAGTTGAATGGTGCAATAATGGATTGTTGCTCAATTGGGAGATAATCTCAAACCCAATATTCCATCATTCCAATGTTCCACTATTCCATTCCTATACAAGGCTGCTCCATTGGCAGCTAACCAGATTGTGAGGTAATCATTATGCCCGGTCTAGCAGTTAACGTTGATCATGTAGCTACTCTCAGAGAAGCTAGAGAAATAAATATTCCGGACCCCGTAACAGCCGCGGCGATGGTAGAGTTGGCAGGTGCAGACGGGATAGTTGTCCATCTCAGAGAAGATAGGCGACACATTCAGGATCGAGATGTTCGAATTCTCAGGGAAACGGTTAAGACCAAGTTGATCTTGGAAATGGCTGCAACTTCTGCAATGGTGGCCACGGCTGTGGAGATCAAGCCCGACCTCGTGACACTAGTTCCAGAAAAGCGGGAGGAGTTAACCACTGAAGGCGGCCTCGATCTGCATCTACACAAAGATGCGGTATCCGATGCAGTCCAAGCTCTTCAGCAAGCGGAAATACCTGTGAGCATTTTCGCTGACCCTGATCTGGATCAAATCAAACTTGCTCATAGAACAAATGCCAACTTTGTAGAGATTCATACGGGAACATTTTGCGACGCAGTTACGCAAAAGGAACGTTCCGAGTGCTTCGAAAAGATTGTTAACAGCGCAAAGCTTGCTCACAAATTAAAACTTGGGGTCAACGCCGGTCACGGGTTAGGATATCAGACTGTCAAGGCGTTCAAAGGGCTTTCTGAAATCGATGAGTTTAGTATTGGTCACAGCATCATTGCCCGTGCAGTTCTGGTGGGCCTGGATCGGGCCGTAAGAGAAATGATTGCACTGATTAAAGAGTTGTAGGCTGATTTAGGAATGCGGCTTTTTCAACTTTAGTTCACTTTAGGCATTCTATGGCACTTTAGGCACTTTTACTTAGACTCTAGGCACTTTCACTTCAACTTTAGCTCACTTTAGGCACTTTAGGGCACCCTAGGCACTTTACCAACATGATCTACGGTATAGGAATCGACATGGTAGAGGTCTCTCGGATTCAGAAGGCCTTGGAGCGGTGGGGAGATCGATTCCTCAAACGGGTCTTCACTCAAGCCGAGATCGAATACTGTCGCCATAAAGCGCATGCTGCTTCACGATTTGCTCTTCGCTTTGCAGCCAAGGAGGCCTTTTCAAAGGCCCTTGGATTAGGCTTCCGCAGCGGGCTCAGCTTCCGGCACATCGAGGTCACACGTGGTCCCGACGGACCCCCCCGGCTCACCTTACACAAAAGAGCCAAAGAGCTTTGCCGACGACATGGCGTGAAGAATAGCTTTCTGAGTCTTACGGACGAAGGCAGATACGCCGTTGCCGTGGTTGTTCTGGAGGCGTGAATGTATCTTGTCACAGCACGACAGATGAAGGAGATGGACCGCCTGACCATAGAATCGTTTGGAATACCCGGCATCGTGCTGATGGAAAATGCGGGGCGGGGTGCGGTGGATACCTTATTCCGACATTATCCGAATATTCGCCACATGAAAGTGGGTATTGCCGCTGGACGGGGCAACAATGGAGGCGATGGTTTTGTCATTGCGCGTTACTTGGCCGGCATCGGTGTCCCAGTGGACGTATATCTGTTATCCGAAAGAGGGCGTGTTCGAGGTGATGCGGCTGCCAATCTGAAGCTGCTTGACCAAATAGAGATCCCGGTTCATGAAATTCCGGATATCGCCGCCCTTGAATCCAACAAAGGCCGGATGGGACAATGTGACCTTTGGGTAGACGCCATGCTCGGCACTGGTCTTACGTCTGAAGTCCGCGGACTTTTCAAAGAGATGATCCGTTTCTTGAATACACTTCAAAAACCAATCCTTGCAGTGGATATCCCCTCTGGCCTTGATTCAGACACGGGCAAACCGCGTGGCTCCTGTATTGATGCAACCGTAACTGTGACCTTTGGATTACCCAAAATTGGCCATGTTGTGTTGCCGGGAACTGAGTTTGTTGGAGAACTGGAGGTTATCGACATCGGAATCCCAGCTGTCGTTGTTGATGAGATTGGCCCAAAACACTATCTCCTGACCCGAGAAATGACCAAGCCCTGGTTTCAGTCGAGGGCAGCTGAGAGCCACAAAGGGACCACTGGGCATCTCCTCTTGATAGGGGGCTCCCCAGGCAAGACTGGTGCAGCGGTTATGGCCAGTCGTGCAGCAATGCGCGTGGGCGCGGGACTGGTAACGCTTGGAATTCCAAAGAGCCTTAACATAGCCATGGAATCCCAGCTTACTGAGGTTATGACTGCACCTCTCCCTGAAAATGCCGATCAAACTTTGGGGTTGTCCGCGTATGGCAGAATTATGAGCTTGTTGGAACATAAGAACGGGCTGGCCATCGGCCCGGGGCTGGGCACAGCCAAACCAACGCAGAACCTGGTTAGAAGGCTCATAAAAACCTCTCCTGTTCCTGTAATCATTGACGCAGATGGCCTCAATGCGCTGGCTGGCAACTTAGCGTTTCTGAAAAATCTAAAGGTCCCGGTCGTGATGACGCCTCATCCGGGTGAAATGGCAGGACTTGTGGGAAAAACGCCTTCGCAGGTCCAGCAAGACAGGATCCGTCAGGCCCGAAGTTTTGCAGAAACCCACAAGGTGCATTTGGTCCTTAAAGGGGCCAGAACAATTGTGGCTCATCCTGATGGGACTATTCTGATCAACCCCACTGGAAATCCCGGTATGGCTTCAGGCGGGATGGGAGACGTGCTCACAGGCACAATCTCGGGTCTCGTTGTCCAGGGCCTGTCTGTTAATGAAGCTGTTAGTGCGGGGGTCTACCTGCACGGTTGTGCAGCCGACTTCCTTGCCCGAAGCAAAGGGCCGGTCGGATATCTCGCCTCGGATGTCATAGATGTTCTGCCCGAGCAGATCAAGGCGTTAGGACCCCCCGGCGGCGATCATCTTCCTCCTGCAAATCCGTTTATCACAGGCCTTTGAAGACAGAAGAATACGAAATCATCTCCCATTCATCTGAAGAGACGTTCCGCCTGGGGGCGTTTCTGGGCAAACATGTGACCAATGGATCGGTTATTGCTCTGACCGGTGAACTTGGAAGCGGCAAGACCTGTCTTGCTCAGGGCATCGCAAAGGGCCTGAAGGTGCCTGAAGACCTTTATGTGACGAGCCCGACTTATACGATGGTCAACGAATATCCTGGGCGACTTCACCTCTTTCACGTGGATCTGTATCGCATAGAGAACATCGCCGAACTCGCTGATATTGGATTGGACGAGATAATGGAGCGCGGCGACGTAACAGTCATTGAATGGGCTGAAAAAATGATCGAAATCCTCCCGAAAGAACGGCTCTCCATCTCGATTTCGATTGTTGATGATCACACCCGAGAATTACACATCCGGGCATCTGGACAAAACTCCGTTGATCTGATAGAAAGATGCTTGCTTGAGTTTGGCTCATAACTGGATAATTGACACTGGATACTTGATATTGGATGCCCGATGCCGGATGCTGGTTCTTCGTTTCAGCTTGTTTAAGTCCGCATTCCACATTCCGCATTCCGAAATGGAAAAATGGCGCTGATAGTCCAGAAATACGGAGGCACGTCGGTCGCAGACACGGACCGGATCAGAAGCGTTGCCCAAAGAGTGATCAAAACGCATAGTGCCGGGAACGATGTGGTGGTGGTGCTTTCAGCGATGGCGGGGGTGACGAACCGTCTCATCCAATTAGCACATCAGATCACGGATGATCCCAACACCAGAGAGCTTGACGTATTGCTGGCCACCGGTGAACAAACCACGGTATCTTTGTTCTGCATCATGTTGGAATCCATGGGCTGTTCAGCCGTATCACTCCTGGGCTATCAGGCCAGCATCATAACTAACACGGCTTTTGGCCGGGCTCGGATCGCGGAAATAAATGCCGACCGTATTCAAGATCTCCTCAGCCAGAAAAAAATCGTGACGGTTGCGGGTTTCCAGGGCCGTGACCAACAAGGGAATATCACAACTTTAGGCCGGGGAGGCTCTGACACCTCTGCTGTGGCTATAGCAGCAGCTCTCAAGGCCGATATGTGCGAGATTTATACAGACGTCGACGGCGTTTACACCACAGACCCTAATATCTGTGAGAAAGCCAGGAAGCTTAAAAAGGTATCGTACGATGAGATGTTGGAGATGGCAAGTCTGGGTGCCAAGGTGTTGCAGATTCGGGCTGTAGAATTTGCCAAGAAGTTTCATGTGCCCGTTCATGTCAGATCGTCTTTCAAAGAGGAGGAAGGAACAATGGTTGTGGAAGAAGCAGAGGACATGGAACGACTCGTGGTCTCGGGGGTGACATACACCAAGGACGAAGCACGAATTACGTTAACCAATGTCCCGGACCAACCCGGCGTTGCTTCCAGGATCTTCACTTCTGTTGCAGAGGCCGGCATCGTTGTGGATATGATTATCCAGAACACCAGGAAGAGTGGTTTGACAGACCTCACATTCACCGTACCAAGGGCCGACTATCAAAAAGCCATGTCGATTCAGAAAGAGGTGGCTGAGTCGATCGGAGCCGAAGAGGTTCTGGGCGACGAACACATTGCCAAAGTATCAGTGATCGGCGTCGGAATGCGGAGCCATTCCGGAGTAGCTGCGCAGACGTTCGCCGCCCTTGCGAAAGAAAACATTAACATAATGATGATTAGTACATCGGAAATAAAGATCTCGTGTATCATTGAAGAAAAGCACACGGAACTGGCAGTCCAAGTCCTTCACCGTGCTTTCGGGTTAGATTCTCCATAATGACTTCCTCCTGAGAACCTTTAACACCTCTGCTTGCATGCCGGTGAAGATTTTTCGCAAAGACCAACTAGTCATTGTCCTCTTGCTCGCGTTGGCGATTCTCTTTATCGGTCTATTCCGTTCATCTCATCCGTTTCGGTCGATACTCGGATCCTCTCGAAATGACCTGAAGACCAAACCACACCGTCAATGGATTATTGAGGTCACGGGAGCAGTCAAGAATCCTGGTATTTACTCCTTTGATACGCCTACTACAGCAGACCAGGCTATCCAAAACGCCGGCGGCCCTGTCGGCGAACATCGTCTCTTATTCGACACGCCAGGCCATGCCCTTGATACTGGCATGCGCATAGAGCTTCAGGAGTCAAACGGAGATCGCCTCCGAATCATCATCACGCCCATGGGTTCAAGGGAAAGGTTTGTTTTGTCTATTCCTATTGACTTGAATCAAGCCGCCGTTGAAGACCTTGTCATGATCCCGGGAATCAGCCATCGCTTGGCACGCCGCATTGTTGAATTCAGGGAATCCCATGGTCCCTTTAAGACATGGCACCAACTAAGACGCGTTAAAGGCATAGGGCCAAAGAAGGTTGAATCTTTTCGATCCTACCTAAGCCTAACCCGGACAAGCCGGAACCAAGAGTAGGGCGTCCCCAAAGTTCGTCCCTATTCTTTCTCCTTTTTCTCTTCATCTCGGTAAGCTTTCAGAAACTCTTGCTTGGTTTGTTTAAGCTCTTCAAGGATACTCTTGGCACGTCTTTTCATGATCTTATGCGCCTCATCAACGATTCGCTCTGAACCTTTATCCATGGTCTCTTCATCAGGGGTCGGCAAACCATCGCGCTTGAGCTTCCATTTCATAAGTCCTTTGGTGAGTTTCTTTTCCGCTGAACGGAGGTTTTTGCCTAACGATGACTCGTCGCGCTTTCCCATTCTCTTCTCAGGAACTCCTCGTTATGTGAAGTGGGGGGCAATTATGTAAGATCGGGGGCAAATGTTTCATTTTCACAACCCACCATTTTTGGACAGAGCGCAAGCGCAATTTGTCAAATCAAAAGATCTGACACTGCGCCTCACTGACCCTACGCCTCAATCTGTCAAGAATGAAGGCCTGACCCCCTTTTTTGTTAGAAGCCATCCCAAAATAATCTCAGAATAATAATTGCACAGCCGAGTTGAATCATACCCAGGAAATTTTCAGCATGATACTCGAAGCCGTCTCAAAAAGGTGGATCAGGGTTCAGGGCAAGGCGCGGGGCGGCGAAAAAGCGGAGCATACACGTTAGTATGTGAGCATTTTGAGCCGACCCGCAACGCCGCCATGGGGCCTTAGACGCTTTTTTGAGATGGCTTCTAGTTGATTTTTTTTGCAGCCACCTCAAAGCCCTCATCCGTGTTGAACATCGTCCAGGGGTAATTTGGATCATCGGAGACAGCTCTGACGGTTACCCTGTCTCCGGACATCCAGTTTTCAAAGACTTCTAGCTTGAAATAAGGTGCTATTTTCCATCTGGATTCATCTTCAAGGACTATCTGGCTTCCACCTTCCGTGATATGCAATACCTTCATTTCTTGTTTTTCATCCAATGTGTCCACGGGGCA
>SDBU01002064.1_pt1 | contig 27384 bp, 26 predicted proteins | sample 2277071 | NCBI WGS metagenome assembly SDBU01 (sample SAMN10397929, study PRJNA504765) | marine sediment metagenome | isolation source: marine sediment core GS08_GC12, 126 cmbsf | place: Arctic Ocean: Gakkel Ridge, Loki's castle | collected 2008 | reverse complement strand
AGAGTTCATTTTCTAATTTGATAAATAATACATTATTTCCTCTCACAATAACTCGACCATAATTTGCAATGACCTTATTATCATGAATCTCTTCAGCGTCGGTCATAATCAAATTCATATAAGAATCTACATTTTCCATTTTTCCTTTGTATTCTACTTCACTCTTCAGTCTAACAGTGACATGTTTCTTTGTACTCTTCTGGAGTGTTGTTAGAGGTCTTTTAGCACCTGTTTGCGACACTTGTTTTTCACTTGTTATGCTTTCGATGTTATCCAGAATAAAAGCCTTGCCCATTTAGGTTTCAAAATAATTCCTTTAGTTTTTACATTTCATAATTATATCCACAGAATAATGATTCCAACGTCCATCAAAAAATTAGATCAGATTCTTGGCGGAGGTATTAGGGATGGTCTTATCATAGATATTTTCGGCGCTCGTGGAACAGGCAAAACAGAATTGGTGATGCAGATAACAATAAACTCTCTACTTAGTGGTGGCAAAGTCTTTTTTCAAGACACAACAGGAAAATTTAGACCAGAAAGAATGCATAAAGTTATTCATGAACGCAAATTAGATGTGTCTTTATTGGAAAATGTTCAGGTAGCTAGAGTAACTAATACTTCAGAACAAATTCAATATCTATCAAAAATTAAAGACTCTAATTTTGCTTTAATCGTAATCGATAATATTACTGACTTGTTTTCGTTTGAATACTCCAAAGATAAGCTATCATTAGAAAAAAACATTTCTTTCATGAAATACATGCGTACTCTATCACTATTTTCTATACAAAACAACGTTCCTATTGTAATAACAAATATGATTAGATCCATCGACAACAAAGAAATTGAAAACTTGAAAAATTCTATCGGCATGTTCACACATATTAAAATCAGACTCTCAAAAGAAGGTAACAAATTCACAGGAAATGTGTATTCACCTTTTGAAGAAAACAAATTCTATTTTGTAATTTCTGAGATTGGATTGCACGATCAGTCTTAAGCTATTTAACCACGGTTATTTGAAAGAAAAATATGGCAGGAATTTTTGATTCTATTCCAATTATTGTAGTTATTTTATTTGTAATTGGGCTTGTTGGTGTAATAGTATATGAAAAATCAAGGTCTAAGCAAACAGAAGAATCAACTTCTTGATCCATTTCTTACAGAGTTTAGCTCTTTTGGATTCAAACATTTAACTAAAATTCAAAAAAAAGCCATCCCAATTATTTTTCAAAAAAGAGATTCGCTTGTAATAGCTCCTACAGGTTCTGGAAAAACAGAAAGTTCAGTCATTCCAATTTTTTCTCATATTAAACAATCAAAAAGAAATGGTAAGATTAAAGCGCTTTATATCACTCCATTAAGGGCTCTTAACCGAGATATATTCAGAAGAATTATTCGTTATGCAGAAAATGATGGTTTAACAATAGAAATTAGACATGGTGATACATCTCAATCACAAAGGAGAAAAATAACTAAATCTCCTCCTGACGTTTTAATCACTACTCCAGAAACACTAGTGATACTTCTAACACAAAAGAAAATGTTAGAGGCTTTATCTGAAGTGGAATGGGTTATTATTGATGAAGTTCATGAACTGTTGTCAAGTGAAAGAGGTTCACAATTATCTCTCAGTCTTGAACGACTTCAACTAGTTTCTAAGACTGAAATTACTAGAATAGGATTATCAGCAACTATAGGAAATATTGATGACGCCTCCAAATTTGTAGTAGGAACAAAAAGAAAATGTAAGATTATTCAAGATACTTCTCTTCGTAATTATGATGTAGAAGTAAAATATGTAGATGGAACAATTTCTGATGTAGCAAATTCAATAATTGAATATGTTAAGAAATTAAATCTTAACTCCCCCGTCTTACTATTTACAAACACTCGTGGAGAATCAGAATTTTTAGCCTCAATCTTAAAAGAAAAGTCAGATATTAACATAGAGTTACATCATGGTTCACTTTCAAGACAAGTAAGAGAAGAAACTGAATGCACCTTAAGAGAAGGAAAACCTAGCATAGTTGTATGTACTTCTTCACTTGAATTGGGACTAGATATTGGTTCTATAGATTTAGTAATTCATTATGGTTCTCCACGTCAAGTTTCAAAACTTGTTCAAAGAATTGGCAGAAGCAGACACAATAAAGATTCATCTGCTAGAGGATTAATAATTACGAACCATGCTGATGATGAATTTGAAGCAAAAGCTATACTTGAAAGAATCAAAGAAGGATCTATCGAAGAACAAAAAATTCATGATGGCTCATTAGATGTTTTGGCCCATCACTTAGTTGGTATGGCTATACAATTTGGCGAAGTATCAGTTGAACATGCATTTAAAACATTAACAAAGGCTTATCCTTTTAGAAATCTTAAACTAGATGATTTTTTTGATGTGTTAGATCTTCTTGATTCTAACTATTTGGTATTTTTTGATAAAAAAAAGATGAGTTTTTGGAAAAAAATTAGAGCATTTCGGTACTATTTCGAGAATCTCTCTACCATTCCCAACATTCTCAAGTTCAAAGTTTTTGATTCTGTCGGTAAAAAGATTATTGGAACATTGGACCAACGATTTGTTGGTGATTTTGGAGAATCTGGTAATGTTTTTGTTTTAAGAGGATTACAATGGCGTATTCTAAATGTTGATGAAAAATCATTAACAGTAAATGTGGAGCCTATTAGATCCGGTGGTGTTACTGTTCCATACTGGGAGGGTGAAAGCATACCTGTTGATTATAATACTGCCCAAAAAGTTGGTGCGTTTAGAGCTCAAGTAAAACATGGTTCATTATCCATGACTAACAAAATAATTTCCGAATTAAATCTTGATATTATTCCTGATGAAAAAACTATTGTTGTAGAATCTGTAAAATCCCAAGGAACTGTAGTTTTACATGCATGTTTAGGCACAAAAATTAATTCCACTTTGGGCACTTTACTTTCTTCCATGTTATCATCAATGCTAGGCTTTCTAGTTGAAGCTCGTTCTGATGCTTATAGAATTGTATTATCATCTAAATCTAGAATATCAGAAAAACTTCTACGTGATGTTTTAAATGATACCTATGATCTACCTACAATAATCATAGCATCACTTTCAGGCACGCATAATGTTAATTGGAGAACATGGTGCGTAGCTAAAAAATTTGGCGTTGTAGGTAAAGAATCGATTTACGTTCGTAAATCTGCACGATTTCTTTACGAAAGATATTCTAAATCTCCTTTGGTGAAAGAAGCTCTAAGAGAACTATTTCATGACAAATATGATTTAGAAAATACAGAAGAGATTTTACAAAAAATAAGAAGTGATGACATTCAAATCAAATGGTGTGATGTAAATAAATTTTCAAAATTATCAGAACCTATTTTGGATCACACAACAAAGTATTATTCATCACCTGCTAGTGTAGATAAGGGTATTATGGACTTGATTAAATCTCGATTATTAAAAACAAAACATAGACTTGTTTGTGCTAGATGTGGAAGATGGGTTAGAGTTGTAGAAACAAACGAAGTAAAAAATTCTCTTTCTTGTCCATACTGCAAAGGACGACAAATTACTGCAACATTTTATTCTGATTATGACTTACAAAAAATTATTCAGAAAAAACATAGTGGACAAAAAATATCTATTGATGAAAAGCATAAGTTTGAAAGAGCATGGAAAGTGTCTTCATTAATAGAAAATTTTGGTAGAACAGCTTTAATTGTATTGTCTGGATATGGTGTTGGTGCTGATACTGCAGCTAGAATCCTTCGTAATATGACTGGTGAGGATAATCTCTACAAACAAATCTATGAAGCCGAAAGGCAATATGTAATGACTAGGGGTTTCTGGGACACTTAATTTTTCTTGGTTATTGAAGAAAATGGTGTTAAGAATAATTCTGTTCTCGCCTCTAGTCCAGATCTTGCATTTACGGCTGTAACTGAAATAATCTCTCCTATGGAACATTTGTCAATAAGTTGTGCTTGATTTCTCCAGCCTTTGATCCAAATCTGCCCACTATCATCCTCAACAAACATCTCTGACAATGAAACAGATTCTCCATTTTTTGTTTGGACCTGTCTTCTTTCTGGAATTTTTAAAATAATTGCTTCAATACAATAATCTTCACCAATTTTTACATCAGTAATCTTTGTTCTTAGATCAGTTTTGGATGGTAGTTTAGAATCATCATCTATCTTTCTCATAAATGAATTTTCATCTAAGGTTATAGAATTTCCAAAAACTTTAGAAGGCATACATTCAATCACATCTTTTTCGACAAATGGCAGTGTTTTTTCTGACGAATCTGATATTTTGAACATTTGTTTCTTTTCATCAACGCCAATAATCATAGTTTTTCCAGAATCACTTTTTGAAATTGAGATTATCCTAAAAATAATAGGCTCAGCTTCTTGCTTTCCTTCAACCTGAATGATAGTTGCATCATTTCCATGGATCTCAAGACCTTGGTTTCCAGCCTTTGTTCTAACACCTAAAAGCAAAACTTTTGCATTTGGAGAAATTATTTTTGGAACATCAGATTCATCTTTTCCCCATAAAACAACTCGAGTTGATTTTCCATCATTTCCTTTTAATCCAAGTCTTAATGCTTTTCCAGGTTGTCCTCTTGAATTTGTAAATTCAATAGAATTGATCATGCCGTCTATTATCCCAGTAACAACTAGGTCTTTTTGATCTTCTTTTACAGAACTTACATCTATAGTAATTGCATCTATAGAAGGAATATCACTTGTTTCAGTAGAGGGTTCAATATAAGAACTGGAACCTATGTTAATTGTAGGACTGCCGTTTAGGTCAGATTTTACATATGCTTTTATGATTTTAATGAGGTCTCCTGGTTTTAGCTCTTCAATTCCCTCAAGTTTTGCTTTTTCATCCCATAGTTTAACACTTGCAGTAGAATCACCATCATAAACAGTCATGGTTCTTAAAAGAAATGGTGAACCATCTTTACGAGTAAATTGTTTTGCAGGCGCCAAGTTTAAAACTCGAGTTTCTAATGAAATTTCTTTTGCACCAACATACAATTCTTTAAGGGTCATCTCAACTTTAAGTGGTTCAGATAACGATACACCAAGATCTGAAGCTATTAAAAAAAGAGCACCTTGATCTGTTAGATAACCTGCCCCTATCTTATCTTTTTTCTGTTTTATTTTTTCTTCAATATCGGGTTTTGTAAGTTCGGGTTTTAATTCTAAAAGTTTGTTAACTAAAGTTTCAAATTCTGACAATTCATTATCGATTACTATGGTGTATTAATAAAAATTTCATTAGCTAGGAAGTAAATAGATCGCGATTGAACCATATCCAGCAGATCTTTTTTCAATCTATAGAAAAAACCATGTCTTTTAGGTATAAAAAATACTAAGAACAAAAAATAGCCCGGCCCAGATTCGAACTGGGGTCAAGGGCTCCAAAGGCCCCTATGCTTGACCTCTACATTCAGCGGAATTATCCTCTACCGGGCTGCCGGACGACGATTCTAAATTAAATTCCCTTAAAATGTTATTGTGTAATATTTTCTATCGTTTTTACAAGCTTAAAATATGGATCTTCCATTGCTTTTAATTCTGATCTTGCTTTCTTTTTTATCAACTCATTATTAGTTTTCAAAAGTTTTCTAATTAGTGACACCATCCTGTTTGGATTTACCTCTCTTATTACAAGTCCTTTTTTTACTAAATAATTTTCAACAATATTTGGAATAGCATTGTATGAAATCGTAGGAATTCCTCGTAATGCAGCTTCGGCCGTCATCGTTCCTCCTGATCCAATGAAAACATCAGTTAATGAAAAAATTTCATTATTATCAACAACATGATCTAAAACTATTATTTTTTTCCCGAGTTTATTTTTTAATTTTTTAATCTGACTTGAATATCTGGCAAGAAGTAAAACATTATGGTTTGTAAACTCATTAGAGATTTTTTGTATGATTGAAATCATTTTATGTTCTTTTTTTGGTGCATAAGCTGCTTCTGATTCATAAGAACGAATTAACAAGGTTTTCTTTTTACCAAGTTTTAGATTTTTTTTAAAAGTCTTAGTTTTGTTTTTTACAATAATTGAGGCATCTATTGCTTTATACGAGATAATTTTATTCTGAGTAATTCCATACTTAGTAAATTCTCTTTTTGGAATAATCCAAGGTATCAAGAGTCGATCTATCAAAGGAATTGAAAGTCGCATTACAGCTTCTGCATGGGGAGAGTCACAAAATGCAATGTGTTTGATTCCTAAGCCATATGAAATTCTAGCAGCATCGGGTGAACAAAAACTTATAGTTAGATTCGGAGAATATTTTTTGATTAGTTTTGATAACATAACTTCTCTTTCCAAACTAACTTTTAGTTTAGAATGTTTTTCTGTGCCACCATGTTTGCCCACTAAAATTAACTTTATTTTTCTCATTTTTGCAATGTGTGTAACTTCTCTATATTTCCTAGAGGTGCAGAGAACTTTGTGTGTTTTTCCTAGCTTTTTAATCATGGGATCAAAAAATAATATTTGCTTTGGAGTAAGGATATCAAACCAAATTTTCAAGTATTTTTGTTTGATTTCGGAAGTTCAATAAGTTTTTCTTATCCTTCATCCTAGCACAGTAACTATGGGGAGAGCAAAAGTAGTTGTTTATGGACTAAGTACTGAAGGATATGGCATTGCATGTCAAATGGCCATTAAAGGGGCTGACGTGTTCATAATTGACGAATCCACACTTTCTGCGATTTCTTTAAAATCCGAAATTGCAAAAACATATCCTAACATATCATCGTTAAAAGAAGATGAACCTCTTTTAGCAATGGAACCAATTGATGTTGCCATTTCTAAAGCAAAATATCTATTTTTTGCGCCCAGAATTAGAAAAACTGGCCAAGATATCAAAATTGAAATTAATTCAAAATTCAAGGATGCTATTGCTCCATTAAAGAAGAATTGCTCAGTAGTTTATAATCTTCCAATAGGATTTGGAGGAAATAATGAAAACATTTCATTGCTAGAGCATGTAACTGGTTTTCAGGTTGGAAAAACCATCTCCTATTATTACTTTCCATTGGCAGATGTCAAAAATACTCCTAGCGTTATAGGTTCTTTTACTGCCAAAGAGGACAAAGAACTAGGTGATCTTTTAACTTCTGGTAAAAAACAGAAAAAATTCGTATCACTTTCATCATCTGAACATTTTCATGCTATAGATACTCTTTCCAGATTTTCACACCTATGTAGCATATTAGAAGTATGTAAATTCGCTCAGGATGAAATTACAAAATCAGATCTTTCTTCTGACGAATTTAAGAACATCTTCTTAGACGACATGATTAAAGGATTGTATGATCTTCGGGCATTGGGCTCATCTTTTGAAGGTGCAAACACACTCATGTATTTGATAAATGGCAGTATCAAAGGAATTGAAGGATACACAAAAAGACTAATTGACGAAATTCGAGCAACATTAAAGAAGAACGATCTTAAAGCAAGTAGAACAAAAATTGCATTATCCTGGAGCTTAGATCAATATGAGATGAGGGGAGACAAACAAGAAATGTTGCAAAATTTAATCTTACGATTAAGAGATTATATCGGAGATGTTGAATCATTTGACACGCCAAACTTTGATTTATTTCATAGTGATAAAACAACAATTGTTATTGCATGCTCCAAATCAGATTTCGAAAATATAGAAAAAAACAAAAAAGATTCTGACATTTTATTAATCAAAGCTAATCCCCTGTGTGAAATAATACAACAAAAGTAAAATTAGCCCATCTAATACGGAAATTGATTTGTCAGATAGGGAAACAACTGAAGTTCCAGTAACAAAAGAACCAGATGAGGAAACGACTGAAGTTCAAGTAACAGAGGAATTAGCTGAAGAGAAGAAATTAACTCTAGAAGAATTAAAAGAACTTTTTTCAAAAGAAAAACACAAAGCTGATGATTATGAAAAGAAACTTAAACGTACATTGGCGGATTTTCAAAACTTAGAAAAAAGAACAGCATCAGAGATTGAAAACATAGTTATTACCAAAATAGATAAATTAATGTTAGATTTCCTTCAAATTTACGATGATTTTGTTCGTGCAAAGCAGGTGTTTTCTAAAAATGATATCAACACTGATGGACTAGAATCAATTTTAAAGAACATGGATTCTCTTTTAGCTAAATACGATGTTTTTCCAATCGATGCACTTGGAGAAATTTTTGATCCTAAATTACATGAAGCAATTTCAATAACAGAGGATCCCACTTTGGAAGAAAGTACTATTACAAAAGAAATCAGGAAGGGATATATTTCTCATAATAAGGCTATTAGACCAACATTAGTGGAAATTTCAAAAAAATCAAAATCTGAACAATTGAGTGAATAAAATGGCGAAAGTTATTGGAATAGATCTTGGAACAAGCAACTCTGCCGCCGCTGTTGTTATGGGAGGGAAACCAACCATCATTCCAGCTGCAGAAGGTGTAACAGTTGGTGGTAAAGCATTCCCATCAGTTGTAGCATTCAAAGATGGTGAATTAATTGTTGGAGAACCAGCTAGAAGACAGGCTATCACTAATCCAGAAAACACAATTGTAGCTGCAAAAAGAAAAATGGGAACTGATCATGTCTTTAAAATTGGTGACAAAGAATACAAACCTCAACAAATCTCGGCTTTTATTTTACAAAAAATAAAAAAAGACGCCGAAGCATTCATAGGTGATAAAATTGAAAAAGCAGTAATCACTGTTCCTGCCTATTTTGATGATAATCAACGTCAAGCAACAAAGGACGCTGGAACCATTGCAGGACTGGATGTGGTTAGAATTATCAATGAACCTACTGCTGCATCGTTATCTTTTGGTTTGGATAAAGCAAAACATGACATGAAAATTCTTGTTTTCGATTTTGGCGGAGGCACATTGGACGTTACAATCATGGAAATGGGGGGAGGTGTTTTTGAAGTCATGAGTACCTCTGGAGATACACAACTAGGTGGTGTAGATATGGATAAAACAATTAGTGATTATGTTCTTGATGAATTCAAGAAAAAAGAAGGAATTGATCTTTCTCAAGACAAGACTGCAGTCGCTAGAATTGCCGAAGCTGTGGAAAAAGCAAAAATTGAACTTTCAACAGTGATGGAAACTGACATTAACTTACCATTTATTGCTCAGGATCCTTCTAGTGGTGCTAAAAATTTAGAGTTAAGATTAACCAGAGCTAAACTAGAAGATTTGGTACAACCTATAGTTGATAGATGTAAGCCATCAATTGAAAAAGCATTTGAAGATGCTAAACTATCTTCATCAGACATATCAAAAATTGTAATGGTTGGCGGACCAACTCGAATGCCAATAGTTAGAAAGTTTGTTGGCAATGTTGTAGGAAAAGAACCAGAATCCGGCGTTGATCCTATGGAAGCAGTGGCTGCCGGTGCAGCAATTCAAGCAGGAATTATTGCTGGAGATGTAACCAGCGACATTGTTCTACTAGATGTCACACCACTAACACTTGGAATTGAAACTTTAGGTGGAGTTCGTGAACCATTAATTGAAAGAAACACAACAATTCCAACATCTAAAAGTAAAGTTTTCACAACTGCAGCTGATAGCCAAACTGTTGTCACCATTCATGTTGTTCAAGGCGAACGACCTATGGCTGCTGATAATGTATCACTTGGGAGCTTTAACCTAACTGATGTTCCACCAGCTCCACGAGGCGTACCTCAAATTGACGTTAAATTTGATATTGATGCAAATGGAATTATTAATGTAACAGCAAAAGATTTGGGCACACAAAAAGAAGCCAAAATTACTATCGAATCGACCGCTAAATTATCAGAAGATGATATTGAAAAACTAAAACAAGATGCAGAGAAATTTGCAGATGAAGATAAAAAGAAAAAAGAAAAGATTGATCTTAAAAATGAAGCTGAAAGCTACATTTACACAACCGAAAAATTAGTGAACCAAGATCTAAAAGATAAAATTTCACAAGAACAAGGAATTAAAATTACAGATGCAGTAAAGGAATTAAAAGAGGTTCTAGACAAAGATTCAGATCAATTAAAACCAAAATTAGATGCACTAAAATCAATAGTTAATGAAATAACTACAGAACTTTACAAGAATGTTTCTCCACCTCCTAGCCAAGAACAACAAACCGGTACAGATGGCCAAGAACATCAAACTGGTACAGATGAACAAGGAGCTACAGAACAAAATGATGAACAGAATTCATCTCAGAAGGATAACAAAAAGGTCTAATTAGATAATTTATACCTCAATTATAATAACAAAAATCGCATATGAGTGCAAAACGTGATTATTATGAAGTAATTGGAGTTTCAAAAACAGCCTTAGCTAATGAAATCAAATTACAATATAGGAAACTCGCCTTAAAATTTCATCCTGATAGGAATAAGTCAAAAGACGCTGCAGAACACTTTAAGGAAATTTCAGAAGCATATGCAGTTCTATCAGATTCTAAGAAAAGAAAAATCTATGATCAATATGGTCACGCAGGAGTAGATGGAAAATATAGTACTGAAGACATTTTTCGAGGAGCAAGTGGGAACTTTAATGATATTTTCAGCGACCTTTTCGGAAGGTCAAGTGGAGGCTTTGATTCAATCTTTGAAACATTATTGGGACGGGGTGGAGGTTTTGGTGGATTTAGTAACTTTGGTGGAGCTCGTAGACAAAAAGGATCAGATCTGCTCTATGAAACTTCAATCACCCTTGAAGATGTTCTTAAAGGTAAAAAAATGGAAATTGATATTCAAAAAGACGTTGAATGTAATCTATGTAGTGGAACAGGATGTGCTCCAGGTACCTCAAAAATTACTTGTTCATCGTGTAATGGGCAAGGTCAAGTAAGAATATCACGTAAAATGGGGTTTGCCTCTTTTGTCACAGTAGCACCCTGTTCAAAATGTAATGGTCAAGGAAAGATGCTGGAAAAACCTTGCAATAATTGCAAAGGAATTGGCACACAAAAGGGAACCAAGTATGTAACTTTTGAGGTTCCTGCCGGAATCAATGATGGTGATTATACAATTCCTGGAGAGGGTGAATTTGTACCAGATGGTATTAATGGTGACCTGATATTACGTTTACGAATTCAACCACACCCTCAATTCAAAAGGGATGGCGCAGATCTTTTCTATGATCAATCAATCTCAATGGTAGATGCTGTTATGGGAAAAGAAATGACTGTGCCAACATTAGAACGTACAGAAAAAATCAAGGTTGAACGGGGAACTCAACCTAACACCATCATAAAACTGAAAGGAAAAGGTCTACCTCGCCAAAATTCATGGGGTCGTGGCGATCAATATGTTCAATTGGTGGTTAACATACCCAAAAAACTGAACAAACATCAAAAGCATCTACTTGAAGAATTTAGAAATTCTTCTGATTAAGACGTTTTAATTCTTCTAATCTCTATTTCATGTCCTTCTCTAACATGTTGTACATGACTAGATTTAATCAAATCTCCAATCTTATCATCAGGATAATACTTGACATTATATTTTCCTAGAATTTTCTTACAATTATTACAATAAATTTCTCGAATTTCCATCATCATAGAGGATTTTTTTGATTGTTTGTATCTTACGTTTTATATCAATAAAGAAACTTATTCTAGATTTCTAAATTCTACGATGCGGGAGTCGCCCAGCCCGGTCAACGGCGTAAGGTTCAGGTCCTTATCTCCTAGGAGTTCGTGGGTTCAAATCCCACTTCCCGCATCTATTCACTTTATGCCTACTATGGGACAACTTTAAATCTCTAATAATGGAAAGTTATTCATGGGTAAAGTAGTTCGAGTCGGAGGTAGAGGTACCTCACGAAGAATTGTAGACAAAGAAGCAGATAATTGGACTGGTTCATCCTACAAAGAATATCAGGACAAAAAGAAAGCCGCCGCAGGAGACAGATATGTCTCAATGGGACGTGGTACACGCCGAGTCAAATTTAGCGATGTTACCAACACAGGTGGACGTAATGAAGGAAAAGGCATGTGGGTTAGTTCAGGCCGTGGAACTGGAAGACGAAAAATAAAGTAAAAAATCAAAATTCAGGCTTTTTTGCGTTTTAATTTTTATTATTTAATTCTGTTTCAATTTTCTCTTCTAATAATTTGTTAATTATTTCTCCAGCAACTTTCCCTCGCAGAGCTTTCATAGCTATTCCCATTAAAGGACCAATAGATCTTTTACCCTGTTTTATTATAAGTTCAGAATTTTGTTGGATAATTTCATTCAATTTTTCATTCAATTCAGTTTCATCAATATTTCCAATAGATAATTTTTGAATTACATTTTCAACTGAATCCTCTTTTCCTGCCATAATATTTTCAAAAATCATTTCAATTGATTCTTTAGAGATCTTTCCTTCTGATAAGAACTGAAATGTTTTTAGTATTTCTGAATTTTTCAATAGATATGGATTGAATCCCTGTCTTTGTAAATTAGTTATTGTTGAACAAAGTGTGGATGCAACAAATGTAGGTGAATTTTTCTTATTCTCACAAATTTTTTCAAATATCTCTAAATAACCTGAATCAAAAATTTGTTCTGATAACTGAGCGTTCAATTCATATTTATCTTGTAAATCCGAAATAGACTCCTTCCAAGATTTGGGTATTTTTCTTTTCGCATCTTTTAATTCATTATTAGAAACTAATAGAGGCGGAATATCTGTCTCTGGATACATTCTAGATGCACCTGGTCTAGGCCTTAAATATAATGTCTCACCAGTTTGAGTTGCTAATCTAGTTTCAGCTGGAACGCCTTTTACTGCATCCTTAATTCTATTAATTATTGATTGAATAGCAAAATCAATTTTAGATTTGTGTGTTGCAATTAAAAGAAACGCATCATCCGAATCTACATCTATAATCTTTTTTACTTCTTCAATGTCAGAATTCTCTATTCCATAATTTGGAAGCTCATCAGAATGAAATACACCACCTATACCAAAGAATCTCACAAGCTGTCCAATTTCTTTTCCTAATCTTATTCCTTCATATGGTGAATAACCAAACATTCCTGAAAATTTTTTTATTCTAATTGCTTTGATCACTGCCTTTTCTTTTAATGCCTTTTGAATAATTTTTGATTTACAATTTTTAAATGCCTGAGTAATATCAAAAACATCAGTATCTTTACAAATTTCTCCTAGATTTTTTTCTTTGAGTTTGTTAGAAATTAAAAACAAACCATGTTGCCGTTTTGCTTCATATTCTACTACTTTTTCTAACTGATCTAATTTTTGAACGCCTTTAACCTCTACAACTCCTCCATCCATGATTGATACATTAACATCTTGTCTAATTGATCCTAAACCCCTAGTGACCATTTTTGTTGTTCGTAAAAGTCTTCCTAATGCCAAAGCAATTTTCTTTATCTCCGATGGAGTACCAATAATTGGTTCTGAGGCAATTTCTACAAGTGGAATTCCTAAGCGATCAAGACTATATTCTCTTGTAGAATCTTTATCATCAAGTAGTTTGGCAGCATCTTCTTCAAGACAAATTGACTGAATTCCTATAGTTTTTCCGTCCACATCAAGATTTCCCCCTTGGGAAATAAGCATTGTTCTTTGAAACCCTGATGTATTTGAACCATCAATTACAATTTTTCTCATTACGTAAATCTCATTAAATATATGAGAATTGAGGCTACTTGCAATCAACAATGCAATTTTTTTAGCATCAATATCAACTGGGTGGGGCGGTTCTTCATCTTTCTCAACTAAACAACTACTTTCCGGATTCCCATAATATAGAATTGTTTTAGATTTAGTGCTTTCAAAAAGTGCTGCTGGATCATATCCTCCTAATTCACTTTGCGACGCTCTTAACTTACGAGTAAATTTAGATGCGTATTCATCAGATTCGACTTGAGAACAGTTACAAAATAATTTTTTATTAGTAGCTAGTTGCTGATGAATTTCTAAACCAACTTTTAAACCAATTTGTTTTATTGGTATTTCTGACACTGTTTTTTTATCGTCCATCTCTTTTTAAAACTTAATCAGAAAACTCTGAAGCGATATTTTCAAGCATTAAGTTTTTCATTTCATCACTATTTTCAGAATTTCCTAAAGCCCACATTGCTTTTACTAATGCAGTTTCAGGAATCAAATTAGATAATGGAGTTATTCCAAATTCTAAAAGATCTCTTCCACTTTCATAGACATTCATGTTAACTCTACCATCAATACATTGTGAGGTCATCCCCATGAATAGTTTCTTTTCTCTGGCTTTTTTGACAGAATCATACATGGACTTTCCAATATGTCCAAGACCTGTACCTTCAAAAATTAATGCTTTGTATCCAGAACTTAGCAGATTATCAATAATACCTGCATCAAATCCAGGATAGTATTTCACTAAAGCTACACGTGTATCAAGTTTGATTCTTGGTTTATAATCATTAATTTTGAAAAAATTATCTTTGAGATTATTTTCAATTTTTTTGTCTATTATAAGAAATGCTGGATCCCCCCCAATTGTTTCAAAAGCTCCTCGTGTGGAGGTGTGATTCTTTCGGACTCGAGTACCCAAATGGCAGGCAATTAAATCATCACTCTCATTATGGTGCATTACTACAAATACGCCTTTAGTATTGCAATTTACAATAAAACGCGCTGCTTGGATCAAATTTAGTGCAGCATCGGATGATGGCCTATCAGATGATCGCTGTGAACCAACCAAAGCAATAGGTATTGGATATCCAGCTAGTGCAAAAGAAAGAAAAGCAGCAGTGTATTGCATTGTATCGGTTCCATGAGCAATAATTATTCCGTGATAATCAGAACTTACAAGTCCATCCAACCTTTCTGCAATTTTTTTCCAATGTTCCGGCATCAAATTTTCAGAGTACTCGGAAAATAATACCTCAGTATCAACATTAACAATCTCAGCTATTTCAGGAACAGATGCATTTAGATCCTCAGCACTTAGAGCTGGAGTGACTCCACCAGTTCGGTAATCTATTTTGCTGGCAATAGTTCCACCAGTCGATAAAAGAAGAATTTTTGGTAACGAAGAATCTTTCTTAATTTTAGACTCAGTTTCAATTTTTGGCTGATTTTTTGAAGTTATTTCCACTTTTTTTATTTTGTTTAATTCCAATCCAATATTATAACCATTTTTTAATTTTAGAACGATGTGCTCATCATCACTGGATTCATATCTTGGCATCAAAATTCCTGAATAAGTTAGATCCGATGTTATTTTGACAAAGTCTCCCACCTTCAGCCTGTTATCTTTGAGAAATGCAAGAGAATTTTTTTCATAGCCCCTGTATTCTGACATTGAGGTGCTATTGTTTGCTTATTTTATTAAAACTACCTGTAGTAGGAAGCAACTACCTTTTCACCAATCTTTAGATCCTTTTGTTCTCTAACCTTCTTGACAGCCTCTTCAAAATGTTTCATAGTTACTTTTGCTTCCTTTGAGCTAATTTCTAATTGTTTTTCATCTGGATGACTGTCTAAGAATTCGTGGATAACTTGAGACACTGCAGTATTTGAAATTGCTGCAACATCTGCTCCAGTCATACCATCAGTCATTTCAGCAATTTTGTTCAAATCTACAAAATCAGGATCGTTTGCATCAGTAACGATTGGGATCTCCTTAACATTTATTTCTAAAATGCTCTTTCGACTATCTTTTTCAGGCATAGGGATTTGGATTAATTTATCAAATCGTCCGGGTCTTAACAACGCAGGATCAATCATATCTGCTCTATTTGTTGCAGCGAGAACCACAACTCCATGCATATTTTCCATTCCATCCAACTCAGTTAGAAGCTGACTTACCACTCTTTCAGTGACAGCGGTTTCTCCTCCTATTCCCCTAATTGGAGCAATAGAATCAATTTCATCAAAGAATATCACACATGGAGAAGCTTGTCTAGCTCTTCTGAAGATTTCTCTAATTCCTCTTTCAGATTCTCCTACCCATTTTGACAATAATTCGGGACCACGTACAGATACAAAGTTTGCCTCGCTTTCTGTCGCAACAGCTTTTGCTAGGAGAGTCTTACCTGTCCCACTTACTCCATGTAACAAAATTCCACGCGGCATTTTATGTCCTAATTTTTCGTATAGTTTTGGATACTTCATAGGCCATTCTACTGCTTCCTTAAGCTCACGTTTTACATCTGCAAGACCTCCTATGTCATCCCACTTTACCTCTGGATTTTCAATGTATACCTCTCTCATTCCAGATGGTGTAATTTCATACTGCGCTTTTTGGTAATCTTCACCATTTACTATTAGCTTCTCCAGAGTCTCAGGTGGAAGTTTCTCTTCTTCCATACTTATCTCTGGTAACAACCTTCGTAAACATTTCATTGCAGCTTCTTTACACAAATATTCCAAGTCTGCTCCAACATAACCGTGGCTAACTGCGGATATTTTGTCTATATTTACATCATCAGCTAATGGCATGTTTCTAGTATGAATTGTCAGAATGTCCTTCCTTCCTTTTTTATCAGGCACTCTGATTTCGATTTCCCTATCAAATCTTCCAGGCCTTCTAAGTGCAGGGTCGATTGCATTTGGTCTATTGGTGGCAGAAATTACTATGACTTTGCCTCTGGCTTCCAATCCATCCATTAAGGATAACATCTGAGAAACAACCCTTCGTTCTACTTCACCAGTAACTTCTTCTCTTTTTGGAGCGATAGAATCTATTTCGTCTATGAAAATTATTGATGGTGATTTTTCTCTTGCTTCCTTAAAGATTTCTCGTAGCCTAGCTTCGCTTTCACCATAAAATTTACTCATAATTTCCGGCCCAGATATACTAATAAAATGAGCATTACTTTCATTTGCCACAGCTTTTGCTAACAAAGTCTTACCTGTACCTGGTGGACCATAAAGAAGTACACCTTTTGGAGCTTCAATACCAAGCTTTTCAAAAATTTCTGGGTGTCTAAGGGGTAATTCAATCATTTCTCTGACTTTTTTTATCTCATCTGTTAATCCACCAATGTCTTCATATGTTACTTGTGGTACTCCTCGTAATGTTTCTCCTTTTTCCGCAATGTGGAAAACCGTTTTTTGAGTAACAAGAACTGCATCAGCTGCAGGTGTTACACCAATAATTTGAAAAGTTAAACGTCCACCAAAGTATGGAACCATTACATTATCACCTTTGATCAATGGCACGCTTTCTAATGCATCAGCTAGATAACGTTCATCTATTGGTGGAATTGCTTCAAGGGGAGCAACCACCACTTTTTCAGCAGCAACTGCTTTAATTTTTCTAACAGTAATAGTATCACCAATAGCAATACCAGAGTTATTTCTTCCAAGTCCATCAATCCTTATGATTCCCTTTCCTTCATCAGATGGATACAATGGAAGACACTTTGCCACAGTTCTTCTTTTACCTTTAATTTCAATTACATCTCCAGTTGAGGCATTTAGTGTGTCCATAGAATCATAATCAATTCTAGCTACACCTCTTCCTACATCCCTTGTATACGCCTCTAGGACTTTAAGTGACAGGGCATTTTGGCTCATAGCGAAAGTCTCTCTGCCTATTTTTTATACCTTTGGCGTTTAATTTCTGGTATACAACATTTTCAATCAGAAGCTTAAAATCAGTAATGAAAAAATTCGATCCAAATGGGTAAGAGACCACTAGTTAGAAGACGTGGCCGTGGAGGCATGCAGTTTAGAGCTGTAACTACGGGAAAATTAAATCGAGCAAAATATCCAAGTTTTCTGCTATCTGAACAACATGAAGGCAAAGTTATTGATTTAATTCATGAGAGAGGACGGGATGCCCCATTAGCTAAAATTCGATTTGAAGATAATTCCACTTCAATTGTCCCAGCAGTTCTTGGGACTAAAGTTGGTTCAACAATTCAATTTGGACTAAAATCAGAAATTGAAAGCGGTAATGTAATTAGTATTCAAAATATTCCAGATGGTACTATAGTATGTAATGTGGAAAAACATTTTGGTGATGGTGGAACAATAGTTAAATCAGCAGGTAGTAACGCAACTGTTTTTTCGCACGGCGAAGATGGAGTAACTCTTAAACTTCCATCAGGAAAATTCGCTACTCTTAATCCAAAAAATAGAGCCATGATAGGAACACTTGCTGGTGGTGGTGTAACGGAACGACCTCTTATGAGTGCTGGAGGAAAATGGCGTAGATTTAGATCTAAAGGACGCAAGTATCCTATTGTTAGAGGTGTTGCACAAGCCGCATATGTTCACCCTCATGGTGGAGGTAGACATCAACATGTCGGGCAAAGCTCAACGGTTTCTAGAAACGCACCTCCTGGGGCTAAGGTTGGTAGTATAGCAGCCAGAAAGACGGGAAGAGCTAGAATTAAAGAAAGAAAATAATTCTTCTTTCAACGCATCCCAAAAAATTGATTAATGGCTACTAGAATCAAATTTTTATATGGATAAACAAAGGGTCCGTATTTTTGTCACTGGGAAAGTTCAAGGTGTTTTCTTTAGACAAGCACTTAAAGTTATGGCAAAAAAAAATAATGTTTTTGGTTGGGTAAAAAACCTCAACGATGGAAAAGTTGAAACTATTCTGGAAGGCAAAGATGTTGATGTTAGTGCGATTGTGGAATGGTGTCATGCGGGTCCAGCTAATGCTAGGGTAGAAGACATTGAAATCAAAAATGAAAAATTCAAAGGAGAATTTTTAAAATTTGATGTTTTGTATTAATGAATCATATTATACGCCTTTTGTAGTTCACTTTTTAATTCATCCAGACTTTTTCCAGATAAAATTTGACAAGTTTTCTGAGGCAATTTTCTACCCATTTGTATTTTAATTAAAATAGAATCTTTTTGGGGTTCTAGATCTGCAAACCACCTAAAAGTCATTGATTTGCAAAAAACAATTCTATGCATACGTACATCTTCTATAACATTTTCTCCTAAAGCAAAACAAAAGTTTCTTAAGGAATCAAATAACGGAAGAATTTCAGGAGCAATTTGTTTTTTAAAATTGTTATAGGTTCTTTTATTTCCGAAAGAAATAATGCCTTCCATAAGAACAAATGTTAAACAATTGTATAAAGGTAATAGGTCTACTGGCTCCGGTCTAGACTGATAACCCCTTTCCAAGGCATACAAGATCCGCCACGTTGACGAGGAAGCGTGGATGTTCCAACTTAGGATTGCTCCCTCCCGGACCTCATCCCTTTCGATGGTTCGATCTTAGAAGTTATCCCTTCGGATAATTCTAGTTCTGCAACCACCCGCCTCGGCGTGATTTCATTTCCGCACACCAAGTGGGAATTACCTTTCTAGAGATTTACCCAGTAGTTACTGATCTCTGCATATAGCCGGTTTCAGAACAGGGCACGGCTAGCACCCTAATCCTCCCTACTACCAACTTTTGTTACAAAAGAATGTTATATTTGCGTTAGGTTTGATTTTGTTTTAATTTTAAAACCATTTTACAAACAGAACAGATTTTTCCAGTACACTCACTTCCACAATTCTTACAAAGATTCATTTCTTTGTAGCTTGAATCTCTAAGAGTCTGTGAAATCTTAAGAATCGAATTATACAAATTATTTTTAATTCCACTATGTTGATTTTCTAAAGAATTAAAAAACTCACGTATTTCGGTTCTAATTCCCTCATTCATGTGTGGACATGGCTCTGACTGGAATGGAATATCATTTGAAAAAGCATAAAAGACAATTTCAGCCTCGTAAATTTCACAAAAGGGCTTTATTTTTTTAAAAGGTTTATCAGAATTAGGATTCATCCATCCAATCTTTTTTGTATCTCCAGAAAGCGCATTGATAAGAAATGTTTGGAGAATGTCATCTAAATTATGAGCAGTAGCTATAACGTCAGCACCTAAATCTTTGGCTGCATAATCAATAGAACGACGCCTAAATGTACCACAAATAGAACAAGAAGATGTCTTTTCATTCTCTCTTTTTTGTAATGCCTCATCTATAGTTAAATCAAAAAGCTCTTTGTAGGAATAAATTTTGTATTCAACATTTAATGTTGAACAAAAATTTCTAACGATTTCCAAGGATTCGTTTCTATATCCTGGGATTCCTTCATCTATTGTTGCTACTTTGATTTCAAAGTTGTGTGTTTTTGACATTTTATGAAGAATGTGCAATAAAGCAAGAGAATCTTTGCCTCCTGAAACTGCAACACAAACTAGATCGCCATTTTTGATCATCCGATATTTAGAAATTGTTTTTGCTGTTTTTCGCATTATAGAAATTGAAAAGCAATCTGAACACAAATTTTCTCCAGAATATTTTCTCGAGTATGAGGCTTCGTTTTCGCATTTATGGCATTTCATTCTATATTGTAAACCACCCAGATTTTAGATATGATAATGCAATGTTTAGGACAAATATTGTAAGAGTAATACCATAGATCCCACGCATTACTCCATTTACTGCCTTGTCAGAAATTTTTTTGTCAATAATACTATGAATAAATTTTCCTCCGTCAAGAATTGGTAATGGAAGCATATTGATTATTCCAATAAAAAATGAAATCATCCATAACCAAAGTAAAAACATAGACAATTGAAAATTATTCCATTCGATGAAGTTGTAAATCGGTTTGTATGCAAAAGTATTGTCTCGCATTATGCCTACTAATCCTCTTTCTGGATCATCTGGCGACTCCATTATTTCAATAGTAAACTGTACCTCCTGTCCATTTCGCAGTGCAGTTACAGAAGCAATTTCACCAGGAATTAGATCTGTTTTTTGAAAATCTATAAATGAAATGATCCGTACATCGTTAATCATTGTGATTATATCATTTGGTTGTAAACCAGCTTTTTCAGCACCTGAACCTTCAATTATTGATAGTACCAACACCCCATCAGGAAACTCATAAAACGAACTTTTTAGAGGTTCTGGCACAATTATTGCAAAGAGAGGATTAGTAAGTAAAATAGCTCCTAAGGCAAATGCAAAAATAACATTTGCAGTTGCTCCAGCTCCAATTACTCTAAGCTTTGAAATTTTCTTTGCTTTATCAAATTCTTCTTCGTCAGGTTCAACAAATCCAGCAAACAATGCAATGAATATTGCAAAACCTCCTGTTTTGATCCTAATTTTTTCTAATGTTGCTACAATACCATGTGCACCCTCATGAACAACTAAAACAATAGGAATTGAAAGCAGAAAATATGTAATGGCTGATGCAGATGTTAATGTCACTCCAGGTATTAGCACTGTTAACTCAGCAAATTCTGTTGGTTTAACAAAGTAGTTTAAAATATTTGAAACCAAGAACCAAAAAGCAAAACCCATCATAAGAAAACCCGATACCACACTTACGTCCGCAAATACTCTGATTCCTCTTCTGGTACGCGATAACATTTTGGTAAGAACTGATTGGACCTGCTTGTTTTTGTAAACTAGACTATACACCTTTATTTCAAAGCCATGTTTTTCTAACTTCAGACCCTTAGCAGTAATGAAAATAGCGACCCAGGCTATCAAAACGTAAATAATCGCATTTTCTGTGATAAAATCTAGCTCCAAGGTAATTGTTACTTTTTTTAATCACGTAAATTTATCAGTTACTGTGAAACCCGTGATTATAATGTCAACATATCCAAACAAAAAATCTCTGGAAAAAATTGCTAATCAATTGGTCAAAAACAAACTTGCAGCATGTGTTAACATTTCCAAAATTTACTCAATTTATTCATGGAAAGGAAAAATTGAAAAAACCCCTGAATATATTGCACTCTTTAAAACCACTCAAAGAAAAAAGAAACAACTCAAAGAAAAAATCAAAGAAACTCATCCATATGAAGTTCCAGAGATCGCTGAACTAAATGTAAATTCAATAAACAAACCTTATTTGAGCTGGTTAATTGAATCAACTCTCTAATTACTTATTACAAATCTTAATAAAGAAACAATTCCACCGAGACCTGTAACTCTTAGCCCAAGATCCGTACTAGAATCAATACTGAAAACCTTTGAACCCTTTTCTTCTACATCATTTAAAAATTCAATAATTTTTTCCTCATCAAGCGTTTGAATAATTTTCTCTGAAAAAATTTAAGAATCAATTGCACCAAATTGATTGGCTTTTTGTGTTTCATCAAACCCCATAGTAAATTTTCTACTCTTTTTATTGGCTCTAAGCATTATCTCATCAATCATCGAAGAAACGGTTGCTAGTTTACTCTCAGACATAATTTCTTTCATTATACGAGATTTTGTAAACATGTAAATTCCATCTTCACCTCCTGAGTCAATTCCTTCCACAACTTGTACTTGATGTTTCTTTATGAGAGGATTTTTTTGTAGAAAGTTTGTAAATTTCTTCTTCGTTTCTCCTGGGCCAAAAATAATTAAAGAATCATTCTCATTTATAGAAGACAAAACTGCTTTAAGAACATATTCAAAAAATTTTTCAATATTAAAATTTGTTTTGTAACGCTTTCCACTTGAACCTGAATACATGTTTGGCAAAATTTGTAGATGAGTTCCTTTAAGTTTTCCAATACCACATTCTCCAGTATCAATTGCTACAAGTAGAAATCCAAATTTTTGATTTTTAGAACGAATTAATTTTTTTTCTATTAACGACCATTTTTTTTTAAAAATTGTTATTGCATCATTTATTTTTACAACGAATGAATGATGTGATCCATGTGGAACTGATTCATTAGTTGATTCAACTATTGTACCTCGTAGCCTTAATCTATCTAACAAATTATCTAATGAAGGTTTTTCAACTTCAATACTGATTCTAATCTTTATTCGTTCACCTCTATCAGGTCTTGAAAAATCTTTTTCTTGCTTTATAACGCGTGTTGTATCACCAATAATTCTGTCTCCCTTCTTTACTATTCGTCTTAATGTCAGTAAATCATCCGAATCCTCTGGAATTACTGAAACAGAATTGTCATCAATTACTTTCGAAATCATGTCACTTCATGTTATAATAATACAAAAGAAAAAGAATTAGCTTGTTATTTCATTGACTTTGTCATCTTGTTGACTCTTTTTACGAACATAATTTTCAACCCAATCAAGTGTTATTACACCTACTTCGGCCAAATTTACAAGAGAATTTGAAGATGCCTCTCCTGAAACCTTCCCATTATTCCTTCTAATTTGACGCCATTTCAAATATGTATTCCCACTTTTTGAGTTATAGATTATTCCTAAAACATCTCTTGCATTTACAAAAGTTATATCACGAATTTTTTTCAACGTTACTTTATCTGCAGCCTCGACATAAATCGATCCCAAACTTTCTTCTCGTTCGGGAAAAACCTCAAAATCTTCCAGGTAACTTTTTGGAGCAAATGAGCTGCATGTACTAGCCATTACAAATCTCCTAAAACTATCCAACGAAGTTGTCGCATCAATCGTGACCATTTCGTTCTAAAGACGTATATGCTATTTATCAAGCTTCTTGAAAGACTCAATTAGGATTTTAATACAATTTCCAATGCAGGCAGTGATGAACGTATCCCTATGATTGATGATATGGATCTTGAGTTCTGAGCCTGCGCCTTAGAATTTTTATCTCTGAAATTATCCTTAACTGCATGAAAACATTAACCGAGTATCTTACTCTTAATACAAAAACAAGAAGAGCCTTTGTTAATATAACTGATAAAGTTGAAGATTTAGTTAAAAAAAGTAAAATCAAAGAAGGCTTTTGCCTTGTAAATGCAATGCATATCACTGCAAGTATTTTTATCAATGACAATGAGAGAGGTTTACACAATGATTACGAAAAATGGCTTGAAGGTCTTGCACCACATGAACCAATTGAACAATATGATCATAATAAAACTGGTGAAGATAATGCAGACGCACATCTAAAAAGACAAGTAATGGGAAGAGAAGTCGTTGTAGCAATCACCAATAACAAGCTTGATTTTGGACCATGGGAACAAATTTTCTATGGAGAATTTGACGGACGCAGAAAAAAACGTGTTCTTGTTAAAATCATTGGTGAATAAATTTACTTAACTAAAATCAACTTCTCTTTTCTGACTTTGCCCTTCATTTGATCTAGCAGCTGCCCTGAACTCATCTTCATGGTTTTGAGGTCCATGACCGCATTTCATACAAGCAATCTTGAAACCATCTGGATTTTTCTCGTATGTTTCACAACCACAAAAACACGCCATTTTTTAATTCTTATTTGATTGTTGTGTAGAACAACACTCGCCTTCTGGAATTTCATTACCGTGAGGACATTTCCTAGGATGTTTTAACATGGTGCATAATGCATCTGTAAATTGTTTGCTCATATGGTGTTCTACACCACAAACCATTTCTTCATCAATTTCGATTTTCAGAGCACTCTCCATTAAAACTTCAAGGAGTCTACTGTTTCTCATCATAACTGTACCAATTCTTTCACCTTCTTCCATAAGTGAAACTCCAGCCTTGTTGTAATTGACTAGTTTTTGATTATTGAGTTTTTTTAGCATCTGTACTACACTTGGCTGCCTAACATTGAGCATTTTTGCTATTGTACTTATTTTTACTACATCTCCTCGCTCTTTAATGTGCCAAATGGCCTTCAGGTACATTTCTACATGTTCAGCCTCTGCGGTTCCCACAAAAAGAATTTCTTGGTCGAGAACGTCCATATCAGAATTCCTTCGCATCTTTTAATAAATATTCAAAATATTCTCTTGCAAAACCAGCAAGGCCTGCATGATCGGCCCAAATTGCAACAGTTTCCATCGAGTCTACCTCTCCAGGCTCTGGACCCAATAATATGACGACATAATGTTTATCAGAAATTATTCCTCCACCAAAAAGTCCTTTTTTTACTTTAACTGAAGATACCCTTGATAATCCTTTTAGTGCATCTTTATCCATTTTATCTGAGGTTAGTATTGTAATATCGACTCCTTTATCGTGCAATAATCTAAGTTTGGGCAGTGCTTGTTTAACTAATTCAGCACTTGCTTCAGGTAGTGCTATCATTACCTCATTCCTGCAAGACTCGACCATCTCCAAAATTTTTGCTGCAATGTTAATTGCACCTGACAATACCCAAATATCTGGCCTTTCACTCGTCCCACTTTTTTCATAGAGTGGAACCAATTCATTGAGAATTATATTCTGATTATCTTTGAACTCTGACTCCATCCTTTGTTTTGTTGTTTCAACTCCTGTAGCCGGTGACTTTGCAAAATAATTTGTTGGCCTAGAGTTATCTGAACCAATCCATCCTTTTTCTTCTAAAGTTGCTAATACTTCGTAAATCTTTGAATATGGGACTCCTGATTTCTGACTAAGATCTGATGCTGTTAGCTCTCCACCTTTTAACAAGGAAGAAAATGTTTTGATCTCATAACTTGTCAATCCTATCTTTTCTAAAGCCTTTCTTGTATTGTCAGAAACACTCATGCGATCTAGTCGATCAAACTTTGTATTTAAATCAGACACGCATACATTCCGAAAACCCACACGGGGCTGAGTGTGAAAGCCGTTATATACTATTTCAGAAAATCGGCAATTGATAGGCATGGCACTGATTCAGATTGCTAATCAATCTACTAAAAATATAAGTAAAAAATCTACTATTCGATTCACGCAAAGCATATGCCCAGACTGTAATATGATTCTGGATGCAGAAGTTTTTGAGCGGGATGATAGAGTCTACATGACAAAAACATGTCCAACTCACGGTGAATGTGAAGAGCTATACTTTGGCTCATATGAGTTGTACAAGAAATTTAGCACTTATTGGCAGGATGGAAAAGGTGCTCATGCTCCAAATGTTATGATTGAAAAATGTTCATGCCCAAACAACTGTGGACTATGTTCTAATCACTTATCCCACAGTGGACTAGCAAACATGATTGTTACAAACAGATGTGATCTCACATGCTGGTATTGTTTCTTTTACGTAAAGAAAGGTCTTGAAGGCGCTTACATGTATGAGCCTTCTCAGGACCAAGTCAGAGCAATGATGAAGACCTTGAGAGCAGAACGGCCAATTCCAGGAAACTCTATGCAAATTACTGGTGGAGAACCAATGCTAAGAGAGGACATTACTGATATAATCAAAATAATGAAAGAAGAAGGAGTAGATCATATCCAAATGAACACAAATGGAATCAGACACGCAATGAGTCCAGAAGCTGCTAGAGAGGTAAGACTAGCAGGTTGTAGTAACCTTTACCTCAGTTTTGATGGTGTAACTGCAAGAACAAACCCGAAGAACCACTGGGAGATTCCCTACGCACTTGATAGTTGCCGAAAAACAGGAACAACTGTTGTTTTTGTTCCAACCGTTATCAAATCAATTAATGATCATGAACTTGGTGGAATTATTAGATATGCTCAAAAGAACATGGATATTGTCCATGCTGTAAACTTCCAACCAGTATCACTAACTGGAAGAATGGGTAAACAAGAGCGTGAAAAATACAGGATTACTGTACCTGATTGCATTCAAAGAATTGAAGAGCAAACAAATGGCGAAGTCACCATTGATGACTGGTATCCAGTCCCAAGTTGTATGCCACTTACCGATGTCATTGAAGCATTCTCAAGCAAGCCAAAATATGAACTATCAATCCACTTTGCATGTGGTGCTGGTACTTACATTTTTGAAGACGAAGAAACCAAGAAGTTTGTTCCACTAACTAGATTCTGTGATCTTCAAGGAATGTTAGAGCTCTTTGAAGATAAAGCTGAGGAAATTCGTTCTGGTAAAAACAAGTACTTTACAATGCTTGAAGTTGTCCGAAAACTTTCAAGCTTCGTAGATAAAAAGAAACAACCTGCAGGATTAGACCTTGCAAAGATGTTTGGAAACATTTTGATGAAAAGGTCATTTGGTTCTATAGGTGGTTTTCATGTTAAAGGACTATTTCTGGGCATGATGCACTTCCAAGACAAATACAACGAAGACCTTGAAAGATTACAGAGATGTGATATTCATTATGTTACTCCTGATCTTAGAATCATTCCATTCTGTGCCTTTAATGTAATCCCAGAATGGTACAGAGATAGAATTCAAAAGAAATATTCTATCACTGTAGAGGAATGGGAGAAAAGAGAGGGAGTCAAACTAGAAGACGGCCTCTACCGCGGTCTTATGAGACGTGGAGCAGGGGACGAGCTTGCAGCTGGCTGTGCAAAGAGCCAGATGTTCCACGAAGCGTCTCAAGCGTTAGTATAAAAAATTCAGTAATTTAGACTCTTTTCATTAATCATTTTTGCTAAATCTATTCCTTTACAAATTTGAACATCATCTTGGGACGTAAGAAATTCTAGAATTTTTGGATACATACGACCTCCCTTCATTTTTAAAACATTATCGTGCCACAAGACAGTTATGACATTCACATCCAAATTCAATTTCCTACTATA
>SDBU01002063.1_pt1 | contig 27385 bp, 46 predicted proteins | sample 2277071 | NCBI WGS metagenome assembly SDBU01 (sample SAMN10397929, study PRJNA504765) | marine sediment metagenome | isolation source: marine sediment core GS08_GC12, 126 cmbsf | place: Arctic Ocean: Gakkel Ridge, Loki's castle | collected 2008 | reverse complement strand
GTTCCTGCTGGAGTAGATGTAAAAACATTTAGGAGAACTGGAATAACAATAAAAACACCTTATCTTGAAAGCAGACAAGTTGATACTGTTACCTCACCAACAACAGGAAAAGAGATTCCAGTTTTCAAAACTTTTTATGTAGATCCTAATATAATAGGACCAGATAGACCCGCTACAACAAAAGAAGAAACATTTTTTAGAGAAAGAACTAAGGGACAGAGAGAAGCATTAAGAGTACCTGCAGAAATATCTCCCACAGATATAAGAAGATTAGAAAAAAGAGCAACAGAGTTAAGACAAAAAAGACTTAGAGGAAAAGCTGATGTAAAAGGGGAATTGGAATTAGCTATGCTAACTGCGGCAGGAACTATTATTGGAGCAGGATTAGCAATAACACAATTACCTAAATTACCTACGGCAGTAGTGGCTTTTACTAGGAAGGTATTAAAAGATCCTGCAAGTCTAAAAGAAATTCCAGAAGCAATAAGCAGAGGTGGAGCAGAGTTTGGACAATTGCTAAGGATAAGTCCTACAGAAGCTCTTGTAAAAATTGGAACAGAAATACTCATAATGAAAGGGATTGGAAAAGCTTTAAAAGTTACAGGAGCAGTAACTTCAAAAGCTGCTGCAAGACTTTCTCCTAAATTTAAAGGGGTAATAAAACGAACTATATCTATCCCTTCTTTACAAAAAGGAAAAACATTAACAATTAAAGTGAGTTCTAAAATAGGTAGAGGACGAATACCCTCACAATTAAGATTTGCTGGGGAAAGAACAACTGCTGTATCTGCACAAGCTGATAGACTTGTTAAGATTATAAAGACTAGGAAAATTATTAGAAAGCCAATTCCTGGTGAAGCAAAATTAACAAAGGCAACTAAAAAGTTATTAAAAAAATTTGATGAAGGAAAAATTACTTCAAAAGAATTAATTCATTTAGATAGGAGAATAAGAGTGGAAGCAAAGAAAGGATTATTAGAGAGGTCTTTTTTTGCTGATCCAGAAGGTGTAGTAAGAAAAAGATTTCTAAGATTAGGCACAGAAAAAGAAGCAAGTTTATTAGATGTTCTTTCAGGAGATGTAACATTTAAAACTTCAAGACCCCAGATATTAGTTTTTGAAAAAGTTAAAGTAGAAGCTTTCCCTAAAACAAAAATATTCAAAAGCATAACAAAGAAATTGAAAACTGGAAAAGTTTTAACACAAAAAGAGAGTGGAGCTTTAGTTAAATTTCAATTAAAGAAAACTGGGAAATTTAAGCCATTAGGTTTTCAGACAACAGAAATGGAATTAACTTTATCTCCTGGAGAAATAGTAAAAAAAGTAAAAACAATCGCAGTAACAATAATAGATGGGAAAAGAGTTCCAATTGTTAGGGCAGTAGTAGTAAAAGCAAAACCAATGACAAAGAAATTATTAGGTAAAGCGAAGAAAGGAAAATTAACTGCTTCTGAATTAAAAACATTGAGAAAAAATTTAAAAAAAGAAACTGGATTTGCTTCATCTATCTCTGATTCAATGATTTCAAAACCAAGACTTCCTCTTGGAAGGAAAGCTATTTCTGTTGCAATAAGAGCTAAATCTAGAAGACCTCCTAAGAGAATACCACCAAGAAAAATTCCAATAAGAAGACCTCCTAAGAAACCTCCTGTAAGAAGACCTCCTAAAAAAGTTCCTAGAGTTGTAAGACTACCAAGAAGACCTCCTAAGAAACCTCCTGTAAGAAGACCTCCTAAAAAAGTTCCTAGAGTTGTAAGACCACCAAGAAGACCTCCAAGGAGACCTCCATTACCACCGCCAACAAAACCTCCAATTCCTCGAATGAAAATAAAAAGAATACCAAAGAAAAAACCAAAACCAAAACCACGTTCATATCATGTCTACGCAAAGCCCCTAAAGAAAAAGAAATTAGTGAGAGTTACAAGAAAACCAATTAAGAAACAAAGAGCAGAAGATTTAAGAAATTATATTTCAGATACTTCACTTTCAAGAACTGCCAAGACAAAACCTTCCACTCAAAAACCTGCTAAACCTTATTTAAGAGTTCCAGTAGGATATTCTCCAAGAACAAAAAGAAAATTCAGAACATATAGAATAGTGAGAGGAAAAAGAATTGCTTTAAGACCTGGAAAAGTAATTGAGAGATCTAAACATCTTCTTGATACTCCCCAAGAAAAAAGAAGAATTACATTACTAGCAAGGATTGCTCAGATGCAGAGAAAGGCGGCAAGAAAGAAGACGAGTCATAAGTCGAATAAAAGGAGAACGACGATTGTGGTTAGTCCTAGAGCAAGAAGAAAATCGATACACCGAACAACTAAAAGAACCCCTAAAAGAAAATCATTTAAACGAAAAAATCCTGTAAAGAGGAGAAGGTCAAAAGGATTGATGGATTATTTTTAAAATGACTTATTTAGAACGACAAATACAAAAGCAGGAAAATCGTAGAGAATATATGAAAGAGTGGGCATATAAAAAACCTCTTATTAAAAAGATTTGTGTTGTATGTAATAAAGAATTTGAAACTAGTTTATCTTATAAGATTAATTGTTCTAAAGAATGTGAGTATAAAACTCAAAAGAAGAAAAGTTTAGAAAGATATAGGAATAAAAAAGAGTTAAAAATTATTGAAGAAAAAAGAATTTGTAAAGAATGTGAAGGTGAATTCATTTGGGCTTCTTCGAGTCCTAAACAACTTTATTGCTCTAAAGAATGTAGTAAAGAATTTTGGAAAAAGAAACGAAAAGATATGGGTAAGGGAATTATCATTAAAGGAAATGGTCAAAGAGAGAATTATTATAAATTAAGATTTGAAATATTTAAGAGAGATAATTTCACTTGTCAATATTGTGGAAGGAATGTTAAAGAAGATAAAATTAAATTACATTGTGATCATATTCACCCAAAAAGTAAGGAAGGTCTTTTTATTGCCAATAATCTAATAACTTCTTGTGAAGAATGTAATTCAGGGAAAGGAAATACTTTACTCTCTGAACATCTATTACAAAAACGAGAAAATGTTACTATTTCATTCAAAATAATTCCTAATAAAAGATTAAAATGAAAGGAGGTAAAAAATTATGGCTACACTACAAGAATTAAAAAGAAGAAGAGATATTTTACGAGCAAGAGATGAAGCAAGAAGAGAGATGAAAAAAATTGGAGAAGATAGAAAAAGATTGCAAAGAGAAATTAGAGATTTAAAAAATCCAACAACAACTGCTTTCAAAAGAATGTTAAGGAAAGGAATAATGGCTGGAGGTAGAGGAACTTTAAAACTTTTAGATGATCTTACTAAACCAACTATACTTAGAAAACCTGTAAGAAAAAAACCTGTGAAAAGAAAAATCAGGAAACGGAGAAGGAGGTGAAAACTAAATGGGAAAACAAAAAAAGATTAGAGTAAAAGGTTATCTTAAAAAAATACCTGGACGATCAACAAAGGTACGTGTAAAAGGATACACTCGGAAAAAATAATATGGATAAACAAGAAACAGATTATATAGAAGCTATGCAGAGAGAAATGCAGGATAAAGATAATAGGATTGCTCAAGTATCCAATGCAGCAGGTTCTATGTTTGCGGCTAATCAAGATCCTAATTTAATTGAATATCAATTGGATATGGATAATATCCTTGAAAGAATTGAGCATCTGTTAAAAGGAGAAAAATTAGTTATTAAAGATGGAAATGCAGTTTATGAATCATTAGAAGAAGATCAAATTTTTAATGAACATGGAGTTCAGTTTTTAATGAACATCATGTCTTTTTATCTGAATAGGAATACAGTCCTTTCTAATTATTCTTCAGAAAGAATAGATGAGATTTTATTTGATTTAGGAAATGAATTGGTGGATCAGATATTTTTAAATTATGAGAAGATGGGAATGGATACAAAAGACAAGCGGAAAAGATATTCCATAATTGTTTTGCAATTAATTCATACCGTTGAATCTGCCTATAATAGAGCATTGAACGGTGGAGAGAGAGAATCTTTGAGAACAGCGAGGATGGTTACTCAAAATGCAGACTCTTCTCCTAAACAGCAATTTATTGCTCCTGCTAAAAAGTTTTCAGTATTTAAACCTGATACGTGGAAAAAATGATATTTAAAAAAAAAACAAGGATTATAATTTTACTCTTGGGAGTTTTCTTATTTTGTAATCTTGTTTCTGCTTCTTTTGGTTATGATAATCCAAATCTTCCAAGCATTGAAAGAGTTATTGACTATATAAAAAATGGAGGGGATAATATATTCGGAACTTATAATTTCAATGGTGGATGGACTTCGGGAGGAATTTCTATAATCGGTGGAATTATCTATGCACAAGAGGGGCGTTTTCATAATATAACTTATTTAAATATAACAAGACAGAACTTAACTGTAACTGATAACTTGATTGTTGGAGGAAATGTAACAGCAGATAATTTCTTTGGAAAATTTGGAGACTTGATATCTGAGGTGAATCCTGATGGAGTTGATGCAATTAGAATAAAATCAACTGCTGATTCTGTGGATGTTGTTATTGGGGGTATGACAGGTCTCTTTTCAGTTTGGAATGTAGCAGATAATGCTCCTGTTTTTTATGTTAATGAACGTGGGGATACATCCATAGAAGGTTCTGTAGATATGAATTCTAATCAAATAAATGAATTAACAGACCCAACTCTTGCACAAGACGCAGCCACTAAGAAATATGTAGATGATAATAAGGGTTATTGGAGTTTATCTGGAGCTAATGTTTATTATAATGATGGTAATGTTGGGATTGGGACAGCAACTCCACAGCAAGAATTAAATGTTGTTGGAGATGTAAATGCCACTGGCGATATTTATTCAAATAACTATCAAGTTCTATCATATCAAAGAACCATAAATGTAAAAAATGTAACTATGACGGCGGTGATATAAATGGAAGAAGAATTTAAAAGTTTGGATGAGAGAAGTGAAGAAGAGTTAAAAAAAAGGAAATCAAAGAAAAAATATTTAATACCTATAATAATTATTGGAATTTTATTAGTTGGAAGTTTATTTATTTTAAATGCACAAGGAATTTCAGTTTATGATTTGATTTCTAATAAGTTAAATGGATTTGTTTCTGCTGTTGGAGAAGAAAGTAATAAAGAAACTACAAGAACATCTTCAACTCAAACAGTTTGTGATAATGGAAAATGCACTTTAACTCTTTATTCAGGAATAAGATATGCTTATGAGGATAAAATATGGAAACCAGTCGAACAAGCGAGAAGTTTGAAAGGAAAAGGTTTTGATGTTATTTACTTGGAAGATGATAAGGATTTTAAATTAGATGCTTTGGACTTTAATTTGACTTCTATTACTTTGGATTTTAGCACAGTTGAAAAAGAGTTTAATAAAGATATTCCAATTAGAGTTTGGAAACATAATCAAACAAAACAAGATGAAGCTTGTGAAAATGCTAAATCTGAATATGATTTTGAAGTTTGTGCTGGAGAACATTATAAAGAAATATCAGATAAAAAGATAGATGAAACAGAAAGATTTACTTTAGAAAGTTCAAGAAAAACTTATGAATTTAGTTTGGATAGTATTTTAGAGTTTGGTTTTGATTCTACTACAATTATATTGCAGGATGCTGATACTGAGAATTTAGAGGATAATTTTGTTAATCAAGGTAGGTCAAACAGAAATTTTGGTATTGCAACATACTTAGAGGTAAGCACAAATGGTTCAGATAATAAAGAAATAAAAAGAACTTATATTAAGTTTAATATTTCTGCAATTCCTTCTGGACAAACAATAGATAATGCGACCTTATATTTATGGGTATGGAAAGATTTTAATCCAAATATAATAGAATATATAGATCTGCATCATGTTTATAATCAAAGTTGGTTGGAAGGGGAATCTAATGATGGATTTAATACCCATCCAAATTGGGAGGATGATGAATTATGTGGAATTGATTTTGATGATTCCGTTCAATGTAATTTAACTAAAATGGATTTTGTAGATCGAATTGATGAAGATACTTGGTATGATTGGGAAGCTACTAATGGTATAACGAAAGATTATAACGATGGGAAATCTAACACGAGTTTTATTTTTAGGGCGAGTAATGAAAATCGAACATCATCTAATTATGGTGAAACAACATTTTATTCAAAAGAATATGCAGACATATCATTAAGACCTTATCTAAATATAACTTATTCAACTCCTACACCACCAGTAGTAAATTTAACAAGTCCATCAAATAATACTATTACTTCAACTTTAACTCACTCTTTTAATGCAAGTTATACTACCTCAACAGGAGCTCTTGTCAATTCAACTTTATATATTTGGAATTCAACAAATGATATTATAAATCAAACTACTGAATCTATAACAGGAACTTCTAATTCAACAAATATTTCTGTAACTTTTACCTATGATGATGTCTATGAATGGAATTATTATGCTTGTAATGATGTGGTTTTCTGTGGTTGGGCAGATGCTAATTTTATCTTAACAATTGACACAACTCCCCCAACATTCACAAACTTAATAAACTTATCCACAGATGCAAACTCATCTTTTAGTTATGATATAGATGCAACTGATAGTTCAGGAATAAGTTGCTTCACAGTCAATGATACGACAAACTTTGCAATAAATTGTTCAGGTTATTTAATAAATAATACTGTCTTAAATGTAGAAACTTATTGGCTCAATATAAGTGTAAATGATTCAGCAAATAATACAGCTTATGGAATAATTTATGTTGATGTGACAGTTTGGGATACAATCTTAAAATGGGATTGGGGTGCTTTGATGACTGATAGTACTTCACCTGACCAGATATGCTTTGAGTTTAGAGGCGGGGAACAATGCTTTAGTGATTCAACAATAACTTTCGCCTTTGGAGAAATAATTGATAACTTAGTAGATGGCTGGATAACAATTACAGGGAGTTTAAATGTGACAGGGAATATAACTGCTGAAAATGTTTTTATTCCGGCTTATATTTCTTCCCATACAAATGATACAATAGTAGTATCAAGTGCAGGTAATTGGATGAATGTAACTTTTGACCATGAAGCAGATGAATTTAAAAAAAGAATAACCCACACACCAAATGATGATACAAATATAACCTTTACAATACAAGATACTGGATTATATGAAATAACTTATACTATGTCTTTTCAAGATAGTGCGGTAGTTCCAAATTCTCATGTAGTTACAAGAGTTACAAACAATAATGTTGAATTAAATGGATTCACAGTAGAAGAAGATTTGGGGATACAAGACCAAGATAAATTATTACATCATTCTGACTTGGTGGAATTAACAGTTGGTGATGAGATAGTTTTATCATTTACATCAGACGACACAACTGTTTCATTAACTTCTCATCTAACTTATGGGATTCACAAAAATACCGGTCACTTGACTATAAAGAGGGTAGCATGAAAAAAATATTATTAATCTTATTACTTGGATTAGTTTTAATCAGCTTCGCTTCTGCTACAATTCAAACTTTAGGAACTTTTCAACAAGGAGATTGTATCGGATTAATTCAAACTTGTGGTAACTGTACTTATAATAATATTTCAACAATAATAACAGAAGCAGAAAATCCAACAGTTTATCTAATAAATAATACAATGTCTAAACAGGATACTTATTATAATTACACTTTCTGCAATACAACTTCAATAGGAAAATATATTGTGAATGGGTTTGGAGATTTAGATGGAGAAAAAACAATATGGAATTATGATTTTGAAATAACACCAAGCGGATTTGAAAGCACATCAGCCCAGTCAATACTTTATGTAATTGTTTTATTAATAAGCTGTCTGGTTTTAGCTCTATGTGCATACGGAGCTGTAAAAATACCTTTCCAAAATGCAAGGAATGATGAAAATAAAGTAATAAGCATAAGCCATTTCAAATATCTAAAAGTCATGTTTGCTTTTTTCTCTTATCTTATCCTATTATGGATTCTTAATTTAATGATATTAATAACAAATAACTTTCTAACATCTACTGTAGCATTTGCTTTCTTTAAGATGATATATACAATTTTATTATTCTGCTTTTATCCAATCTTAATGCTGACTCTTGCGATATTCGTTGTAAATATACTCCACGATAAAAAAATAAGGAAAATGTTAAAGAGAGGAATATTTCCAGATTGAACATGGCAAAAACATGGAGGATGATAAAAGCTGATAAAGTTTTTGTAGAAAAAATTGAGGAGATAATACTTGAAAGAATGAAAAAAGGATTAGATAAAAAACCCAGAAGTGTTGAAAGAATAACAGCTGGAATGAGAAGATGTGAACCCCAGTGGACTCAAATGAAAAATAGATTAAGTAATGAAGAATTAAAAGATGATAAATAAAAAAGCTCAAACAGAAATATTAACCTGGATAGTTATAGCTCTTACTGTTGCTTTATTTTTAGGATTATGGGTTTATGGACACGGACTTTTAACAGATGCTTTAACAAGTATTGGAGTTCAGAGCGGAACAAATATTTCAGAAGCAGCAGAAAGTACTTTTGGGCAAATGAATGATGCTATGGCTAATGGAGTTGCAATACTTGGATTTGTGATATTGTTTGCAACAGCATTATCGATATTAATAAATAATTATTTTATCAGGGAGCATCCAGCAGTTTTAATAATTCATATCCTTGTCACTCTCTTAGCTGTTGTAGTTAGTGTGTACGTATCAAATACTTATGCAAATTTGCTTACAGGACAGCCATTCAGTTCAAATCTCATAGCAATGAAGGCAGTATCTTATATCATGCTTCACCTTCCAACTTGGGTAACTGTTATAGGAATATTTGGTGCAATAATTTTAGCTATCAGAATAATAAGAACGAGGGATGAATTTGTATGAATAAAATATTTATCATAACACTTTGCGTGATTCTTTTAGTTGCACCTTTAATTTCAGCAGGAGATTGGTCAGGACTTGATAATTATAAAGTATTTATTGAAGAGGGGAAGTATGGAACTATTGAAATCTGGGACACAGCAACGCCAATCTTATTTCAATTTGACGATACAAAACTTGTAGAATATACATTAACAAGAAATACTGAATATTGTATTGGTTGGGGATGTGAGGCAGAAGGAGTAGTTACACTTTATCAAGAAGGTAAATTATTTAATGATTTAAAGTTTAAAGATATAAAAAATAATGATAGAGATATTTCTTTTCATGTTTATATTTGGGTAGAAGAAAGTTATGAAGAAGAATTTATAGATTACAGAAGAGTTTGTGAAATTGTAGAAGTTCTTAAAAATGGAACAGAAATAGAAGAGTGTATTGGTGTTGAAGATGGAAGTCATTTTATTACAAGAGATATAAGTCATTGGGAATTATATGGTGGAGAAAATCTAAATGCAGGGCCTTACAGATGGAAAATAAATGGAAGATTACCAAAGAACAATAAAATTGATTGGATTGCTGAAAGCTTTGGAATAAAATTAGATACTTGGGCTTGGTGGGATTCTGATTTTGATTATTGCTATAATTTAAATATGGAAGGGGGAGATATAATATTAGATAATTTTCCAACTTATGTTAGATTAAATTCAACTGTTAATTCTCATATAGATACTGCAACTTGGGGGAATTTTAGATTTGTTAATGAAAGTTGTGAAGATGATGGAAGTTCTATTCCTTATGAAATAGATAATAATGATACAACTGATGCAGGGTTTTGGATAACGAATATAGAACTACAAATAGGAACAAACACTTGGAGTATTTATGTTGATAGTTCTGATACAGTAACATTAAACGAAGAGCCTGAAAAAGTTTGGAGTAATAATTATACAGGAAGATGGGGGCTTGAAGGAAATTATTTAGATAGTTTAGGAATAAGAAATGGAACTGATCTAGGAACTTCAGCACCAACTCTACAAACTTCAGGATGTAGTTTTGGGATGTGTTATGATTTTGATGGAACTGATGATGATGTTGAATTTCCTTATAATGCAATTCAAGTAAGTGGAACATCATTCATAGAAATTTGGGGATATAAAGATGCAACAAGCGACCAAGCACCTTTTATGTATCCAGCAGCAGACGGGGCTTGGGGGCCACCTAATTTTGATACAGGTATGTATTTTGTAAATGATGTGATTATTTGGAATGGTAATGTTGGTAATGTTGAAGTCGGTTATACACAAAATTTTGCAAGGGTATCTCAAACAGCAGAATCAGAAATGAATTATATGGGAGTTGGATATGATGGAAACCTTGCTTATGCTTATAATGTAACATTTGCAATTAATTCTGATGTTGCAAATGGAACAATAACAAGTCATAATACAAAATTAGTTATGGGAAGTAGAACAGCGCAAGGAGGATATTGGGATGGATTCATTGATGAAGCAAGAACATCAAAACGGGTAAGAACTTCTGCTGAAGTTAATAGAACAAGAATATCAACAGATTTAACATTATTTAGTTTTGGGGCAGAAGAAGAACCACCATCTTTATCTTTATCTGCAATTCAATCTTATCCTGTAAATGTTTTTAATACAACAGATAATACAGTTGGTATTGGTTGTAATTTTACAGCAATAGATCAAAATATTGCAGATGTCAGTTTAAATATTTATGATAGTGGAGATAATTTAGATTATACAGATACTGAAAGTGGATTATCTGTTACGAGTTATAATAAAACATGGATTACTTCTGCATTAACTGATGATAGTTATAATTGGTCTTGTACTGGATTAGGGAGTTTAGGAGTTAATGATACTACAACCAACAGAACATTTATGGTTGATACAACAGCTCCTATTATCGATATAGTTTATCCTGAAAATACTACTTATAATACAAATCAAAGCATATTAAATTATACTTACACAGATATTAGTATTGGAGTTTGTTGGTACTCTATTAATAGTGGAGTTACTAATTCTTCGACATCTGTTGCAGGAACAAATTTTACGAATGTATTCTCAAGTCAAGGTAGTAATAATTGGGCAGTTTATTGTAATGATAGTGTTGGATATGAAAGTAATGACAGTATTGTTTTCTTTATGGATTCATTATTTCCTTTAATAGATTATGGAGATGGAACAAGAGCAAATAATTATAATCAAACTCTTGACTGGATTTATGTAAATGTGACTGTTACAGAAACTGATTTAGTAAATATAACTTTTTTATTATGGAATTCTACGGCAGAAAGTAATAGAATCACTTATGATTCAACAAGATTTATTAATTGGACATCATTATCTGACGATGTTTATACTTACAATGTTTCTGCTTGTGATTCTTTTAACTTATGCAATACAACAGCAACGAGAAGATTAACAATTGATACAATAGCACCAACAGTAACAGTTGAACATCCAACAACAAATCAGAATTTTTCTTCAACAGCCATGCCTCTTTCAATTCAATTAAACTGGACTTATTCAGATATAAATTATGTTCAAGCGTGTTGGTATTGGGATGGAACAGTAAATACAACAGTAACTTGTGGGGATAATGCAACAATCAATTTATACAATGGGCAAAGAACATTAGTTGGTTATGCAAATGATAGTGCAGGAAATTGGAATTCTGATTCAGTAACTTTTAACATATATAATTATTCAGTATCACAAGCGGTTGATAAAACTTCAATAGGAGAAGGAGATACTACAACATTTAATCTCACAATCCACGTGGATGATATAGATTATTGGAGTGGAAGTTTTGCAAAGCTACTTTATAATGGAACTTATTATGATGCAGTAGTATCAACGAGGACAAATGAAAAAACTTGGACGAGGTCAATAATAATTCCAGATACTCTTGGAGGTTCTCCAAATCTTGTTAATTGGAGCTGGAATTATTCAATAGAACTTGAAACAACTGTTCTTATTGCAAATACAACACAGAACCAAACACAACTTGTATATCATTTAACTCTTGATGATTGCTCTGTTCAAGGGACTTTAGTTTTAAATTATAGTTTAAAAAATGAAGAAACTCAATCAGTAATAAGTCTTTCATCTGATTTAAATTCAACGATTGATATTGATGTTAATATTTATACTATTGACACTTCAGCATTAATAATTAATTATTCCCATAGATATACAAATAATACAAATCCTCAAGTTTGCATTGTTGATGAAACATTAAATAGTACCCCGTATAAAATGGATGTAGTAACAAAATATGAAGCTACTGGTTATGCTACTGAATATTCCCACATCCAAAGTTTTACATTAACGAATAATACAATTCCACAAAATATAAATTTATTTGATTTAGCAAGTGCAGATTCAACAGAATTTTTAATAACTTTCAAAGATGAAACTTTTGCTTTAGTTGGAGGTGCATTAATTGATATAACAAGATATTATGTTGATGAAGGATTATTTAAAACTATAGAGATTCCAAAAACAGATTCAAATGGACAGGCAATGGGGCATTTTGTCCAGAATGATGTTATCTATACTCTTATTATTTCAAAAGAAGGAACAATATTAGCAATCTTTAATGACATGGTTGCTGTTTGTGCAGATACAACTATTGGGGATTGTAAAATAAATTTAAATGCTTTCTTGACAGGAATTCCTGCAACAGATTTTGAGACAGAATATAATTTAAACATAGCTACAACTTTTGATGAAGATGCCAGAAGAATAACAACAATATTCAGTACAATTGATGGGAGTGTTTCAACAGTCCAGCTTAATGCAACACAATTTACAGGTTATGGAAATACAACAGTATGCAGTCATTTACTAACATCATCTTCTGGAACATTGATTTGTGACATCCCAGAAAGCTTTGGGAATGTTACCGTAATAGCTAAATTATATTCTTCAAGTTCTCCTGATAGATTAGTAAAGGTTTGGATATTTACAATTGAAGAAGATGCAATGGATATTTTTGGATATACTGGAATAGTTTTAGTTTTTATTTTAATTTTAACAATACCATTTTTATTAATATCTTCAACAATTGGAATGATTATTGGAACATTTATTGGATTAATAATAGCTGCATTATTAAATATTTATGAAGGCGGGGGAATAATTGGAGTAGGTGCTACAGTATTGTGGGCGATAATTGCTGGAGGAATAATAATCTGGAAAATATCTCAAAGAGGTGAAGCATGAAACTTATAGAATTATTTATTACATTTGCATTGATTGGAGTTTTTATTTTATGCATGGTAAATTTTGGAGTTCAAGTAGCAAGAGATAATGAATCAAATAATACAATATTAGATAATGCCCAGATAAACGCATCATTTGGCAGTGGATTAGAAGCTAATTTAAGTTCATTTCAAAGTAAATCAGAAGCAGAAAGAGGAATTTTTGAAAAAGATAGTCCAAAAGTGGGGGGTGGATTCTTTATGCTGGATGCTATAATGGGTGCTGGAAGAATTTTTACAGGAATGATAGTTGGAATATTTAATTTGATTCTTCTACCTCTTGAATCAGTAATTGGAGTAGATAACGCTGTTATAGGAGTTATAATATCAATATTAATTGTAAGCCTGGTCTTTTTGGCTTGGCGTGTTTATAAGGCGGGCGAATAGCAATGATAAAACAAAATAATAAAAATGCCATTTGAAGAATTAGGTACTAGAAATATGTCAGAAGGGATACATGTTTTATTTCAATATGTGTCATCTGTAGTGCCAATCTTTTTTCCTTTGGTTCTTTTTGCAGTATTTATAATTGTATGTCTGGGTTCTTTTTTTACTCAAAAAAGTTTAACTGGGAGAGGAGATTTCCTTGCATCATTATCTGTTGCTGGATTTATAACAACAATTACAGCTTATATATTAAGTTTAATTCCAGGATTAGTGAATACATTTACAGTAGTGGTGTGCTTAGTACTTGCAATTGTCTTTGTATTATTATTCTTGTTGAAGAAATAAAGGTTAACCTCGTTTACCCCACTTTATAAACTACGTCAACCCTATATTATTTGATTGCTTTGGTTGCAAGAAGATTGTCATAGACAATCTATTGAATAGAGTTGAAAGGAGGTAAATAATCTAAAGAATGAAACAATTTCTTAAAATTCTTCCTAAGAATAAAAAAGGAGCTGCTGGAGTATTAGAAATGGCTACAAAAGTCTTTGGGGCTTTGTTAGTTCTAGGTGTAATGGGTTTTGTGTTCATTATTATCTTTGGTAATTTGCAAGGATCTTCTGGATTTAGTGCTGGAAGTCAAGGATATAATGATACTCAAGATGTCACACAGAATTTAACAGCAGGTGCAGCAAGTTTCTTTGCTAATGCAGGTACATGGCTTACATTGTTATCAGTTGTGATAATAATTTCAATTGTAGCATTAGTTATAGCAAAAGTCAAAGGTGGTAAAGGAGAAGGGGGCTTGTAATTATCCTTTAAGGTTATTTGTTAAAGGATGAAACAATTTCTTAAAATTCTTCCTAAGAATAAAAAAGGAGCTGAAGTATTAGAGATGGCTACAAAAGTCTTTGGGGCTTTGTTAGTTCTAGGTGTACTAGGTTTTGTGTTCATTATTATCTTTGGTAATCTTACAGATACTGCAGATGATGCCTTACCCACACAAAGTTCTAACGTAGTTAATGAATCAGTAGTTACAGTAGATTCAGATGGTGAAGCTTTGTCTATTTCAGACTACTATCAAGCAGTTTGTACAATTAATAAGGTAATTAATGCTACAAGTAATGATGGTATAAATACTGGAAATTATACAACTGGTGATGATGGATGTATAGTTTATTATAAAACAACAATAGGCGATCCAGATGGATTTAATAATAGTAATTGGAACGTGTCTTATTCCTATACTTACAAGGATTCAGCCGCTCAAGATGTCACACAGAATTTAACAGCAGGTGCAGCAAGTTTCTTTGCTAATGCAGGTACATGGTTAACATTGCTATCAGTTGTGATAATAATTTCAATTGTAGCATTAGTCATAGCAAAAGTCAAAGGTAGCAAAGAAATAGGAGGATCTGGAGAATCTGGAGGATTTGGTTCAAGTGGATCAAGTGATGAAGGCTTACTATAATTCCTAAAATTTATTTTTTTCATTGAGAAAGAATATGTGTTCCTGTCTAAAATCAGGCACGGACAATTCTTTCTCGTTTTTATTTTTTAAGAATTAGTGAGAACTTTGTAGGGAAATACGAACCTTTAAAATTATTATAATCTTAAAAGAGATATGAAAAAACTAGCATCCTCTAAAAAAGCTGGATTGAATGTTTGCATAAGTGTAACAAATACTTTTGCTAATAAACCATATATAATAGAAGCAATAAAATTTGCAGAGAAAAATAATGTTTTTGTTTTATTTAATCTTCCAAGTGATAGTTTAGTTAAAGATTTTGATAGGGAAACTTATTTTAAATATAGAAATCATCCTCTTGTTAGAGAAGATAATATGTTTTGGGCAGGAAAAAACCGATGTCCAGCAGGAAGAGAGAAAATATATATTACAGCTGAGGGAAAGTTAATGCCTTGTGACAGGCTTCATAAAGAATATCCAGATTTAAAAAGTATGAGAAAAGACTTTAAAAAAAAGGTTTGGTGTGCAAGATTAGGAGATATTCATAAGAAAAAAGAAGTGAAGGAAATTGAAAAAGGATATACGAATTAAGTGTAGGGAACACACTACTTCTAAAATGATACATTTATATACCCACTATACTTGGTATAGACACTATGGATATAAGTAGTCAAAAAGTCTTATTGGATTGGAAAGATATAAAGATTCAATTTAACGAAGAACAACAAAAAGAAATGGAACACATTATTTGGATGGCTAAAGATACAAAAGAACCACAAAAAGCAATCTTGGGAAATACTGGAATAAGTTTTGCTGTTTTTCCTTCTGGAAAATTATATAGATTGATTAAAGAAAAATGTGAGTTGTGCGATTATGAGGAAGAAAATTTACAAGAATTTAATGGGAGAAAACTTTGTAATCAATGTTATCAAGGAGAAATAGAAAATCCAGAACATCAAATAGAGGCAAAACAATGACAGAAAAACTATTTCCAAATAGAAAAGATGAAGAAGTTACAAGCATGAAAGTTAATGTCTGGTTCTTGAGATTTTTAAATAAGTTTGGAGAGAGAGGAGAATCATGGCAACAGATAGCAATGAGATTAATCACTCAAAGAAAACTTAACCCAGAACATTCAAAGAAATTAAAACAGGGGATAGCGAACTACGATAAGTTCTTGTAAGATAAAATGGAAATGCAAGTTATATTTTGTAATAATGAAGAAGCAGTAAAAAGCCACATTAAAGGATGCGAAGGAAAACATATTCAACAAGTTGTATATAGTTCTTACCATGATGCTCTAACTCAAGTTTGTTTTGGTTGTAAAAAGATAAGAACTTCATTAAAGAAAGAAGAGGTGCAGGAAAGATAAAATGGAAAAAGGGAAATTCAGATTAAAATTTCAAGGAAATTTGGTTAAAAAAGATTTTCAAACACATGTAGATAACATTAAAAAGAACAAACCCATAATGAATAAAGATCAATTTAATGGTTTTACTCTCTATCTTTATTATTATTTTTTACCTTTTTTTGCTGGAGTTGTTTGTATTGGATATTCTACACTTTTAGGAATGTTAATTTTACTTTTTTCCATACTTTTTAAGTTAGAAGTAATCTATGACAAAACACAACCAACAAAGGAGCGTAAAAGATAAAATGGAAAATAAAACTGAAAAAATAAAAGAAGAAATAAAAGAACAAATTCAGGAAATTAGAAAAAAGTTATATGATTTTTCAGAAATGATAGATATTTTTGTAGAAGAATCAAATACTGAAGAAAGAGAAAGAATCTTGAAATTGATTGATGAAGAAATTAATTTTTATACTGGGAAGAATATGACATACAAAGAAAAAATAGAAAGGAATCTTGAATCAGGAGAAGCTGGACATAAATCCGTTGCATTAATTAAATTGAAACAGAAATTGGAGGGACTAAACACCACTTGAAAAAGTAGTGCTATGATAAAATGGATTCAACATTGGTAGTAATAATAGTTGTTGGGGCATTAGCTTTTACATTTTTACTGGTAGGTTTGTTTGTATTGGGGGATGAACTATTAGATTATATAAAAAACAAAATGAAATTGAAGAAAGACAAAAGTTCATCTGAAGAGGTGCAGGGAAGATAAAAATGATCCAGACAATTAAATCACTGGCCATCCAGAAGCAGTAAACTACAAAAGCTAAAATACAAAACTTGACTTTTTTATAAGTCTCTTTTTTATTTCATAAAAAGGGTGATGATAAGGCATTGTTTGTAGGTCATGTCTTTAGCTCTTTATTGTCTGGGAAATGATTCTTGTAGACTTTTCTTTTTGGAGTGGGGGTCTGGGGGAGATACTTTTTCTTTTAACTACTACAAAGGAAATGGGGGAAGTAGTGGGTAATTTTGAGATATAGAAATGTTTATAAAGGGGTTTCCCTTAACTCTTTTATGAAAACAAAAAATTGGCTTAAACGATTTTTTTCAAGACCAAGATATTTGGTTTTGGATAAAAAGGGTGTTTCATACATCCTTAACCAAATTGATTTTTTCAAGGGGAGAAATCCCCTTTTTTCTTTTTTAAATAATTGGAGGTTATTATAAAAACAAATGGTATTCACAAAAAAAGAAATTAATAGAAGATATCGTGAGAATCATAAAGAAGAAATAAAACAAAAAGATAAAGAGAGGTATCAAATGAATAAAGAGATGGTGAATAAACTAAATAAGAAATACTACCAGAATCATAGGGAAAAAATATTAACAAGGCAGAAAGAATATGAATCTCATCCTAAAATCCAGCAAAAATTGAAAATATATTGGAAGAGATATAGTAAAATATATCGTGAAGAACATAAGGAAGAAGCGAATAAATATAGAAAAGAAAGAAGAAAAATAGACAAGCCATTCGCCATACAAATATTATTAAGAGTTAGAGTAATATATGCATTCAAAAAATACTCTAAAACCGGGAAAATATTTTCTTCCAAAGAATATGGTATTGATTATCAAGCAATCATAGAACACCTTAAACCTCTGCCTGAAAACTTATATGACTATCATATTCATCATATTAAACCATTATGCACTTTTGATTTTAATGATCCAGAAGAAATTAAGAAAGCATTTACACCAGAGAATCATAAGTTAGTATTAATTGAGGAACATAGAAAAATAAATCATAGAGATTTAAAATGACAGAAACCATAACTTGTGAATGTTGTGCAATTATCAGAGGAAGTTCAAAAGACCATGCAAAAGCAAACTTAAAATTGCACAAAACATCAAAGAGGCATAAAGAATTGATAAAGTTAAAAAAAGCTCAGGATAGTGCTTCAAATCGCAAAGGTGAGGGTTCTGAAGAAAAGGATAAAGGAGATAAGAATGATTGAAAAAATAGATGAAAATACTGATGAAGATAAAGAAATTCAAGAGCTTGAGAAAAAAAATCGTGAAAATAAAGAATTTTTGGAGGGTCTTGAACAATGATAATGAACCAAAAGTTTTCTCGCTCACCGAATAATTATAATTGTTCTGATAAAATTGAGAGTTCTTGATTTAAATGTAAAAACTATTTGTGTGCAGAATAACTATAATATGTGTAATACCTTTAATGCGAGTGAGACCCCCTTTGTAAAATGAAAACTATTTGTGTGCAGAATAACTATAATATGTGTAATACCTTTAATGCGAGTGAGACCCCCTTTGTAAAATGAAAACTATTTGTGTGCAGAATTATATATCTGTACACACTTTTTCTCATTTTAATCAGAATTCTTTGATTATATTATAATTATCTGTAGTAAAAGAAGAAGAAGAAGAAGAAGAAGTCTAGTAGTTATTAACATTCTGTACACACTTTTTCAAAGGGAATTTAACATAAAACATAAAACCGAAAAGTATTTAAAGATATATATATATAGTTTATCATGGATATTAAAAAAAGAAAATGTAAAAAATGTGGTTCTTCACAAACTCGTATAAGAATCATAAAAAATGAAAGAGTATGTCATGCTTGTGGGCATATAGAAAAATTAGATGAAAATGAAAAAAAAGATGAAAATTAAGATCATACCAAAAAAAGAAATAAATAATCAAGAAAAAAACCTTCAAATAAGGTCTTTATTTGGAGAAGATGTTGAACAAAAAAATGGGCTTTTGGCAAAAGTTTTGGTATTTCTTCAGATTAATCAACCATGTTCCACTAATGAATTAAAAGACAAAATTTGCCAACATTATGAAGAAGATATTGAAAGAACACAAATTTCACGGACAATAAAAAAATTGCAATATTTCGGATTAATCCATGAAACAACCCCTAATGAAATTTCATTTGAAGGAGAAGATACTCCACTTAATAATCATATTTTGGCAAAGTATAATAGATTTTTACAAAATCTTCCAACACAATTCAGAAAAAATTATGGGAACATGAGTTATTTTTGGGTATCTAATGGAAACGGAGTTAACTATCTGGCATATTGTTGCAAACTTCTTAAATTTGAAATTGAAGGAATTAAAGATGAGGCTATTGAAGAAAAACAATGACAACACCAAAAATTAGAGTGATGAAAAAGTATATAGAATTGTTAGAAGAAATAGTAAAAGTTCATAAAGAATTTTTAAAAATTTATTGTTTTGAAGAAGAATTTGAAGACTGGGAAAAATCTTGGAAAGATAAAAAAAAGGAGATGCCACAATGACCCCACAAAAACAACAAAAACAATCACTTCAAGAATGTCCGAAATGCCACTCATTAAAAGTAGTAAAAGATGCCCAGGGATTTAGATGTTTAAGTTGTAATTATTATTTCCCTCAAGCAAGATTAGGAAATGTGAAAAAAGAAGTGGAGGTTGAGAGATAAAAATGATTAATTTATTAAAAAAAGCAGTTAGAAAAGAAGCAATAAAAAGAAATAAAGCACTTGTAGATTATAACTCTAAAAATCTTAATAAAGATTTTATTTCTGTGTTTAAGTTTATTACAGAGATACAAGAAGAGATTGGTTTTACAATGCCTCATCACGATTGTATGAATATTTATTTCTCAGCGTTGAATAGCAAAAAGATTAAGGGAAACATGGCCACATTTGGAGTACGTGAGGGAGGAACTGCAAAGTTAATTTGTCAGGCGATAAATGGTGAAAGGAAAATTTATTTATTTGATACATTTGAAGCTTATCCAGAGATTTCAGATGAAGATAATAAAGATTATTTTTTGAAAGTCAGATCTGCTATTGGCATAAAGAAAATTAAGGAATATCTAAAAAATTATAAGAATTTAATATTTTGTGAGGGAGTATTTCCAAAAGACACATCAAACATAATCAAGGACGAGAAATTTTGTTTTGTTCATATTGACTTAAATTTATATGTTTCAACTAAGGAAACTCTTGAGTTTATGTATTTAAGAATGAGCAAGGGAGGAATAATGCTTTTTGATGACTATTTTTTCCTTAAAGGAGTAAGAAAATCTGTATCAGAATTTTTTAAGAATAAACCAGAAGTTATAATTTATTCAAATAATAATCAGGTGATGGTGGTTAAACAATAAAATGAAACTTAAATATAAATGTAAGGAGGTTAAATAAAAAATGAAATTTAAAAAATATGTAGGGTCTTGGAATGTTGAAAAGCAAAAAGAAATCACAGGAAAGATCATAAAAATCAAGGAGAAAGCTGGAAAGTATAGAACAAAAGTTTATGTTCTTGAAACAAAAGATGAAGTAGTTGATGTTTTTGGAAGTACTGTATTAGATGAAAAAATACATTCAATTTGCGAAATAGGAAATTATGTTAAGATTGTATTTTTAGGAATGAAACAAGGCAAGGAATCTGAATACAAAGACTATGATATATTCTTGGGAGGCGAGGAATGAGAAAAGAATTTAGAATTAGAGAAAGAATTGAAGATACTAATAAGGCAATGTAAGATTTAAATGATAGAGGGAATTTAAGTGAAGAACAATTTAATGAATTCCAAACTAAAATAGAAATTCTTAATTGGGTATTAAAATGAATAAACAATTTAATTTAGAAAAGAAGTTTAATGAGTTTATAGAAAGTGGAGCTCTTGATAAAGAAGAAGCTGACTTTTGTGAATATGAAACTTGCATTGTTGAATTTGATAACAAAATAAAATGACAGAATATAAAAGACAAAAAGATGGGTTTATTGTGAAAAAAGAATTTAATAATAATGGTTGTGGAGAATGGACAGAGAAATTGATTAAAGGAATACATGTTGCTTTTAGATGTGGAGATAATATAGCAAGGAAAGTTCAATTATGTCCCAAGTGTAAAGAAAAGAGAGCAGGAATTTTAAAATGAAAAAAGAATTTAAAATTAGAAAAAATAAGAAGTGTCTGAAATGTAAGAAACCTTTAGATAGGAAAGGACATTTATGTAGACAATGTTATCTTGAAGGAATTGTTAGATCTGTTGAATTATCTAAGAGAACTAATGATCAAAGACATCGTGATCTTAAAGAAATAGAAGCATCACTTTATAAAAAGATTTTCAAGAAAGTTATAAAAGAATTAGATAAAAAAGATGGTAAAGATAATTAAAAACTGGTGGGGTAATCAAGAAATATCTGATAAGGTTATGATGGTTTTATTCTTACTAATATTTATAGGGATAATAGCATTAAATTTAACTAATTTAATTTGAAAATTCTAAAAACTTTAACTTTATAAATACCTAATTCTTTGGTTAACCAGTAAAAAGATGGTAGATTATTTAGAACAAGTCCAGGAAGTTATACCAGAGATTAGTGTTTCAGGAATTTTTCAGTTTGTGACCTGGTTCATAATTATTATTGTTCTAGGCATAATAGTAGCAATAGCAACTTATCTTCTTGTTATGAGATTAAAATTCAATAAGAAAATTGTTATCTTTGAAAAAATTAATAACAGATTTGAACCTGCTGGGCGTGATCTGGCAATGAATTTTAATGTAGGGCTTGGCGGGGATACTGTTTTCTTTTTAAGGAAAAGAAAAAAATATATTTCTACGCCAAGATTACAGACTGGAAGAAGAACTTATTGGTTTGCAATAAGAGAAGATGGTGAATGGATTAATATTGGAATTGAAGATATTGATGAAAAAATGAAAGTGCTGAAGGTTAAATATCTTGATGAATCTATGAAACATACAAGAGTTGCATTGCAGAGAAGTTTAAGAGATCGATATAACAAAGTAACTTTTCTTCAAAAGTATGGTGGGATGATTGCTTATGCTACATTAATAATAATTACAGGGGTTTCTATATGGCTTGTAGCAGATAAGATGGTATTAATAGTTGATAGAGTTGCATCCCAAATAGATTTGGCAAATCAATTAGCAGTAACACAAAAAGAAATCTTGGGAGCATTAGATAATATTTGTTCAACAAGTGGACTAAAACCAGCAGGTTAAAATGGGAAAGAAAAAAATATTTACAATACTTAAAGAAATATTAATCACAAAAATATCTTCACAGCAACTTATTGTGATAATTTTGTTAGGGGGATTTGCTTTTTTGATTCAAGCTACAATTTCTCATAAGCAAAATTTAATGGTTGGTTATTTACTTTATGTTCTAATTGCTTTTTTTTCCATGATGATGGTGAATTGGAAGGAACATAACAATTTAAAATGACATTAGAAGATATACTATATTTTATAATTCCCATTTTTATTGGCATCATAATAGGTATACCTTTTGCATTGTTTTTTTTATGGAGAAAGTTTAGAAAAATAAAAAAAGATATTCCTATTAACCTTCAAGTTGAAGATAAAGTTCCAAAACCATTAAAAGTTGAGAAGGAGGTAAAAGAAACATGGCCAAAGAAAAAGAAACCTCTAAAGAAGAAAATAAAGAAGAAAAAAAAGAGGAGTAAGAAATGAAACTCACTTCTAAACAATGGAATTTGATAGCAATGTCTTTGTTTGCCATTACAGTAATCTTATCTGGAATTTGTGTTTATCAACTTAAACTAGAAAAAGATAATTGTATTGATGCTCCTTTGCAGTATGGGGCAAGGAAGCTAACAGAAGTCAATGAAGCCGAATTTACTTGCACTTGCACCTTATTGTCAGATAAACCAAATTTCATCTCTCCAATTATTACTTTTGATCAATATGGAATGGAGGTTGAGCATGTTGTTAGTGAATCAAAGAAATATGAATATAACTTTTCAAAAATAGAGGAAATGTTTGATTAAAAACGACCATCTTTAATTGTTGTTTTTTTAGTGATTTTTATTAAAATTTACTTATAAATTTAATTTAATTTTTGATAGTCCTTTTTAATTATTAAAAATTCTTCTTATCCCCCTATCACTTCTTGATTTTCTTGGTCTTTTATCTTTTCCTCTCTTTCCAATTAAATGTTTTTTAGGACTTGCTTGAAGTCCTGCTTTTGTTCTCTCACTTATTTTCTCTCTCTCAATTTTAGCGACTGTTGATATAATTGATAGGACTACATCTTTAAACTGCCCCATACTCTTAAAATAAGGTTCTTGATAGCTCTCCCAATCTATCCTTAGATTTTCTAACTCTTTTAATTTCTGTAATGTGAATAAAGTCCCTGCTCTACTGAATCTCGATAAATCCCAAAATAAAACCAAATCAAATAATCTTTTATGAGCATCTGTAAACATTCTATCATAAGAAGGTCTGCTTGTTTCTTTTCCTGAAATTATATCAATATATTCTTTAAAGATTTCATAATTATTTTTTTTACAATATTCTCTTAATTGGATAAGTTGATTTTTTACTTCTTGTTCCTGTGTTGAAACTCTCACATAAATTGCGGTTTTCATTTTCAAATTCCTTTATCATCCTTATTTAATCCCATTACTATTGAGTATCCGAATTCTCCTTCAGGTAATAATTCATCCAACCTAGATAACAATTCTTCCTTATTATAAACTTCAAATTCACTTTCTTCATTTAATGAGCCTTTAGTTCCAACTATTGTTAAATTAATTTGAAACCATTCCTCAAGTTCTTCTTTTTTTGGCATTGGCTCTATCTTATTTTTCATTTTCAACTTAACATTAAAACAATCCCAAAAGCAATTACTCCTAACACACAAAATAATAATACCCAGTGCCACCACTTAGTTCCAAGTTTAGTTCTTGCTCTATTTATTTTTCTAAGTTTCATCTTTTATTATTTTATTTTTTTCATTTTAAAACTTTATAAAATTAAGTTAATGGGTTTGCTTGTGTAGGTTCCTTAGCAAAAAGCGCCAAAAAGTGTTAAAATCATATTTCTCTAGGGATTAGCTATTATATCGTCTAAATCTGCAAGTTTTTCTCGCCCACCCAATCGACTATAAACATTTTTCACCGTAATCCCGATCTCTTGAGCTACTTTACTAACATCTCCTTTATATTTTACATATAATCTTTTACCTTGTCTTTGTTTGAATGTTCCTTGATTTAATATACTCTTTTTTTCTTCTCCTTCTTCTTCCTTATCCATACTCTCGAGCTTTGCAGTTATTCTTCTGTTTAAATCTATTGTAAAATTATATTTGCTTTGTTCGTAAGCATCAATAATTCTTTTTGGAGGCAAATCAATCTTCCACAATCTCATCTTTCTTGTTTTTCCATTCTTGATAACAAATAAACTATGATAATAAAATTTCTTTTGCCGAGAATTATATTCTAGGAGCAAAGGTCTTAATGCACTCTTCTTAGTTTTCTTATTCCAACCCTTGCATTCTATCTGGCAATGTAATAACTTCATACTTGCACTATCTAGGAAATCAGCATAAGGACTTGTGAAAATTAAGATAAAGTTTTGATGTCTGAATGTACTCAAAAGATAATTGAATAATCTATTGACGAGACTTTGCCATTCTCTTACTGAAATTTCTGTCTGGCAATCATCAAACCCAATGACTTTATATTTTCTTTTACTTAATGGATGGTCTGGATTATTAAAATTATTAATGATGTGCATCAGCTCTTTAAAACGAAAAGCCACTTGTTGTTTTGGATCAAATTCAGGATCTATTTTATAACCAATATAATTAAGTCCATAACTTTTTCCTTCACCTGTTGCTCCGAAGAGAGCCAAGAGAACATTTTTATTTTGTCTTGGTCTTCTCTTAATCCAAGTAATCATACTTGGTTCTCCTTTTTTATACATTACAAGATTACCTCTCATTCTTCATCCTCTTCCTCCTCATCTAGATCCTCATCATCTTCTACATAAAATGTTTCTTTAAGATAATCTTTTCTTTTCAAGAAGGTCATAAGCTCTCTAAACATTTCTCTCATTAATTCAAGTTTGTTATTTAGGTAAGCATTATCTATTATTTTTTTATTGTTAATTTCTTTTAAATTAGATTCTACTTTTTCTATTATCTTTTTATATTTCTTTTCCATGTCAGCATCAAATTCTGGAAAAAGCAAGTCAGATAAAAATTCACACAACTGAATAAATTCTTTTCTTGAATCTGGCATAAAAATAGTTTCACTCCAAGAACCATGATCTACAATTCTTTTCAGATTAGATTTATATTCGATAGCTGCTTTCTTTTGTAAATCCTTAATTGTTTCAAAGACTATCTGCCTGTGACTTATTTCCTTTTTTTTATCTGTATAAAATGCCATTATCTTTGTGGGGCTTCCTCTTCAATTCTTCTTGAATAAAGAATGTGACTTAATGAAAGCAGAACTTTTCTTTTTAAATCTGATAATCTTCTACAAACAGGAGAAAATAAATGTGTCAGTATCATTTTGTTTGGATCACTTCTTCTTTGAGAATTACTTTCATAGAAAGGATAGACTTTTTCTTTTGTTTTTTTATATTCAATCCCTTCTTCAATTATTGTTCTAATATTTTTTAATTCCTCTTCCATTTCTTTTAATTTATTTTCCTCAATAATTCCCTGAATATATCCAAATAAAAAATTAAATTCATCAGCCATAAATCTCATATTCTTTGCTTGAACATAATTTAAAGAATCTGACATATTTCTAAATTTTAAATAAGGGATATATTCCATTAAGTCTGAACAACCTTCCAGCATATTTCTTTCGTGATCATCTAACTTTCCTAAAGAATTAAAAATAGCATCTAAGAATTTATCACTTACATTTTTCTGTGATTCCCTCTTTTCTTCTTCCATTTTATTTCCTTCCCTTTATTACTTTATATACAATAAAAATTATAGACACAATAATTACCAATGAAATAAGTTCACCTATCATTTTTTATTTCTTAAGTTTAGACTTAACTTCCTCTTCAACCCTTTTAGAAATAAATCTATTTATTCCTTTCATTATGTAAAAGATTATTAAATAAATAAGTCCTATAATTAATGTCCAACCTATTATTGTTGTAATTGCAGATATAGAGTATCCAAAAACAATATCTTCATAAGCACTCCAAGTTCCCCATCCAACTGAGAGTAACCAGAAATGCCATTTCCTAATTACCCACTTAAAAAAATTATTTTCTCTTTCTTCCTTCTTATCTGTTTTTTCAAAAATATTTCCCAATTCTTCTGTTCCTAGTTTTTCTTTAACCATTTTTCCTATTTACTTTTCATCAACTCTTCAACAGATGTTACAAAAAGTTTTGTAGGAGATATGTTGTTCTTACTCATCCAAGTAGAGATTTTTTTTGACACTCTAATTGATATAGAGATTTTTTCTTCTCTTGCTTTGTTTCGTTGTATGTTTTTTATTTCCATACAATTGGCTATACATCTGTATTTATAAATGTATCGCTTTAAGATTTATCTCCATAAAAATTAAAAGTAAATAATGTTTATAAAGGTTAACCAATTTAATATATTAAATTATGGCAGCAAGAGAGAGTGAAATAAGGGTGAGTGTTTCTGGAGAAGAACAGAAGATAATAAAAAAGAAAGCGGAAGCTGGTGGAATGAATCAATCATCTTTTCTTCGTTATCTTGGATTAAATTGTAAGGTAAAAGTAATAATAGAGGAATAAATTCCCAAAGCATATTTAAGGATTAATTCTTTTGATTTTGAATGGTTAAGAAAACAATTAAGTTTAAAGTCAAATCTATAGTTCTAAATTCAAAAAAGAAAAAGAAATCAACTAAAAAAAAGAGGAGGGAGAAAGGAATCTTTGAATTATAAAAATGGTAAATGTTGCATCATTAGAGGAACTAAGGAAGATTCAAAAACTGGTGGATCGAGGAAGACTTGATCCCAATCTTAATACACGACAACGAAAGATTTATCGACTATTACAAGCAAGAGATAAGGCATTTACAACACAAGTAGCAAGACAACTAATGCCCTGGGCAAAAGTTCCTTCTGATATTCATTTATCAGCAGAAGCATACGCACAAAAATATGGAAGGCAAATTTTAACATTGCCAGTAACACCTTCTCTTCAACCT
>SDBU01002062.1_pt1 | contig 27386 bp, 43 predicted proteins | sample 2277071 | NCBI WGS metagenome assembly SDBU01 (sample SAMN10397929, study PRJNA504765) | marine sediment metagenome | isolation source: marine sediment core GS08_GC12, 126 cmbsf | place: Arctic Ocean: Gakkel Ridge, Loki's castle | collected 2008 | reverse complement strand
ATATAAACCATACCCAGTTATACCGTATTTCATTATTAACTTTTCTAATTTTGCATCATGTAACGCATTTGAATCATGTTTAAACCATTTGATAAATCACCCCCTTTAGATATTCAATATCTGTTTTAGTTCCTTTTGATCTATTGCATTTACAACAAGATATAACAATACTTGGTTTATTCCCATCTGGTTTACTTTTATCATTATAAAAATAATTTCGTAACCTTTTTTCTTTACAATATATACAGATTTTAAATTCTTTATCACTCATTGAATTACCCCTTTAAAAGAGAGCACAAACCGGGAGGGCTCCAGGTAGCTGCCAAGAAACCTGTAACCTGTTTGGTTCACACTCTCATTTAAAACTATAATTTTGCTTGTTAATGGCAACTTTCTTTTTCTCCGTTGTTAATATTATATTACATATTTCAAAAAATAGCAAGACATTTTTATTTTTTTTTAACACTCCATATTACGCATGTGTCTGTGTTATACTCATCACCTAAGCCAATAGCGTCTTTCAGCTTATCCCTCAATCGCTTGTTTTTGGCTCTCAGCTTTTTATTTTTGGCTTCTAGTTCTTCAATCTCTGAATATAATATTTCAATTGTACTACCCATAACTACTCCTTCAAAATAATCCTAACTGCTCGCTTAAAAAATACCATTTATCCATTAACTTTTTCATTATTTTATCTATCTTGCGTATATAAGATTCAAAACATTCACAGCAATCATTTTCCCTTACTTCCCTGTCAAAACTTTCAGGATGTTTACAGTCATAATTATTATCAATCAATGGTTGACCATGTTTACAATATTTACATACACAATATTTATTGATAAAATTTTCTATTCTTTTATCAATATGATCTAAAGACATTTTTAATACTCCTTTAATAAAATACTATGGCAGGACTTTAACCTGCACGGATTGTTGTGTAACTTGTTTCAACACAATTCCGACCGCTCACTATGATTGCGTGCCTTTACACAATATTCGTAATACATAGTTTACATTTTTTAACGAATATCTTTCAGCCACATAGCATCTGCCCTGCATAGAATCGAACTATGAACATCAGAATCAAAATCTGATATGTTACCATTACACTACAAGGCATAAAAACAACTCCGGCAGATCAAGGGGAAGTATACAAGGACCACCGGAGTATATATTGAAAAGACCAGAATCCACCTGTCCTTTTTCAATCATGTTCAAGGGACTTCTTTATATCAATAAGTCGCTTTTCAAAGTCATCAAATTTCTTGTCTGCCCATTCAAAAATATAATCACATGACTTGATAGAACCAATACATACATATTGTTGTGCACAATCCTTGCATACTTTTTTTTTAAACAACTCTTTTGCGTTCATGCTGACTCCTTCCAATTTATAATCATTGTTTCAACATTACATTCAAATACAACAGTAGCAGCCCATGTTTTAACCTTGTCAAAATATTCATTAAATTCATCCTGTGTCATTTTATCAAATGCAATACTTGAAATTCCCTGTGTGGCTTTTAAAAGTAAATGAGTAGTCTTTTTATCCCATAATTTAATCCCTTTATACGGTTCTAAATGAGTAGCTAGCCATTGACAAAAAACAAAATATAATTCTAATTGAGGATAGCTCCGATCTTTTTTGCCGTCAACAATTTGTATTATTCTATGATATAAGGTGACTATATAAACCTTCGACCACCCTTGACAAGCTTTCGTTAATAAGGTTTTAAGTTTTGTTTTTTTACTGTTCGATAGGTTCATTTATTTTCCTTATATTTTTTATCAAACATTTCATTTATTTTATCTAAAATATCATTTTTATTATCGTAAACATCGCCATCTATAAAATATTTTATTCCATCTATCCATAAATGCCAACCTCTCCTATATCCTAACATATGATTATATTCTTCAATTATTGTTATTTGAAATGGTTTTTTAAATCTTCTCATTTATTAACTACCTTGCCATAAAAAGCCATTATTTTCCTGTTAAATCATCAATATTGACTTCTTGCATTTCACTATAAGCACGCACACGTATTTTTATATATTGATTTGAAACATGCATTATATCTTCCAATTTTATTTTAACTTGAATTATTTTATCAGTGTTTATAATTTGTAGATTTTTAAAAGCTTGCCAAAATGAACAAAAATGAAACCCTTCTCCGCAATCAATATTATTTCTTTTTAATTTCATTTTATCTGATAATTTATATTTATAAAAACCATTATTATAATAACTTGTTAAATCATTTCTTACAGCTTTATAGAAATATCCTATTCCATTAACCATTTTTATACCCGTAATTAATAATATATTTATTTCACTATAATGTTTTATGTTATTTTTTATAGTTGCATTGTATCCGACCTTTGCATTGTCTCCGACCGTTGCATTGTCTCCGACCGTTGCATTGTCTCCGACCGTTGCATTGTCTCCGACCGTTACATTGTCTCCGACCGTTGCATTGTCTCCGACCTTTGCATAGTCTCCGACCTTTGCATAGTCTCCGACCTTTGCATTGTCTCCGACCGTTGCATTGTCTCCGACCGTTGCATTGTCTCCGACCTTTGCATTGTCTGATATAATTATTTTTCTATTTTTTAATTCTTTACTTTTAACAGATTTAATGTTAAATAATTTCCAACCTTTATCGTTATTCCATAAAAATATTTTCATATCAATTCTCCTTATTTATTAACTATCCTACCATACACAGCTTTCTCAAAGGCTATCTCGGATTTTCTCAATTCCATATCACAATACCATAGATACTCTTTATCGGTACGGGCAAACTTCGTCAAGTCTCTTTTTATAATCGGGATATCGTGCATGAGTAATGCAAAATACTGGTTGCGGTTCCAAGCTCTTTTGATTGCTCCTTTATACATCACTCCTCCTTTTTATTCTTCTTTTTCTTTTTAATTTTCTGTCAATTTCTAGTTTGTCAAAATCAAAATATTTATGTTTTTGATATGAAGATGAATTAATTAAATAAAGTATGCTTGAAATTAAACCATGCAATTCAATATATAATGAATCGCATACGTCTAATTTTTTACCAATATTGCTATTTTCTAAAATGCTTTTAAAAGTCATTGCTACAACTTCAAATCTTCCATTAAAACTTTTAGGCACTAGATAAGCGTTATGGGTATTATATCCTTCGGTCTCTAATTTTTTTAAATCTTCCTCCAATACAATATCTTTATTTTTGGATAAATCTAAAAATATATGTTTAAATAATTCATTTTTCATGACTATTCCTTTTCATAATAAACAGAAACTGGTTTAAATACTTCTAATTGGCTGTTGTCAGAAAATTTTATAATCCAAAATGGCAATTCGTTTTCATTTGCATAAGCAAGTATGCTTAATACTTTCTCTTTATGAAGTTGTTTATTATTAAAACTTTTACCAACTTCTGCTATCGTTGGTTGTCTATTAAAATTTACCCATGTAATATATTTGCATTTCATATCAAACCCCCTTGATTATAAATCTGTATACATATCGAATAGCTTAATTATGATAATTATCAGGCATTGTTTGTCCGTCTTCATCAAAAAAAGATATATCTTCAGGCTCATTCTGTATGTTGTTAATAGGTTCACCAGGTTTATCAATATGATTATTCTGTGCAGGCTCGTTTCTCGGTTCTTGTTTTTTCGGTGTACTACCTTGCTCTTTAACTTGCTTTGATAAAATAGAACCTACCAGAACATACAAGTCCCTTAGATCAACCATAGTGAAAAAGCTTGTATGCTTCCAATTTTTATCCTTATCCTGATAACTTTTTTGAAAAGTCATTGAATAACTTTTTTTACCTTGATAATCATTTTCCCAAACAGCACCCTGTACTTTTCCGAAACTAAATTTGTTAATAGGTTTTGACATAATTTACTCCTTTGATTTTTTTACAACTTTTACTATTATGTTCTTCATAACAATAAACACACACAGCACATCCACAACCGCTAGTACCTAAATCAGATACATGCACCATACGATTACAATTAGGACACGCTCCAAACTCTTCATAATTATCTTCCATGACTTAATCCTTATTTTTTATATAATTTGTTACTTCGTCCCATCGACTATCAATATTTTTCATAGTCTGTGTTAATAACCAGTGTAATCTTTTACGCAAATACTTTTCAGTCATTGTGAGACCAACTTCAGGATTAACATTCATACTCATTTCATGGCTAATATAATCCCCGTTGTATTGTATGGTTCGCTTGTATGAAATATACTGCACTTCGTTTTCAAGTATATCTCTCTGGTCTTTTGTAAACTCTTCAGTCATTTTTATACCTCTCTTCTTTTAATCTATCTAAAAGATTAACTAATTCACTCTGAGATTCCTCTTTAGTATAGCTTTTTGACATCTCATTCAGTTTCTTGTCATACTCTCTTTTGTATACGTCAAGAAAAGCTCCTGCAAGCCTGTAAATACCTTTATTAATATTAAAGTCATCTAATACTTCAGGCACTATCAAAGCTTTTGTTTTAGCTTCTTCAAGTATCTTGAAAATCTCTGCATAATCTATCATGGTTACTCCTCGATATTGTGCTATATTATATGCTAAGTTGAAATCAATAATTATCTTTTTTGTATGCGATTATCTGTTCGTCAATCTCTTCTCTATAAGCATCTACAAATCCTTCAGGCATTTTAGTCACGACATCTTTTTTGTTTGAGCTATAATGCAAATCATATTCCATTTCAGGTCCACTACCAGGATCGGCATGGTGTTCTGAATGTGAACCAAAAGAAAAAGAATGTAGATGCACTACGAAGTCTATCTTTCCAATCTCAATTTCGATAGCATCAATAACAGTTTTTGTTTCCATCACTCCTCCTCTTCACATTCAGGACATAAATGCCAATAGTCTAAATCGTCATCAATCACTACCCCTTTTTGTTTTCTTTTTCAATCCACTCATTCACGATCATTGTTAAAAGTCCATAAAGTTTCATACTGCGTTTGTCTGCAATATTTTTCAACTTCTCATAGGTTGTTTTGATAATTTGAATTGTTTGTATACCAATAAGATTTGTATAATAATTTGACATTGGATGATTTTTAGAAGAGTTTTTCATGTTTTCACTTTGCGTACAAACCTTTAAATTACTTTTACGGTTATCAAGTCTATTTCTATTTATATGATCAACAACCATATTTTTAGGACAATTAGTTATAAATCTATGCATCAATCCAAGTTTAGAATTACCTGCATAATAATTACCATTCCTATGCCAATTAAATATTTTAAGTTTTTCATAATCATCATCATCAACAATTACAAAATCTTTTTTATTAACTAGACTTAGTTTTTTCATTTTCTTTTTCCTTATCCCAATATACGCTTTGACATTTAGGGCACTTTCTTACATCTTCATGACGCGGCTGCCATTCATGGTTACACTTTTTGCATTTAAGCTTTTGTATTTTGATTTTCATATTTGCTCTCCTCTTCAAAATTAAATTCTAACTGCATATCTTTATTTTTTAATTTAAAATTATTACAGTTTTTTATTTCACAATCGCCACAGTGTGTTTGTTTTGTTTAACATATTTATTACAGTACCATTAGGGCTACTTCTCCTGCTTTTTCATCAGCATCAAATCCTAAAGATTCATAAAACTCTACTAATTTGCTAAAATCTGTATCTGTATCTTTTGTCTCTACGACAAGCTTTATCGATTTGCTGCTATCTTTTTCTTTTAAATTTCTTATTGTTTCTTGCATTAATTTTCTACCTAAACCTTTGCCGCGTTTTTCGGAATCGACTTCAACTAAATCAATTAAAAAATAAGGATCACCATCTGATACTTCATTTCCTTCATCATCTAAATCTATATCTTGAAATGTAATATAACTTACAAAACCCTCATCTGTAGAAACTAATCCTGCACCAGTTTCATTGTTATGCTCTATTGCTATAGTGTGTTTCATAATGTCCTCCAATGTGTTTGTTTTGTTATTCATACTTATATTATACTACATATTGTATAATATAGCAAGCTTTTTTTGCATTTTTTTTATTTTTTTTAAAAAAAGCGAAAAACCAGTATTTAAGGTTTTAGATCAATAATAATAGAATTATGTGTTATTACCTATAGGATTCAACTGGCGTGCTGTGTGTTGCTCTGGTGGCACGTGAAACAGGAAGGACAGACGGTCATTTGCTCAAATAACCGCCTGCGTTGTAAATGCTAAAATATGGTTTATTTAAAAAGAAGTATTGATATGCTAATTATCTTTTTCATGAATAATTAATTTTCGTACATCCAGTTTTCCGCCGAATTGTTTATAAAATTTTAATACTGGATTGACATAATTAAACTGGTTTTTAAATATATTAGTTTTAAGTGTTTTATTATAATACGTTCGGGGAGATCCCATATTATAACTAGCTATAACTTTTTCAATCATCCAAAATCTTTTAATCAAATACCGTATATACTTGCAGCTATATTTTATACAATTTTCAAATATAAATAATTCTTCCGGAGTACCTCTGAATCCTTGCCAACGAGCTGTGCCATATAATATCTGGGTACATCCTACGCTACTATATGCATACTTGTCATTCTTATATTTTTTAGGTATGTTATTTGAATAGCTTTCATTAGTTTTAAGATGTTTTTCATGTCGAATAGAATATTGTTTGAAATTGCTTTCCTGTTTTATGAAAGCCTTTATCAAAGCAGGTTCGATTTTATATTTGTCGGCATACTTTTCTATAGTAAATTCCATTTTATCAATTATAATAAGGTTCGTTTCCTTATTACATAAACCGGTAGAAATCATTATTAATAACCCTAATACCTTTAACACTTGCATAAGTATACTCTGTTTTTTCTATTTTTACAATACTATTTATCATCTGTGTTCAATCTTTTCTTTCCCGTTTAATTCTTTACATTTTTTCAGTTCTATCTCTTCAATAGTTTTCAGTTTATTTTTTGACTTGAAAATCTTGTCTTTATTACTGGTTAGACTTTTAAGCAAGTCATACCAAAAGGTCATCTAGTAAAAGTATTACTTACTTTTAAGTTTATTGCCAATTTTTAATAAAAAATCAGCAATCGTATCTGACTTGTCAAATTTAGCAATAAGCAAAACAGCAACTCCGATTAGAATTTCAATAACAATTGGATTTGTAATTAAATTAATCATGTTAGCCTCCGAATTTTTTATAAGATACATATATCAATATAAGAAATGTTACTACATAAATACCATCTCTTAATAATGATCGCCAAAATTTAGGTATACTCTTAATCTTATTTTTAAGATACTCAATATCCGTTTCATTAATTCTTACTTTTTCACATAAACCAACACTGCCGTTGGATGATAAAAGATCATGTATCTCATTTACTTTTTGATGCAATTTTTTTTGTGTCATATTTATTATTCTGTCATTTAATTAAAATGCATTATTATTCTACACAAAACATTGACTCCGGGTGCAATTGTTTCTGTACAATGTCCTATTTCTTGCCAATGATCTGGGGGTGGGATCGGTGCAATATTTGTTGCATCAGCTCGACCCGCAACGTTTGACGTTTGTACCCAGTTCCCCATAGTTCCGGCCGTTGTGTCTTTAAGTAATATATCAGCAATTCCGCCGACAACAATAAAAGTTTTTTCACCGTCTGCGATTCCGCTTTCATAAAAACACCCGATCGCTTCATCTTCATCTACACCTGTTATTATAACACCTTCTTGAACTGCCGCTGAAACTCTTACAAATTCACCTTTAACCGACGGAACCCCGGTATCATTTATCAGTAAAATAGCATGTCCGCCAATCGGTGTAATGAAAAATTTTTCCATTGCCATTAATGTATCAAAAATAAACCATGCCGTACCATTGCTTTTCACTCGATATCCTGTATATCGAACATAAGAATTTACACCGGCCCCGCCATTAAGGGTATCTGCTCCTTGCGGCACTAAAGATAAAATTCCTATGGCTGCATCTACTTTAAAAATTTCGATAACTCTATCAAGATTATTTGCTGCCAATGGAAGCGTAACGGTTATCCCGGATCCCCCGGTAGTACAAAATAAAGTTTTAATTTTATCTTTATCATTTATAGTAAAATTAGCTGATATAGCATAACTTCGGAACCAATCTTTTTTTTGGATTCGTTCAATGTTATGTATTACGTTACTATAATCTTCAATCTGTGGTTTCATGCTGTGGCCATCTCATAAGCTGTAATATTTATATCATCTATAGTATTGGAAACCGTATATTTAAACGGTTCAAATATATGAGCATTCCAGCTTTCCCGGGAATAAGTTAATTTAAATAAATTATTTAATTGAATTCTGCTTTCAAAATCTTTGTATAATGAAAAATCTATAAAAGATAACGGTTTCGGATTTGTTGACAAATTTTTATGCGTTCTTTGAATTTTTCCGGTCCCGATAAATACAGCCGATTCCAAATCTTCAAAAATTATTTGACTGTCATTTTCTCCACGAATTACAAAAGTTTTAGTTCCATTTTTTGAACGGCTCACTTCTCCAATATTACTATTCTCGGAATCGATTGCCGGGGATCCTAAATCATCATAATAATTTATATAATAATCGTTATACATTGACCCTTCGTCTTCATTGACATTAATTCCGGCTTTCAAGTCAGATTCTAATACCGAAAAAGATACACTATCATTATTATATTTCCATACTTCAAAAAGTAAAAGATTGTTTAATAAATATACGCTTGCGTTTGAATATAAAGCGATTTTATTTATGGCATTTTGGAAAGTTACTCCGCTGCTTTTATTAAAATTACAATGAATAGCAGAATTTCCGTCTAAAATATTCTTACTTAACAAATAAGCTGAATTATCATAGTCTGTATAACCTACTGACTCACAGATATTCTTGAAAGCATCTGCACCGGTTTCAAATCCTGTGGATTCGTATTCAATTACATCGTCACGAAATTTAAAAAAACTTTCTTTTAATACTAAATTCGCTTTTGCGTTTGCGTGAGCTCTGGGGACGTTTGTTAAAACTCCTCTAAAGTCATAATCACCGTCTGAATTTATTATATCAACCGGAGTGTAAAGCCAGTCATCACCATGAAATAATGAGACAGGGTTGTTAATAGAAAATTGATTGTCCCGATTTAAAACAGGTAAAATATATTGATTTGTTATTAACTGCATTTTGTCGAAAGTTTTTGATATACTTATATCTTGTAACTTTTCAACATAGTCAGAATAAATATTTTTACCAAATATTAAAACCCGTGGTAACATTATGACTCCTCAAACACTATTGCATAACCTGTCATTTCTTCTTTATTTTCAAAATCAAATCCCCGTAACTGACGGCCACCAAATACAGAATCCTGTACTACCATTTCAACAAAGTCTATCACAAAATCATAAGACCCGGATATTAAAAGGCCTTCCGGATCTAATACGGTTAATTCGCTTTTATCATTTTTAATAATTCTGAAAGATTGCTGTATTTTCCAATCCGTTATGACCTCTGAAACTAAAGTATCATCCGGATCGCTTAAAAGTAACATGTCAGTCTCATTATCAAGTATGTAATAGTACCTATGATTTATATATAAAACATATCCGATCCAAGCATCCGGGATAAGTTTTGCATTTGGAATCATTGCCGTTTTATGTGTTGCATCAATAAGTATTGCATCACCTTCAACAAAGTTAACCTCATCTATATATAAATTGCCTGCAGTGCCTGCATCTACACCAACATACCCGCCATGATTAATTCTGTTCATATTTCCCCATTCATCATACATGTCAACACCTGTGATTGTTTCCTTTAAAACTCTGTCGATATAAAGTGAAGCACTTGCATTATTTGCTGTTGCAGAACTAGCCCGATGCATTACAACTTGTACTAAACTATCAACTGTACTTGATATTGCATAAAAACCTGTTGATCCCCCAACAGCAACAGCATCGTTATAAAAATCTACCTTTATTTGATAACCATCTGCTGTTGTATATTTTAAAGTTATAACCATTAAAATGGCGCCTGCTAATTCATATATTTTACAATGACTAAAAGAATCAGTATCGCCCATAATTAAATCAGATACATTAATATAATAACTATATACCAAATCATTATAATTTATTGCAATATTTTTAAGCCCGTAAGATGTATCCCCGGCGCCACCTGCAAGAAAAGAACATACCATTTTTCCGATTGTGTTATCAAGTCCCGGGGTTGCTCTTGCTATACCTCCGCCACCTGCCGCCACTTTACTCGTCCATTCACTTAAATCGTTAGCGGTTTCTTTAATATAAACTTCATCAATAAAAAGACTGTCTAATGTCGTTGCATCAACTCCTGCAACAAATCCTAAATTAAATGATTTAATCGCGGTCCAGATAGTAAAAATATCTATACCGAATTTTGTTTCTATTAATGTTCTATTCATATAAAATGCGAACCCACCATTATTCGCCGCCGCTCCGGTTGCTTTATAATAAATAATTTTGATTAAAACATCTCCTGAAGGAATGTCGTGACGTACTCCGGTTGTTTGCATTGCAAGCGCGTCATTACTTAAAAATATCTGCATTTGATATTGCCCGGCATTATTATATATTTCTATTGTGCCCGTCAGAGTAACACCGTTTTCAACATATTGTAAAAGAAGAAATGCGTCACCAGCTCCCATTGTTAAACTATCAACATTTAAATAAAAACTTAATTCAAAAATGTTTTCTGAAATAGTCTTGTTTCCTGAATTACCCCTTGCATAATTTCCGCCAGCGCCGGCAGGGATATTGCATTTCATTTTTCCTAAAGTTCCATTAAGTCCCGGGGTATCTCTTGTAACGGCTCCATTATTCGTAGAAAAAGAATCCCATTCAGTTAGATCAATTTCCATACCTGCATAAAAAATCTGTTCAAATCCCCCATCTTCATTCCCTGCATAAAATATTTCAGTCCCTGCACTTTCACTTTTAACAAAATGTATATCAGCCCACCACCCTTTAAATTTATTCCAAATCCATGACTTTGTAGACAAGACAATTGTTTTCAATGCGGCGCTAATCGTTGCGGCGGTTCCGGTTTCATAATGTGTGTCCGGAAGAAGTAAACACCGGATCAAAGTTTCTTCTTTTGTTATTTCGTTTTCCAGTGTCTGGATTAAAGTCGATATATATTCCAAGATGTCATACTGGTCCTCTGTGCTGTACTCTTCATCACCCCAAATTAACGGGAATGTAAATTTATGAGCTTTTCCATATAAAGATAATCGACCCTGTGCGTGTCTTGAAGATGTTTGGTCTATGCATTTTTTTACACGATCCATTGTGGTAGGATCGTTTGCGAGCTGATACATTTTTCTTGAATCATTTGAAATTACTCTGGTAAGCAAATAAGCTCCAATATCATACCCATCGTCTGCAGCATCAAGACAAGGTGAATCAAAATTATATCCACCTGCTTTCGTTTTAATATTAAAATCTTCACTTCCCACCGTTGTATTAATAAAATTCGGGGAATCAAGTACATTGCTTTCATCCGTAACATCGACATTTGAAGTGTATGCATCTGTTATACAACAGCTTTTAATAGCAATAGCAATTTCAGAATGAATACCGAATGAATTCCCATGTAAGATACAATTTTTTATTATTATTGAAGCTGTATTGGTTTCAAAGTAAAAAGAATATTTATTCCCGAAACAAATATTATGATTGAATGTTTGAATTGCATAATCAGACCATATCCCAATTGCAGTATTATTATATATTAAATTATATTCAACTGTATTCCCTCCCCTAGATAATTTTAGTCCATTCCCGTTATTATGTATTTTGTTATTAGAAATTATACAGTTTGTGTTTGCATCGTCATCATAAGGGTCGATCGGAATACCTTGAAAATCAAATACATTACACCATTTTATAATCAATCCTGTATGGTCAACACCGTCTGCAATAAATATTGCATTGTTATATTGTTCTTGACCGTCAAAATTTATGCCAGTGATTTCAATATCGCTTTCATTTATTTCTATTATTCTGAAATGTGCGCCCATGTCATCACCGCTACTATCTGTTTTATGTGCTCCACTATCTGCAGAAATACCAAACTTGTAAGGTAGAGATTCTTTACAGAATTTTGGGTCAGTATTAATGTCATTAACTCCGGGAGTGAACCCGCTGTTAGTTAAATAATTATTATAATCGATTGCAATTGCTCCCGCAGTTAAAATCATATCAAATATTGTATTATTCCAACATATATTATCTCTGATATTTCCTGTAAAAGTGCCATTTTCTGCATAGTTTATCCCGTAACTATTACCCCAACAAGTATTGTTTTCTATCTCTCCCGAATGAGGAGTGCCTCCAGATGTAAGAAATTTTATACCACTCCCTATATTATTATATATTAAATTATTAATAATAACATTACTAGAATTGGCCCTCTTATTTTCAATATCAATACCATTTCCGCCATTATTATATATTATATTATCATAAATTCTTCCATCTATCCCACCCCCGCCAAAATCATCCTTTAAATATATTCCTTTACTCCCATTACTATATATTTCACTATTATAAATTCTTCCTTTAAAAGAATTATCACCAAAAATACCATATTCTGCATTATTTGTTATACTTAAATTACTTAAAATATTTGTAGAATCATTAATACTTATATCAATACCCCTTCTGGTTAAATTATTTCCGTTTACCGATACTCCGTTAATATCAAACCCAGCAGACGTTATTGTAATTACAGTTGCTGTGTGCAGAAAGTTAGGTTTATAACCATACTCAGGTTCTAAATTTCCATTTGCCAAACTACAAGTTTGAGCTCCTGAAAAATTCCCACCTGAAACCGTTGCGCCAGTACCACCATAAATTATTAATATAACACCTTTGGCGGCTGCCGCTATTTGGGCATTTGCAAAAGTTCCATACGGATCCTGCCAACTATCACGATATCCCCCCACTCCTGTAGTAACATTCGTTCCATTCTCATTAAAAAATACAGCCGTGAAATTATCAAAATGTGTTGACACTTCCCGAGTTATTCTTGCCCCAACTCCTCTTGTTAATGTCGGAGCTTGCCCATCGGTAGCATATAAATGTATTTGACTAAAAGCTATATCCGGTAAAATATCATAAATTTTACTATCAACAATTTCTATTCCGTCATCGTTTGCGGTTTGAAGTGCGGCCAGTGCTGTTATAGGATCAAAATATGTTAATCGTAAATCATTCAAAGCAGGAGTATGTCTAAATCCGCCATGAATATAATCATCGGAATAATATGTACTTCCGGTATTGGAAAGATAAACAGTTATGCTTTCTCCGTTGTCTAAAGTTTCCCCTCCAAAATAAAATACTTTTCCGCCCCCGTCAACATCACTTACAACTGTTATTTGTCGACCATTTGCAATAGTAACTCCGGCTCCGGCTTCGCATGAAATTACACACTTTATCCCTTCGGCTGAATCCAAAGTATCTCCGGGATCCACTCCGCCGACTCCGCCGTTTACATCGTTAATTGTATACAATAAGGTTCCGGAAGTTATACCATAAAATTTAAAACGTAATGTTTGACCGCCGCCGGTATCGGTTCCTTTTGTGGTCCCGGCACTTATATTCAATGCAGGATATAATAATCCATGTTTTCGTACATAAGCTATATCCCCGCCGGGTGTCGGTATATCTCTTTTTTCGGTAGATGCAGAAGTGTCAACCCCTACTTGATTTACACCTGTTATTAACCATGCAATAAGATGTTGAAAATGTAATATTATATTATCCATAACTCCTCACATATTTGAAAATACACGGGTATTTGTGTTTTCTGAAATTTGCTTTATCTCTTCAATAACTTCCTGTGCGTTATTGCCTTGAAAATAAAAATTAGCCCCTGCGAAATTTGTACTCTTATTCATATTGTTTATATTGTTTGAAACCCCGGCCGTTGCTCCTCTCATTGAAAGCAACTGATTAAAAAATGGGATAGGGTTCATTTGCCATTCTTTTGGAAGTACGGCTTCACCGGGTTCAAGTTTTGCGGCTACTTTGTCCCCACCTCCGAAACCTTTAAGTACCCCACCTTCCCGTAAACCTCCCAACTCCGCCAAAGAACCTTCCAAATCTGATTTAATATTATTATACATCCCGATCATTTTAGATCTTGCTGCCCGTTCTTCATCACTCCAAAATAAACCTTTATCTTTTTCGGCTTTTGAAATTGCTTCGGCTTTGTCGGCATCGACCCGGAGAATTGCAATTTTTATTTGAATTTTTGCCATTGCTATTTGAGCTTTTTTTATAGCATCTTGATATGCTTTTTCTACCTTTAATTTCTCATCAAGAAATTTCTTTTTAATCTCAAATTCTTTTTTTTCATCATCTGTCATTAAATCAAATTTCTCTTTTTCTTTTGCCATCAACAAATCATAATAATTTTTTGTAGCTTCGGTCATATTGTCATAATTTTCAGCAACCAATTCAAAGCGTTGTAAGGCTTTGTCCCTTTCATCTTCAAGGGCCTTTATTGCCATGTTGGCTCGAACCGCTTCAACTTTTTCCATAACTTCAATAGTAAGGGCCGCCAACAGTTTTTCCCTTTCTTCTACTGCGGTAAATATACCAATTATAGTATCTACAATAAACGCGGCAGCAGCGATAACCATTCCGACAAGGTCACCCTCAAGGGCCTTTGATGCAATGTTGGTCAAACCGTCAAAGGCTTTTTTTGCTGCTGGGTTTATTTTTCCAAGTGAACCCGATATTGCAGAAATTGCCTGCTCCCAATTTCTTTTCTTTTGTGCAAGTATCTTGGCTTCTCCCTCGGCGGCTTTCCTTGCGGCTTTATCAAGTTCGGCCTGTACTTTTAATGCGGCCTTCATGGCTTCTTCGATTTTTTTCTGTTCGGCTGCAACCTCTTCTTTCGTTTTAGCAAGTTCCTTGCTTATGTCAACGCTATCACTATCGGCTTTGTTGCCGTCTTTTTTTACCTTATTGGATTCTTTTCCAAGTTCAGTATTTTGTTCTAATAATACTTTTTTTTGAGCCAACAATTTAGCTTCTGTTCTTCGTATAGTTGAAGTATCTCTCAATACATCTCTAGTTAAATTTAATGTATGTAAATTACTATTTAATTCATGTCTTTCTGCTTTCGTTAAATCGTTATGTTTTTTCATTAATGCAATAGTACGGTCAATTATTTGCGCTCTACTTAATAACTCCTCACGCAATCCTGAAAAACTTTTTTTCGCATTATCTACTTGCTTGTTTTGTGTTTTAAATGCAGCGGCTACTGCAATGGCAGCAACGGATATCCCGGCTAATATCCAACCAACAGGACCCATTGATAACTGCAAGGCCAGCAATGCAATTCTTAAGGTTATCAATGCCGGGATAGCAAGTCCGATAACCGCTATAAATGATTTCATTTTTGCAGGTAATTGAGTCAATGCCTTAACGAATGGAAGTAAAAAATCAGTAACTTTACTTATTGCCGGGACCAATACTTCACCGAAGGCCCTAGCTAATATTTCAACATTTGATTTTAATGTGGATATTCTACCGAGTAATGATTTACTTTGTTTTTCTGTAAGATTAAAAAACCGTCCGCCTTCGGTTGTAGCATCTATGAAAGCCTGTGAAACCATATCAAAAGAGATTGCACCTTTTGCCATATCTTCCTTCAAGTCACGCATACTCCGTCCAGTCTTTCCAGCGATGACCTGCAAAGGGTTAAATCCTGCATTGATTAACTGTAATAAATCTTGACCCATTAACCGGCCAGCACCTCGAATCTGACCGTATATGACCCCGAGTTCTCCAAGGTCTTTTCCGGTACCGGCGGAAATATCCCCGAGCGTTTTCAATGTGGGGACAATTTCTTCCGCTGCAAATCCAAAGGCAAGGAGTTTTTTTGCTGCATTGTTTACTTGACTTGTAAGAAATGGAGTTCGGGCGGCAAATCTATCAAGTTCTTTAATTAGTGCAGTTGCTTTTTGTTTGCTGCCTGTAAAAGTTTCAAATGCGATATTTAACTGTTCAAAATGTCCGGCTGCATTAACTAATTTACTTCCTAAATTAATAAATCCCCTTATCAATTGTGCAGTTAAAAACCCGACAACAAGTTTCATGCCTGTTGACATAGAAGCGAACATGCCTTTACTTTTTTTCTTTAAATTATCAACTTCTTTCCCGGTCTTTTTTAATCCGCCTTGTAAATTTTTAGCACCTTTTTTTGCCTGTTGATCGTGCCAGCTTACCTTAACATTTACATTCTTGTTTATGTCAGCCATATTTTTCCCGCAAAGCATCTAATTTATTATTCGTGCCGCTTGTCTTTTTTTTCATATCTTTTTCTTGATTTTTTATTTTTATATACTCTGTCTCCGCTTCCCGGTATAACAAAGTCATTACCTGGAGGTAACTGTATTTTATAAATTTAAGAGTTTCTTTTTTTTGGGCGGTCTGATTATTTTGTCCACTATTCTTGGTGATCCAGCCGTGTTTTTCGCACTCGAGAATGAAGTCTCCGATATCTGATTCTTTATTGTATATACTTTTTCTATCAGGAATTTCAATTTTTTTTTTAGTCCCTCTGTATTGAACAGATAGGTTAAAAGAAACATTTCACATAACTCATTAATGTATATATTTTTGAGCAATGTCTTCACACCGCAATCGATAAACTCCAATTTCTTAAACATTAAAATACAGTAATTCCGAAATTTTGCATCCTGTAAGGAAACTAAAAAATGATCTTTAAACAGATCAACATCGCTTGTCTTTTTAAAATCCTTTAACAAAGTTACATCAGGTAAAATTTTATAAAAATATTCAATCATCTTTCCCATCATGGGAAGGTATACATAAAACCAATCATAACATTTTAATTGCTGTATTACTACGGGTATTTTATACGGCAAGGCCACACCTTTATACGCAAAAATATCTATGTCAGCAATCTTGTAACCAATCGATAATTTATGTATACCTTCGTGCATGACTTAATTTTCGAATTTAATCTCGCAAAGTAATTCTGTATCGGTTCCCGGAGCCGTTGGAAAAGGTTTAAGTATAATCGGAATACTTGAAAAATCTTCACCGTCTAGAGGGATCTGCCCGAAATTAATGTTTTTAGCATTAAATAGATATATTTTGATATCTTTGTCATTTACGTTTTCATACTCAATCCGGTAGTTATGAAAGCCAGGTTCAACGATCTTGTTTTTTACCTGAAAAATTGTGTATGATGCATCGGTCGCATAATACTGACCCCAAAATATGTTCATTGCTTTGGCTGTAATTTCATGAAAATTACAATTAAACTGCACCCCGTATCTTTTAATCCGGTTATACACTGACCGCTTAACTCCTTTCCCTGCAAACAATTCAGCCATCTCTGCAATGCTTTCAAACATTTCAGCGGATATAATTGCGCTCGGGTTCGTGTCATCGTCTATGTAGAGATAACACCCAGAAAGTACAAGGTTGTTTGTGGTTGAAGTCAATCCGCTTACAGCAAACATTATTACCGGCTTAATGAAACCGAATAACATTTGTGTAAAAAGTCCTAATTTAATATTTAACATAAAAACCTCCGTAAATATTTTTTTTATATATCAATTTAACATCCTGCGACGAATGGAACCATCTTAAATTTATTTTTATTATAAGCCTTTACATATACTTTAAACTTTAATGGAATTTCATGCATTTTTTCTTTAATAATTATATCGTCCTTCACCTTTTCTTTGACAACACCGTCAACCTTTACAAATGATCTTGAATATTTAAAAACTAGATATTGCCCTAAATGGTCAGGCAAGTCTTTTATTTCATTCTCATGAAACACATAATTTATTCCGCCATCCATGACTTCGTGATTTTCTACATTAATATATTTTATATTCATAGAACCTCTGTAAATGCAATAATAATTTCACTGATTATATATTTATCGGTATCACCATTCCGGACATTGCTTATTTCTATTTTTGCAACCCCGGATATTTTATCAGTACCCCGATTTTTAAGTAATTTTTTTATCATGTCATTTCTGTCATTAATAAATTGGTTTAAGTTTACATACTTTTGAAGGTCAATAAGATAAACAATGAATTGTTCTTTTATTGCGTTTGCTCCGGACGTTGAAGAAAGTTTTAAATCTGCACTGCCGTCTGATTGTGGATGTGTATTAATATAACATGATTTATTCGCGATACTATCCGGGACATTGTTCATGTCGAAATGGCCCTCTCTATAATAATAACCTTCTTTTTTTAATCGCGTAATAAGTACCGTAATTCCTTCCATAACCTACCTGCTAAATGTTACTTGCGGTCGAGTTGAATCCGAATCTTCCGGCTCTCCGCTTTCGTCCGTGTCATATATTAATTTCATTTCTTCTCTTAACTGTAAATATTTTTTATTATAATCTTCATACTCGGCTCGTTCAGCTTTTCCCATAGCGTGTAATATTTTCGCAATAGTGCAAGCGATATGTACTTCCCTTACTTGCGTATCATCAATTATTAAAGCAGGACGATAACCCCTGGTCCTTAACCAGTCGGAGATTTCTTCAAAGGCCCGTTGTATTTCGTTAGTGTAGCTTTTTTCGATCATGTATTTATCTTCAATAACCATTGCAACGGATGCGGCTTTCTGCAGTGTTATTTTTCGATTGCTTTCATCAAAGGCAATTATATTAACGTTAAAATCTTTATTGTTTCCTGACAGCATTTTAATTTCACTGCCGACATAATAACTCAATGTTTCATTTAAATTACGAGTATCAATGACTTCATTCAGATTTCCGACCGCTGTGATCTCTCCGTATATGGTCCTGTATAGCTGTTTTAATTTCTGGTAATCATTTTCTAAATCCAAGTCTGTTATAATGCTTGTTAAAACATTTTTTACAATGTCAAATAAAAAACGATATATGTATTCTACCCCACCATAAGTATATTTAATTTCTGCGATAAAGTTAATACCAAGATCCGCCGTATTCACCGCGGTTACTTCATATGTCATCGTTCCGTATGAGTCAATTGCCATAGCTGCATCAGTTACGGCTGTCGGCATTGCAGTACCGGATTCGGTTGTAATGCTTATCGTTGCAGGGGATGGGACTATCTGTATATTGTTTATGTATTTTTTATAAGTTAAAGTCCCGGCTCTGCTCTGCAATAATTCTTGTTTTAGCATGACAATTCCTTATACGGAAATGATAATATTTTGCTTTCTTTATTAAGATTATATACATTTTTATAATCTTTCAGTTCATCATAATATTTTAACATTTTTTTAAACTGAACATTCTCAATCATTCGTCTTTCATTTTCATGTATGACATATTTAATATTATTAAGTATAATTTCATCTTTCCAATAATGTAGATATCCGTTTGCATATGCATCTAATCCGATAACATATATATTATCAAAATTCATAATGTCATGACATATCTGTATTGCATAATGGCAAGTATCCCGTTCGGTTTTAATTACTTTTTCGTTAAACCAATAATCAGCTTTTTCGGATAACAGGTTTGTATCACCTTCAATATGCGGCTTATGACCTATTAATTTTGTTTTGCCAAAATCCATATGTTTTGACATATCAGAAAATATTTTATCAGTGTATATTTGATAATCAAGTTTAATATTTTTTCCGTATTTTGTTTTATTCAAATACTGAAAGTTGACCCCGAAATAAATGACGTTTTTTAATTTATTAAATTGGAAATTTTCAACAGATGTCCCACCCGCAATTATCAATACATCTTTTCCAATACCATAATTTTGAAGTTTTAAAATATTTTCTGGACTATTCATACAAACTTACCTTTAAAAAAACAGGGAAGGGAAATAATCCCCTCCCTGTAATTAATTTTATAGGTGTGAAAGCCTTACAGCTCCGATGTTTTTCGCACTTGCAAACACCATTGTATAATTTGCTGCGCTCTGTAATGCAGCCTGTGTGTAAAGTTGCGGTGAAGTTCCCTCGGTGTAATCCATCCCATGTAAACAGAAAACAAAATTTATCCGTGGGGTAAAAAACTTGTAGCCACCGTCGACTAGAGTTTCTTTGTCTTCGCTTACTTCCATCATTTTCTGAAAAAACAATCCCATTGCAGCCGGTGCAAGTTCATAACTTACATACTGTGTCGGTGACCCGGCAACTATAGTACAATAATCAGTTACAATGCAAATCAATCCCCGTACTGTCGGTACTTTGTTTGGAGGTGGAGTATCACCAAGATTTAAACGTGTTGCATATCCTGCTCCAGTATCGACAATGTTTAAAACTGTCTGCCAGGTGACTACACCAGCGACCTGCAGATCCTCAAAAGTTTTGCTATGAAGTACAAGATATTTTAAGTTTTGCGATTTATCACCGAGCAATCTTTTTCCTGCACCAACTTCGGCACTGGTTAAATTTGTACCTAGAGCAGGTCTGCGATTTGCTGCAGGAATAGCGCCTTCAAGGATCCAAAATCTTGACTGAATCATATAATCCCTTGCACGGTCTGCTATTCGACCAGCTAACGCGAGTGTACTTTTTTTCGCATCACCCGTAACCATTTTGTCAATGGAATCTTCTCTATAAGATTTTCCGGCTCTCTGGACTACCATTTTATAGGTGTCCTGTGTAAGTGACTGCGGGACCAGAGTTACTCCGTTTCCATCACGCTGAAACGCAGGAATTAGATCGTTAAGCGGAATTTCCCAAGAAGTCCCTGGGGTTGCAACTGGAAATTCGTTTCTTGTATCAATGTCAGATGCATTGAGAAACATGTTGGCTAGCTTGTCAGCAATGACAGCCCCCAACACTTGCGGATCAACAATGTCAGCAATAAGGCACATAATCCACGATGTTAAAAGTGGGATTGTAAAAGCGAAAATTTTTGAATAGTATTTCATTTGTATTACCTCCAATGTGGTATTTTTAAACTATTAAGGTAATACGCAATTTTACGTCTGGCGACGAAATAATAGTTATTTACTGTTTCATAATCCGGTCGTATTCTGCGGGATGCTCCTGTTTAAATTTCGTGGCTTCTATCGGATCTTTTAAAAGCTCTTCTCTAGTTGTAATAGTCCCACCCTTCGGCTTGTTTGTATGCGCACCGATAATCTTCCCGTCCTTTGAAAATAGATATGGTTTATCTTCTTTTAATTTTTCGATAGCTTCGGTTATTCCGGTAAAGGTTCCATCTTCATTTGTAGTAATAGCGGAATTATCGATTAATTTAATAATATCTTTAACATCAACAGCACCCCGCATTTTAGATTCCATTCCGATTTCATAGTCTTTTGATTTTTCAATACGAGTTTTATCAGCTTTATCGGCTTTCTCTTCGGCTACCAGTGCTTTCTTTTCTGATAATTCGGCGGCTTCCTTGAATTTGCCTTCATCTTCAAGACGTTTTTTTTCTACCTCGGTTTTCTCTTTTTCGATTTTTGCCATGTCTGCTCTTAATGTTTTATTCTCTTCGTTCACTGTTTTAAATCGTTCGTAAGGAATTTTTTTATCTTTCTCTGCTTTTTTCTTTTCTTCTTCAAGTTTTGCTTGCTCTGCAGATTCCTGTTTTGCCTTTTCGTCAGCTTCTAATTTGAGTTTTTCTTCATCTGTCATAATTGCTCCTGTTTAACGTCTGTCGACGATTTAATTATATTATAGAACATTTTATATTAAATGTCAACTATAATTTTATTAATTCTTCATCCATATAGTCATCAATTAGTTTATCCATTTCTTTTTCATCTTTTTTGCTTATTCCTAAAAACTCCCTGTCCATCCATATATTATAATTTGCTTTGTCATAATTGATTCCTGTTAGACCTACTTCGACATAATCTCCAGTTACGTTTACAATATCAACACTTACAACCATATGTTCGCTAACAGTTTTAACGGATTTTAAATTTACAATATTTCCGGATCCTCCTTTTTTCTTTTTAAATTCTGCATATTGAATCGAATATTTTCTAAAAGATTTTCCACTGGGATCGACATTTAAAAATTGCGTACGTGCTATAATATTCCTAGTAAGCATCGAACCTATTCTTTGCATCAGTGCTATCGAATTAGGAGATATCCCTTTAAGTTTAAAATCTGTTGTAATATCTAATCTCATGTTTCCTTCTTTTTTCTTTTCTTTTTCTTTTTCCTTTTATTTAATATTTCTAATCTTTCATCGATCATGGTTTGTTCTCTTTGACTTACTTTATAATCCGGCGGAACGTTCATCCATTTATGCCGACAATTATATCCGCCGCCCTTTACAAATATATCAAATCCATATTGTTTACTAAATTTATCAATCCTTTTTTTTGTCATTATATCACCAACATGCTTCATACAAAAATCATGTGAAATTTTCGCATCTATAGGACCAACAAATTGATATCTATTCCATCCAGTTTGATTTGACATTATATTACTTACTGATCTATTGAAGTTCATATATTCCGTATTTGCATACGTCCCGGCATATCGTTTTAAACCAATATTTTTTATTGCACTACGAATTGCGCCAACTGCATCACTTAATGGAGTACTTGTCAAAAGGGAATTATAAATCCCGGTGTATATTTGGGATGTTGCTTCTGCGCCTAACTGTTCAAAGATAACGGTTTCGTTTTTTATTAATTCTCTGATAGCTGTTCGGGAAATATTAGTTGGTTCTATTGTGAACTTAAATAAATCATATTCTTTAACTATGTCATCTATTAATTTAAGTTGACTGTCTAATAATGTTTCAACATCTTTATAATAGCCACCGCTTCTCAACAGGTTTTGTATCTGAACTTTATTTGTTAAAGCAAATTCAAGATTGACTTGTTGCAGATCTCCTGTTTTCATATAGTCATCAAGTAGTTTTATTATTTTATTATCTACTTCCCCTAATGTGGCTTCTATTTTTTCAACGAAACTATTTACGGATAGGTCGATAATATCATCTTCATCCTGTGCAATATTTAGGAGCTGCTTGTATAGACTCATTTATTTTTTATATTCTTTGACCCTCTTTTCCCGTGTCCCCGTCCATGACTTGCGCCGTGTGTACTATGTCCCTTCATTCCAATATTGCCGGGACTGTTATTTTTATTATCACCGTCCTTGTGGTGTACGTCTTTTCCTTTCATTTGCGACTCGCTAAATACTTTTGATGCTGCGGTCCTTGCTGTTGCTCTTACACCTCGTTCTTTGTTCTCTGCTTTCTTTCCTGCTGTTTTTTTTAATGGCATGATAGTCCTCCTTTATGGTTTAATATTTGTTTTGTCTTTTGGTATTTGATTTTTTTTACCCGGCACGGCATTCGGTTTCCCTCCGATCTGATTTATTTTAGTATCAATATTTTTATTTAACTGGTCCAGATTAACATTGATATTTAATTTGTCATTGATTTTTTTATTTTCATTGTATACCTTCTCGGCTTCGGCTTCGGTTTTAATATCCGGGTTATCTTCCATGATTAATTTTAATGGATTTGTCATGTTATGCTGCAAGTTCCATGATCGATCTTTTCTTGTCTCCTCTGGGTCAATTTGTACTTCGTATTCTGCATAGTCAATTGAAAATTCAATAGCATCATTTATCTTTTCATTATACATTGCATTATTAACAATGCGTATTTTTTCAAATAACTCATTCTCGTATATTCTGAAAAAAGGTTTTTGTTCATCGACTTTCTTTTTCAGTGGCTCTTTTTTGAGCTGTAATTTATATCCACTTTCCGGACTTCCGGACTTTGTAAAATCATCCAACGCCAACCCTTCTTGATTAAGACATAGTTCTATTTTGTGTTGTATCTGTTGAAAAAATTCGTCTAAATTTCCTTGAAAATCTAATAAATCAATATTTGCGTTTTCACCTGTTATTTTTAATACGCTCAATACATCAAGTATTTGATCGTCCGGAATCTGCACATCAATATTACCGGTTATGACCGGCTGTTTATGTGAAGAGTTTTTAAGATAATAATTGAATAGGGTTGCGATAACTCCAATTTGTTTTGTTGCTGAAAATAATTTGTTACCACTGGTTTCATCCCATATAGAATTTTCATTATAATTTTTATGAAATATAACAAGTGGTAATATAAAATTTTTGTCCTTGTCTTGATACGGATTAATGTTTTCCGGATTTGTTTCATTCTCAATGATTTTATTATTCTCGTCAAACTTAAAATGGTTTCCCTCTACATCATAGTATACGAAATGCCGTTTATAAAAATCCCTTTTATAGGGGACCTGTTCGGTTAAATCATTTTCGACAGTATCGCTTAAATTAATTTCATATATAAATCCAAATATTTTTGTTGGGTCATCTTTTTCCTGTATTATAGATAACATGTTCGGAGTTATAAGGTCAAGTTCAATGCCACCATTTCGGGGCTGAACAATTAATCCGCACTCATTACATATGTATGTAATTTTATTTACCTTGTCAAGTATGATGTTTTGCTGCATGGTTTTTTGTAAGTCATCCCATCTTTTAGAATCGGATGTCAATTTCCTTATCGGTTCTTTTGCGTAAAGGACCGCGGTTTCATTTGCAATATATTCGACAAGATTGATACTGTCATCTATCATCTTTTTCATGTTAGTGTAATTCTTTGCTACAAATTGCAGTTTGAGTTCATCTTCAATAATACTTTTAAAATTATCATAGAAAAAATCAAGTCTGTTTTCAATGCTGTTTTTTCTGGTCTCTTCATTTGCTGCATTAAGATTTTGTAACGCTTTTTCGACTACTGTTAATTCACTCATATTTCACCTCGCATTTTTATTTTATCACCGCCATCTTTGTACTTGCGTGCCATCCAGTGCTTACGCCATCGACTATGTCGTCATGCGTTCCGGAAGGAAACGTTCCATATTCTTTTAGAAATTCAGTATTCCAATCACCTTTGACTAAATACATGTTCTTCGCTTCGATGACAGCCTCCTGCGGTGTTGCTCTGACAACCTTATCCCCTGTTGTGGTAACTTTCCATACGATTCTATATCCTAACATTAAATCACGTAATTGTACATACGCATCTTTATACGGGCCGTAACTTTCAATAGCAATTTTCACCTTGTCTCCGTCTTTACCGGCTGTGTTCATAATGACTTCGTTACGTAAAGTTGCTTCTTGTCTCATTCGAACCATATCTTTAATATATATTTTTCGTATAGGTATGCTTTTAATCCATTCCGTTGTTACTGCCATTAACGGGCCCACGGTCCAGTCAGGATCATCGCTGACGCGTTCTTTTTTACTGCTTGCTAAATCCCATGCGCGAAACCATTTTAAATCCGGAGGGAGCTGAACTTCAGCAATAATTTGTATGCTGTCAACTCTAAAAAGATTCCCTCCCCGGAGTGTCGGTTCCTGTAACATGATAGATGAAAAGGAATATTCTGACATTGTAGATTTACGGGCCTTGTAATAATCTTCATTAAATCTTTTAGGAAACAAATATTTATTATTATCTTCTTTTTCAATATATTCTGCATTTTCGGAAGGATAGTTTATTATTTCAAATTTTGGAAAATCCGCATCGTAATCTTCATGGTTTGGGTTCATCCTATTTTTTATTCTGCCAACGGGATCGTCAATATGCCAGCGGGTATTCATTAATATAGTAATTGACACTGGAGCTGCTCGAGTAAGAAAAGAATCTGTAAACTCTTCCCATACCTTATTTCGTATCACTTCACTTTCTGCTTCTTCGCGTCCTTTGATTATATCGTCTGCAATTCCAAGATCATATCCTTTCCCGGTCAATCCTCCAAGTATACCAGCGTATTGTAAATCCCCTTCTAATATTTCATCATTTTTTGATAATCCCCACTCCGTAACACTGGCACTCCCTCTCGATATTGACAGGTCAGGATATAATTCTTTGTAACCTTCTCCAGGGATTATTTTATCCCTACTATCTTTTGAAAATTTTGTTACTAAATTAGCTGCATAGCTTGTGACGATTATTTCACTTTCTTCAAATCGGGATTTAAAATATACGGGGAGTGATCTTGCTACAATATGAGACTTCCCATGACGGGGCGGCATTGTCAATATTAAGTATGAACTTATTCCTTGTTTGTATTTTTCAATACATTCGTCAATCTTTTCACATATTTCTTTTATATGCCATCCTTCGATAAATGGTTTTTTCTTATACCACGTTTTTTTTATAAATTCAAATAGTGATCTTCTTGTTAATTCGTTTTGAATTTCTTTACTGCTATATAGCAAATGATTAAGCATTGTCAGTTGCATTATCTTCCAATTTTCTGGTTAATTTTAAATATTCTTTTAATTCCTTTTCTGTCAATTTCTTTATATCAACTTTGGGTTGACATTTAGTTTCTACCGATATTTTCATGTCTTTCGGGTATATCATTTGTAGTATTTTTAAGAATAAATCAGGTTTCTTTTTAAATTTCTTATACATTGTGTATAAATCTTCATCAGTAATAAAGCCGAGAAGCCTTCCAAATATATCTTTAATCTCTCTGTTTATCTTGTTAGGCATCCCCTTTTTACGGCCACCTGTCTTCTTTCTGTTTTTTTTAAAGGGAAGTGCTTTCTTTCCTGTCTTTTTCTTGTCTACTGTAGATGATTTTTTAACTGCTTTCTTTGTCATTTTTAGACTATCCCTTAAATGCTTTTGAATACCATATATCCATTAATTTATTCATTATTTTATCTATCTTATTTATATAAGATTCAAAACATTCACACATACTATTTGCTTTCACTTCTCTATCAAAACTTTCAGGATGCTTACAATCATAATTATTATTAAGTAAAGGCTGGCTACATTTACAATATTTGCAGACACAATATTTATTGATAAAATTTTCTATTCTTTCATCAATATTTTTTATTGTTATTTTCATTTTATTATAGCCTTTTTTTGTCTTTTACGAAAGGTGTTAATCTCTTCCAATATTTTCAGGTTTTCATTTAACTCTTTTCGGAGAAAGGCATGACTGAAAGGCATTTTTGTAACCCATCCGATAACTATTCCCATTACAAAACCGATTATTGCGAAAATCATTTTTTTTTTACCTCCTTGAAAATTATACCTGTCATATTTGCCCTGTCTACATTTTCCGGGAACCTACGGCAGAGAAACCCTCCCACGCTATCAGGGACCTTGTATACCTTGTATTGGTTTTCCATGATTTGAGCGCTGCCTTTGAAAATATATTCCTTGTCAAACATTGCGGAATGATCTTTATGTCCGATGTATCTTATGTTCATATTGTCAACTTATTTTCCTTACGGTATATATTATAATCCATTTTATCAATATTATCA
>SDBU01002061.1_pt1 | contig 27388 bp, 19 predicted proteins | sample 2277071 | NCBI WGS metagenome assembly SDBU01 (sample SAMN10397929, study PRJNA504765) | marine sediment metagenome | isolation source: marine sediment core GS08_GC12, 126 cmbsf | place: Arctic Ocean: Gakkel Ridge, Loki's castle | collected 2008 | reverse complement strand
GGAGCTGGCTGGCGAGCACGACGTGATCCTCTTGACGGGCGGCGTCTCGGTTGGGAAATACGACTTTGTCGTGGAGGCGGTCAGGAGCCTTGGCGCCACTTGCCGCTTCCACGGTGTAGCCATGAAACCGGGCAAGCCGATCCTGTATGCGACGCTGGCCGGCAACCGACATGTGTTCGGCCTGCCGGGGCCCCCCCTGAGCGCGATGACGTGTTTCCATGAGTTTGCTCTCCCCGCGTTGCGCCGCATGTCGGGCGTCGATGAGCAGAAGTGCCGTCCGTGTCTTCACGTGGCACTCGCCTCAGAGCTCACCTCCAAGGGGGGGCGCACCCGCTTCGTGCTCGCGCGCCTGGCGTGGGGCGAGGACGGCCCAAGGGCGGAGCCGCTGGAGTCTCGCAGCTCCGCGGACCTGGTCGCGGGAGGTAGGGCAGACGGCACGATTGCAGTTCCTCCGGATGTCCGCCATGTCGAAGCTGGTCGCCTGGTTGAGTTCCATCCCTGGAGGCCCCTGCCATGACGGGCGAGGCCACAGCTCAAAGCCTTGAACTCCGGATTTCGGTCACGGACCGGTGCCAGTTGCGTTGCCTCTACTGCATGCCGCCTGCCGGGGTGCCGATGGTGTCGCAGGAAGACACTCTGTCTTCCGAGGAGATCCTTCGGTTCGTGCGCATCGTGAAGTCTGGCTTCGGGCTGTCAAAGGTCCGCATCACGGGCGGCGATCCGCTCGTCCGACCTGGCATTGTGGACCTTGTGAGGATGCTGGCCGATGAAGGCATTGCCGACCTGGCCCTGACGACCAACGGTCATTGCCTGGCTGAAATGGCCGCGAGCCTGAAGGACGCGGGCCTGCGGCGTGTGAACGTGAGCCTCGACAGCCTTGACCCTGAGACAGCCCGAAGGCTCTCCCGCGGCGGGGACGTGGGGCGCACGTTGCGGGGAATAGAAGCCGCCCTCGAATCGGGCCTGGTCCCCGTCAAGATCAATGCCGTTGTCCTGCGCTCCCACAACGCACACGAAGTGACCGATCTTGCGCGGTTTGCGCTCGACATGGGCTGTCAGATGCGGTTCCTCGAACTGATGCCCATCGGATGCGCCAAAGGTATGTTCAAGGATGCCTTTGTCTCTGCATCGGAGGTTCGCGCGCGGCTGGAAGAGTCCTTCCGGCTCGTGCCGCTCCCTTATGAAGCCGGCCAGACCAGCCGGGACTTCCTTGCGTCCGACGGGCGCGGCCGACGTGGGATTGTCGGCCTCATAGCGCCACACACACGGCCCTTCTGCCCGGGGTGTCGCAGGGTCCGCATGACAAGCACGGGACGCCTCATCGGGTGCCTTGCCAGTGGCACAGGGCCGAATGTCAGAAAGCTCCTGCGCTCCGATTCGCCGGCAGCGGCCAAGATTCTGGCAGGAATCGTGACGAGGGAACTGGCTCGAAAGAACCCGGACCACCGTTTTGAAGCGGCTGGGCCTATGGCCTTGGTCGGAGGCTGAGAGAGGCAGCGCCATGGTGGACATCGCACAACGCGTTGACTATCCGTCGAGGAAGTGGTCCGTCTCGGCCCGCTTCATCCTGAACGAGGCCGCCGGATCGCTCGGGGACCTCGGCACATTCGTGCCCATCGTCGCGGCGATGACGCTGACTGTGGGCCTGGACGCGGGCACAATCCTCGTCTTCGCAGGATTGGCGAACATAGTCACGGGCCTGGTCTTCCGTATCCCGATAGCCGTTCAGCCTATGAAGGTGATCGCGGCCCTGGCGATCATGGGGACGATGAATGCCGCGCAAGTGGGCATGGCGGGCGTCGCCATGGGGGTGGTCATGCTTCTGATGGGCGGGTCGAGGCTCGTCAACTGGGTGGCCCGAGTCATCCCCCGCGACGCAATTCGCGGGCTCCAGGCGGCGGTGGCCTTTCAGCTCCTCCTGGCCGGACTGCGTTTCGGCCTGCATGACCAGTCTGGCGCTGCTCTCCGGCCGCTGTGGGGCACGGAGGGTCTGGTCGTGGCTGCCAGCATCCTTGCCGTGGCTTTGCTGCTGCGTCACCGTCCGCAATGGGTGGCGTTCGGGCTGACGGCCCTTGGCCTGGTTTATGTCTGCCTCAGGACACCGTCCCTGCTCCAGGGCGTGCGGCTCACCGTGTGGCAGCCCAGATGGGTTCTCTCCGACCTGGCGGGACTGTCGGGCGTGTGGATCGGGAGTCTGCCCCAAGTGCCCCTGACCCTCCTTAACTCGGTGTTGGCGGTCTCGGTCCTGGCAGGGAATCTGTTCCCGGATGAGGGGCGACAAGCCACGCCCGCCAGAATCAGCGTCTCTGTGGGGCTCATGAATCTGCTCTCGTGTCCGTTTGGCGGAATGCCCCTATGTCACGGCTCAGGGGGGCTGGCCGCTCAGCATCATCTTGGAGCGCGTTCCGGCCTCTCGATGGTTCTGCTCGGAAGCGGGAAGCTCTTCGTCGGTTTGCTGTTCGGCGGCGCCGCGCTGGTCTGGTTGCGGTCCTTTCCGTCGTCCATACTCGCTGTCTTCCTCTTCATGGCTGGCATGGGGCTGGCAAGTGCCAGCCAGTGTTGGGCCACGCGGCGAGGGCTGGTCACCGCCTGCGTAATGGTGGCCGTCCACCTTGCTACGGGGCTTCTGGTGCTGGGCTTCGCCGCCGGTTGGATGACGTGCGCCTTTTGGCCCGAGCGGGAGCACGAGAGCCGGCCGGCCGTGGCGGCCACGGGGCGGACAGGGCGAGGCGACGCTGGACCGAGAGGCCGCTGGCGAATGCGAGAGGTAACGATAGGCGATGCTTGACGACCTGCCCATCCTTGGCGTATGCGGCTGGAGCGGATCGGGGAAGACGGTCCTTCTTGAGGCACTGGTCCCGCGACTGGCTGCGAAGGGGCTGAACGTGGCCGTCGTGAAGCACGACGTTCACGGGATTAGGGTGGACCGTCCGGGCAAGGACAGCGACAGGCTGTTTCGAAGCGGCGCCGACGTGCTGGTGCGAGGGCCAGGAGAGCGGCTCCTTCGTAGTCACGAGGCAGGTGGCGAGGGGTTGAGGCGAGTCCTGTGGGAGCTGGCCCAACGATACGACATCGTCCTACTGGAGGGGCACAAGGACGCACCGGTAGCCAAGGTGTGGCTGCAAGGCGGAGACAGAGCCGGTCCGCCACCGCAGTGCGAAGGCATTGTCGCCACACTGCCACCGGAGTCGGACCGGGTGGGTGCCGTCATGTCGCTGCTTGACGATTGGCTGCCCAGTCAGTGGCTGAAGACGCCCGTCGGGAGATGTGTACTCTGCGGAGACAGAAGCGGCCGCGTGGGAGCGCCAGGAGCCCCGCCCCGTGACGATGGAGGACGGCGGCTGGCCCAGATCGTGGCACTGCTTGAGCGCGTGACAGAGCGAGTGATAGCAGTGGGAGCACGTAAGGTCCCTCAGACCCTCCGGGAGCGCCTCAGCCTGCTGGATGTCGTCGACGCCGACGGTCCGGTCGCAGAAATCATCGCTGCCATGCGGTGGGCCCCACAAGTATCTCTGCTTGTGGCAACTTGTGACCTCCCCCACCTTACTCTGGACGCGCTGGACTGGCTTCTTTCAACCCGTGCGCCGGGCATCTGGGCAACGCTCCCTCGGTCGCCCGGAAGTTCACACGTCGCCCCCGCGATAGCCCACTACGACTTTCGTTCGCGGCCGCTGTTGGAAGACCTTGCAGCCCAAGGCGATCTCCGTCCAGGGGGCCTCGCCTCTTCCTCGAAGGTTATCTCACCGTCGGCTCCGTTGTGCCTCGGCCAGGCCTGGAGAACCGCCGGCGCGACAACGGCCTGAATTCTCACGGTCCCTGCACTCGGCGCGCAGACTTGACAGAGACCTCTCTGCCGCACATACTTCAGGGCGGGTTAGGATCAGTGCAGTTTTCGAGATGAGGCCACGAGCCAAACTCGGGATCGTCGCAAGCGCCCGTAGCTCAGGCGGATAGAGCGGCGGTTTCCCAAATTGCAGAGCGGGCTTTCTGCAAGTCGTTGCTATGCACGATTTCGTGTCGTATCGCCCTGTCACACAAAGACTTATGCCTGGCTGCAAGTTGTCGAAAACCCTCTGCGGCTCCTGTACATTATCTGGGGGCCGCCACATGAACTGCGACACTATGGACTAGTTGAGGCCGCGTGGAAAGTCAAGGTGGCGCCCCCTGATCCCAGCCCTTGACTCCGCTCGCCGCTCGGGTATACTGCCCACGCCGGGTGGCGCCGCGCCAGGGCGCCCGTGGCCGCCCCGGCCTGGCCAGAAGGAGGGAAGATCATGATCAGGAGCTCGCTCGGTATCGCGGTTTCCGTCTTGTGCTCGGTCGTGTGCTGTGGCTGCATAAGCATCAGCGCTTTGGGCTCGGGCAGGATTGAGGAAGTCGTCGTGCGCCGGTCGCCCCGCTGGCTCGAGCGCGACAAGATCGCCATCATCGACGTGGACGGTGTCCTGGGACCCGAGGAGACCTTGCTGGTGCCTGGCACTACTACGGTCGCGGACGTAAGGGAGAAGCTCGAGCGCGCCGCCGCTGACCGGGGCGTCCGGGCGGTAGTCATGCGCATCAACAGCCCGGGCGGCGAGGCCTCCGCCGCTGACACGATCTATCAGGAGGTCCGCCGATTCCGGACCGAAACCGGCAAGCCCGTCGTGGCGGCCCTGATGGGGACGGCGGCCTCCGGCGGCTACTACGTCGCCCTGGCGGCCGACCGCATCGTTGCCTCGCCGACGTCGGTAACGGGCTCGGTCGGCGTGGTAATGCACTTCACGAACGTCGAAGGTCTGTTCGCGAAGCTCGGCCTGCGTTCGGAGACGATCAAGTCTGGCGAGAAGAAGGACATCGGCTCGCTCACCCGCGCCATGACGGACGAGGAGCGCCAGATCCTCCAGGGGGTGATCACGGCGCTCTTTGACCGTTTCCTCGGCACGGTGAGGGAGCGCCGGCCGGAGATGACGGACGCAGACCTGGCGGCAGTGTCCGACGGGCGCGTGCTGACGGCCGATCAGGCCCTGGACCTGCACATGGTGGACCGCACCGGGTACCTCAGCGACGCTCTGGACATAGCGATGGAGCTTGCTGGGGTCGAGGACGCCGACGTGATCCTCTACAGGCCGTTCCGGCACTACAACGCGAACATCTACGCGGCCTTGCCCATGGAGGGCGGTCTCATAGGAGAGGGCCTCAATCGGTTGCTGAGGCGCAAGGGGCCGACGTTCCTCTACCTGTGGTCTCCCGGATCCTGAAGGCGTCCCCCCGGCGGGTCGCGGTCGTCCCGCTCCGATTGCCTGCGCAGCAGCCAGAACAGGGCGTTCCTTACGGGCTCGGCGTGACAGAGCGTCTTGGATAACTGACCCTGGAGTTCCATCAGCACAGGCGCGTTATCGCCGATTTGAAGGCGGACTTCCTGCGGTGGGGATCTTCTGGCGGCCCACCAGTTGGAGGCAAGATTGACGTGCCGCCGGTTGACGGGATTGGTGGAGTGGGATAGTATTCTGGGAGCATGGAGGTGAGGGGGCAGAACGAGCCCCAGCCGGGGAAGCGAGATCGAAACGCAAGGTCAGCGGCGGGCCCGGTGGTCGTGTTTGGTGTGTGGTTCGAAAGGTAGGCGTTCCTTTTGGCGTATTGGAGGTGTCAGAACCTTGGCGCAACTCGCTTCCAGGAGGATGCCATGAGGGTGTTATTCAGTCCCGTGTCATTGGCAGAAGCTCGCGTTGCTGTTGAGGTGGGATGCGACATTGTAGACATTAAGAATATCGAAGAAGGTTCGCTTGGTGCACACGGTCCCTGGATCATCCTGAGTATCTTATCGGAGTTGAAGGATACGGGAGTGGCTTTCAGTGCGACGCTGGGCGATCTGCCCTTCAAACCAGGTACGGCAGGGATGGCGGCACGTGGCGCTGCCAGTTGTGGCCTCGATTACGTGAAGGCCGGCCTGTATGGCGCCACCAATTGCGAGGAAGTCCTCGCGATGACGCAAGCGGTGGTCAAGGGGGTGCGGACGGTCAATGAGACCACACAGGTAGTGGCGAGCGGCTATGCCGACTTCCGGCGTTTCGGGGGAGTCTCCTACCGCGACCTCGTGGCGGGCGCGCGGGATGGCGGCGCCGACGTGGTGATGTTGGATACGGCCATTAAGGACGGCCACGGCCTGTTTGACGCGATGCCGCCGGATGAGATCCGAGAGTTCGTGGGGCTTGCACGGGCGGCAAGCTTGGCGGTGGCGCTGGCGGGTTCGGTCGAGCTGGAGCACTTGGAGATCCTCTGCCAGATCGGGCCGGACATCGTCGGAGTCCGCGGGGCCCTGTGCGACAGCTCCGATCGGTCGAACGGAATCGAGCCGCAGAAGGCGCGGCAGTTCATGGCGCGAGTCCGTGCAACGTGCGCACAAGCGGCTGTGGGCTCTTGACCGTTGGGGACTGTGATGTCGGATGGCGGCCGACGGCGGCCGGCGAAGCGAGACCCGTCATGGCTCCTAGCATAATCAAGGTCGGCGGATCGGTCATCACAGACGAGGACTCCGATGGCTGCTTTGACTTTGAGACGACGCGCAGGCTCGCGGAGGAACTCGCTCCTCACGTAGCGGGCTGGATTGTGGTGCACGGTACTGGCGTGGTGGGCAAACGGCCCGCCGTTGAGGCGGACTATGTTGGGGATGGGGTCCTGCCCGGCAGCAACCCCCTGCTGTCCATCCGGGTGAAGCGCTCCCTCCGGGACTTGAGCCGCCGGTTCATCGAGGTCTTCCTGTCAGCGCGGATTCCGGTTCTTCCCCTCGATGTCGCCTCCTACTTCGATGGCCCGTCGGAGGAGTTGCGTGCCGGTGGCCTGAAGCGGAGTCTTCTCGACGCCGTTCGGGGCGGCGCGGTGCCCGTCTTCCACGGCGACATCATACCGCAGCCGGACGACAGCTACTCTGTCATGTCCAGCGACACCATTGTCCTCATGCTCGCCCGGGCCTTGCGACCGGAGAACGTGTTCTTCCTCACCGACGTTGACGGCGTCTTCCCCAAAGACGAATCGGCGGAGGCAGGGAACCGGCCCATACCGGTGCTTAGGAACGGGGCCTTGGCGGGAATCCATCGAGACAACAGCGACGAGAGAGATGTCAGCGGCGGCATGCATGCAAAGGTGCGTGTCGCCCTTGGCGTGGCCCGGTATGTGGACAACTGCATCATTGCCAGCGGCACACGCCCGGGCGTGGCCGGGAAGCTTCTGGCAGGGCAAGAGGTGCCCTGCACGCGCGTTGTGGCAAGCTGAGGGTGAGGGAGACAGCATGTTGCGGAACCGATGGCTCCACTTCGGAGGGACGGGACGTCCGGTGACGCGTTCGTTCCTGTTATTCCTCTTGCCGCTGGTCGGGCTGTGCGGGTGCGTGTCGCCGGTGGGGCGGTTCGCGGACGGCTTCATGGACGGGTTGGGGCGATGCCCGGATCCCCTCATCGCCCGTGACGGGATTCCTGCCTGCATCCTGATGATCGAAAGCAGCCTCAGCGCTTCGCCGGACGATCCGCAACTCCTGCGAGGCGCGGCCGGCTTGTACGGCTTCTACGGAACCCACCTTGTCAAGGACGAGGAGAGCGCCCGGCGGCTGACGCAGCGCGCACTGGAATACGCACTCCGCGCAGCGGCTGTGGATATCTCCGGGCTCGAGGACGCACGCAGGATGGACTTCGACACGTTTGGGACGGTCGTGAACCGGGCCGGGGCGTCTGACGTCCCGGCGCTTTTCTCCCTGGGATCCGTGTGGATGCAGTGGATCCGAGCGCGGAAGGACGATCTAGACGCGATTGCCGACCTCCCGCGGGTCGAGGCGATCCTGGAGCGCGTCGTCCAGTTGGATGCGACCTACCGTGACGGTACTCCGCACCTCTACCTTGCCCTGCTTGCCGCGTTGCTGCCGGCGGAGAAGGATGTCGTCGAGGCGCATTTCCGCCGCGCAATCGTAGCGGCGGACGGCACGAGTCTTATGCCGAGCGTCCTTCACGCGTTATGGCTGCGGGATATGGGTGACGCTCGACGCTGCAAGGAGTTGTTACAGGGGATCGTGGAGAGCGGCCTGCCCGACGCTCCGGCGTATACGCTCATGAATCAGCTTGCTCTGGAAAAATCGCAGCAGGCACTTGCGGATCTGGATGCCCGCGACTGAAGACGCCCCTGCGACGCCCATGAGCCTACTGGTGTACTTGCGTGAGAGGAGCGACTATGTGGACATCGACGCACTGGTTAAGGGCGCTTTGTTGTCTTGCTGCGCTGGCTGGAACGGCGCGTGCAGGAGAGCTCCGAATGGGCGTGCCGTTCCCCGAGGATACCCGGGAACTGAAGATTGTTGGCGAGGCGGTCACAAGCATCGCCAGTGCGACCAATGGGCAGGTGAAGCTTGCGTTGTCGTCGCTTCCCCCCAATCAGACCGGGACAGGCCTCGCCAAGAAGATCTTTGACGGCGAGCTGGACGGCGGCTTGGTGATGGGGAACGACATCGCGAGCCTTCACCCGGATGCGCTCGTGTACGCGATTCCGTTCACATTCAAGTCCTATGAGCAAGTGGACTACGTACGCCGGCACTTGGACGCCGGGATTCTACAGAAGCTCAGCGCCGGTCCGTACGAAGCCTTGGGGGTTGTCGAGGGTGGCTTCGCATACGTGATGTCATCGCAAGCTGTTGCCTCTGCCGACGACTGGCGCAAGCGGAAGATCTGGGTTCCCGCCGAAGGGGAGTTCTCCGAGTGCCTTGTCCGTCTCGGCCTGAAGGCAGTCGTTCTGCCCCTTGGCGGTGTGAGGACTGGCTTGGGTGACGGAACCGTAGACACGGTCATCGCCCCTGCGCCGGTGGCGATTCTCCAGCGTTGGCACACAAAGATCAAGAAGGTGTTCGATGTGCCTTTCCTTTACACCTACGGCATATGGATCGTGAGAGACGACGCACTCAACAAGCTTCCTGCCGACGAACAGAAAATCGTTCGGGAGAGCCTGTCACGTTCCTGCCGGGAGCTCAGCACGGCTATTCGGGAAAGGAACGACGAGGGTCGGGATGTGCTGGTATCCTGGGGGCACGAATTCGTCGCTCCCGACGCCGCCATGCAGAAGCAGTGGGAGCAATGGGCCGAGGAGGTCTGGCAGCACCTCGGGAAAGAGCATAAGCCGACCGCGGAAGTCGAAGATGAACTGAGGGAACGCATCCGCGCTTTCGGCAAGAGGAAGGAACCGAAGGGCGCGGTCCAGCTGGACCGCGGTTAGCGATTGGGCCTGCTGCCATCCGGGGGATCTGTGTCACAGACTCCATATCAGCGTAAAATCGTAGCGTGGCTCCTCGATCACAGGGTCGCGGTGGCGGTGTTTGTGTGCCTCGCTACCCTCGTCCTGGTGATACCGCTTCGCGATCCGCAGGTTCTCCACCGGGATTACGACAGCCAGCAGAAGGAGGGTGAGGGAGGCGAGGATTTCAAGGCTTTCGTCAGCAAGTTCGGCGAGGGCGAGCTGATGATGGTAGTCATCAAGGCAACCGACGTCTTCACTCCCGAGGTGCTCAGCTACGTCCAGTCCACAACTGATGCGGTCGCGAGGGTTGAAGGCGTAGGCCGAGTCACATCGCTCACCACAGTGAAGGAGGTCCTCGTCGCCAATGGAGCCACAGCGACGCGCCCCCTTCTTTCGGGAGTCCCAACCGACACGGAAACGCTGAACCGCAAGAGGGCGACGGCTCTTTCTAACCCCCTCTGGGTTGGCAGCCTCATCTCTTCAGACGCAACGGTAACAGCCATCAATGTCTTCCTGCCTCCACTGATGCGCGACTCGCGTGATGCTTCCAGGATCATCCAGGCGGTGCGTCAGTTGCTGCCCGCCGGCAAACCGGAGGGCGTCCAGGCATTCCTGACCGGTTTGTCCCCGGTGTTCGAGGAATCGGCCAGTTATGCCAAGAGGGACTTCAGCCGCTTCTTCTGGTTGACGTGGCTCCTCATGGCAATACTCCTGTTCCTGGCGTTTCGGACGTTGCGGGGGGTGTTCCTCCCGCTCGGGGTTTCGTTTCTATCCGTGCTGTGGACGCTGGGTCTGATGGTCACGACGGGCCAGACGATCACGACGGTTGGGGCCATGCTGCCCACACTGATCGCGGTTGTCTGTTTCTCGGACACGGTCCACATCCTGGCGCACTACTACGAACTAGCACAGGAGGGGGACAACCGTCGCGACGTGCTGCTGGACACGATGGAGCACATGATCACGGCGTGCTTCCTGACCTCTTCCACAACTGCAGTAGCGTTCGGCTCGCTGGTCCTGGCGAGGTTGTCCAGTATTCGCCAGTTCGGCATGTGGGCTGCGGTCGGCATCATGCTCGCCTATGTGCTCAACATAGTGCTCACACCGATCGTGTTGTCCTGGTTGCCCCTTCCCGGCCCTCGCGTACAGCGCCGTTATGAGCGGTCGCTCTGCGGCTACATGCTCGCGCGGTTTGTGGATGTGAGTCGCAGTGGGAGACACTGGGTCCCGGCGACGGCCGCGGTCCTTGCGGTGTTGTCTCTGCTTGCTGTCACGCAACTCCGTGTAGAGACCAGCATCGCGCGTTTCCTCCCGGAGTCGGCGCCTGCGGTGCGGGGCCTGGCCATTGCCCAGGACAAGCTCACCGGGTTTGGGTCGGTGGAGCTGGTGCTGGAAGGACCGGAGGGGTGTTTCAGAGAGCCGTGGGCGCTGAGAAACCTGCGTGAGATCGAGACGTACCTGGAGGACCAAAAGGAAGTTGGGGTCGCGCTATCGATCATCGATCTGCTCCAGTGGACGCATGGCATCGTCGAGCAGACGAGCTCAGACCTGCTGTCCGATCCAAACGCCCGCGGCCTGGTTGCCGAGTACCTGTTCTTGTTCTCCGGTTCGGGATACGCGAATGCCCTGACCTCCCTGATGACAGAGAACGCCTCGGAGGCCCGGATCTCCGCCCGCCTGCGCGTCGAGGGCACAGGCGAACAGCTCGCACTCATCGGTGGTCTCGAGCAGGCTGTCGCAGAACGCCTGGATAAGCGGCTGACGTACAGGACTACGGGGGAGGCCGAACGAATCCACCAGCAAGTCGCCTCGGTGATACGCAGCCAGACCAGCTCCTTCGGCTATGCGCTACTGGCCATTGCCGTTCTGATGGTGTTGTATCTGCGTTCGCTGAAGGCGGCTCTTCTTGCCATGATCCCCAACCTGCTGCCTGTGCTCCTGACCGTGGGCGTGATGGGAGCCGTGGGCATCTCGTTGAACTTCGCGACGGTGATGATCACGTCCATCGCCATTGGTATTGCCGTGGACGACACCATTCACTTCTTGGTCCGCTATAGACGAGAGCTGCGGGCAGACCCCGACCGGGCAAAGGCCATCGAGAAGACGATTCTTTGTTCGGGCCGAGCCATGGCGTTTACGTCTGCCGCGATTGCGGCCGGATGCGGGCTCTTCATCCTGTCGGACTTCGCGCCGAACCGGTACTTCGGGTCTCTGATGGCGTTCACGATGCTCACGGCTCTGCTTGCGGATCTGTTGGTCTTGCCGTACCTCGTCAAGGTCTGCAAGCTGTGAACGGCAGCGAGGAGGGACGATCGGGACGCGCAGCCGTGGCGTTGCTTTGACACGGCTCACTTCATGGGAGGCGAGGGATGCGGATACTGCTGGTGAGCCCGCGTTCAGACGACGACTATTTCAGCATGGCTCCTCAGCGGTCCTCGACCTCACGAGGCAAGACCACAGCAAACTCCCCGCCCTACTCCCTGCTTGTGATCGCAGGACTTACCCCGCCCAAGCATGAGGTCCATCTCCATGACGAACACGTGCGCGGTCATGTGGACGCGGTTCTGGCGCGGGGGGCCTACGACATCGTCGGAATCTCGATGCTGACCAACCAGTTGGAGCGCACGCGTCAGATCGCCGAAGCCTGCAAGGCGCACGGGGTCCCAACCGTCGTTGCCGGCGGGGCGGGTACCGTGCACTTGTCGCAGGCGGTCCGCGAAGCCCTGGACGTTGTTTTCATCGGGGAGGCAGAGTACACGTGGCCTCGGTTCCTGAAGGACTTGGAGCAGGGCCGCCAACTCCGGGTGTACCGGCAAGTGTCGAAGATCGACATGGCGGACACGCCGATTCCGCGCTGGGACCTTATTGGAAAGGACCTGGGTGACTATTGGTGGGGGACGGTGCAGACGAATCGGGGTTGCCCGCACGACTGCGCGTTTTGCGATTCGATCTACATCTACGGCCGTCGCTGTCGCACTCGACCCTTGGAGCATGTGCTTACAGAGATCAGGATGCTGGCAAAGATGGGGGCCCGGGCCGTCCTGATTGCCGACGATAACTTCGTCGCAGACCGACGCTACGTGAAGCGGCTCCTTCGGGAGCTTGTCACCCTGAACAACTCGCTCGATGTCCACCTCGGTTTCGTAACCCAGATCGACCTGACGGTCTCCCGTGACGAGGAACTGCTGGAGCTGATGGCCGACAGCAATTTCCTCGAGGTCGTTGTCGGAGTCGAATCGCCACGCCCAGAGGCGTTGCGCTGCCTGAACAAGAACCAGAACCTTGGCTTCGATGTCGCCGAAGCCGTCCGGAGAATCCAGTCATACGGGATTCCTGTTCTGACAACGCTGATCGCGGGTACTGACGTGGACGACATCAGCGTCTTCGAGAACACGCGCGCCTTCCTGAACGAAGCCAACGTGGCCGACCATGCCCTCTGGCCGTTGATGGCGCCGGAAGGGACGCGGCTGTGGTACCAGTTGAAGCGCCAGCGGCGGATCGTGCGGCTCCGCGGAGAGGCAATGGATCGCCTCGGGATTGTCACAAACATCGTTCCGAAGCAGATGTCGCGGGTCGAATTCCTTGACGCCCTGGCGGACTACTGGGACGACGCGTACGACCCCGACTCGTACGCGGAGCGGGCCGTCGCGCTTCTGCGCTCCGTCCGGCGCCGGCCGAAGGTCAGGCGGCCCAAGTTCCGATCCCTCTGGCGACATTGGAGGATGATGTTCCGCGTGGCTTCCTACCACCTGTTCCGTGCACCGCGTGGCGTGCGCGCGGCGTTCTTCCGCATACTCCGAGCCGCGTGGCGAGTGGCGCCCTTTATGCTGCCCAAGATGATGCTCGTCCATGCCAGCTACATGATGGGCCGCAAGCGGTCTCTCTTGGCCGCCAAGCTGGCACGGCAACATGCGCGACGCGAACAGGAGCACCCAGAAGAGGTCGAGTTCTTGGACACGGATCTGCCGATCCCCGACGGTGTGCGGGCGCAGGCTGACCAGATCATAGGGCACGTATATGTGTACATCCGGGCGCGGGCTTCCGGCTGCGAGGCCCTCTACAAGAGCTGTCTGGCAACGTTGGTTGAGTTCGCCCGCACCTATGGCGACAAGTTCGAGAAACTGGACGACCAGTGCCGGGCGAACTTGATCGCATGTTGCGACCGTGCGTTGGCGGAGTTCGGGGCGGAGGAGGGGGGACGGGGATCAGTTCACCTTCCACTCGATCGTCCCCCCCAGGGGTTCGTGCGGGAGATGCTCGACGCTGCCGACCTCGATCTTCGCATCCGCAAGGCGGGGGCCGTCGCCATGCAAGCCGGTGGAAGCGAGCGAGGGGGGAACTCCAAGCCCCGTGCGAGCGGCGGTCCGACGATGTGAAGATCCTGGTCGTCTACAAAGATGTTGACAAGGAAAAGGGGGCCGCGTAGCATGATACGGCGAGAGTCGTCACCGACGACTTACAACTACCTTTGGGGCAATCTCCACTGTGACCCCGACGGTTTTCTACGGCATCTGCGGAGAAGGGCTGGGGCACTTCTCGCGAGCGGCCTTCCTCGTTCCCTGTCTTCTGGACGCCGGTTACTCCGTGGAACTGTTCACCTCGGGCCGCGTAGCGGGCCTCTGCGACGAGCGGTTTCGCGGGTGTCGCGTCCACCACATCCAGGGGTTGCGGATGCGGTACCGCGACAACACCCTTGACGTGCCAGGGACGATTCTCCGCTACGCGGGTATGGTGGCGTGGTGGCCGCGTGCCTCGCGCTACGTGGCCAAGCGGGTCGGCCTCTGCCGGCCGGTCGCGGTGATCAGTGACTACGAACCCGTTGTGGCCTGGGTGGCCTCTGCATTTCGCATTCCGCTGATTGCATTCGATCACCAACAGGTTGCCACGGAGTGTGAGGTCGAATCCGCTTCGCCGGACGGCCTCTCTGGCCTGCTCCTTCGCCTGTCGAACCGGATGACGTATCTCAGACCGACGTTGCGGATCATCACGTCCTTCTTCCAGGCCCGGCTGCGAGAGCGGCCTCGGCGCCGGCGAACGGGCCGGACGATCATCGGCCCCGTGTTGCGGCCGGAGGTCGTCCGGCGATGTCCTACCCGTGGCAGTCACGTTGTCGTCTACCAGACCTCGCGTACGTTGGAGTGGCTCGACCGGATTCTGAACGCACTGCCCGGAGAGAAGCGGGTATACGGCGTAGGGCGGAAGCAGAACGGATGGTCGGAGCGGACGTTCGGTGAAGATGCGTTCCTCGACGATCTGGCGTCATGCCGCTTCGCCCTCGTGAACGGGGGGCACACGACGATTAGTGAGGCGCTGCACTTTGGCAAGCCCGTGCTCTGTTTCCCGGTAAAGGGACAGGCCGAACAGGAGATCAATGCGCACCACGTGGCCAAGATGGACTTCGGAAAGGACTACCGGCCCCAGAAGGGAGAAGTGCCCGACTTCCGCGGCTTCCTGCGCCAGGAGGAGGTGATCCGGCAGACGATCGCGCGTCGCAAGGAGCGTTGCGGAAACGACGACCTGCTGCGAATCGTGCTGAGTCGATTGGCCCGATGGTCCCGCACGAGATGATTCGGAGAACCAATAGGCCCAATCAGAGGGGCGTATTGACAATATGAACTGAAAGAGTGTGCAACTGGGAACACGAACCGGCTATGCTGAACTGACCCTCTCTTTCAGCGAACGGCAGAATATCAGCCAGAGAACGTGTCAGTCGGATTCACACCGCTCTTGGGACTCGACCAATCCACGCATCCGCGTGGGCGGGGAGGCGCGCATTGGGAAGCCCTAGGCGCCAACGGAGGGAAGGAATGGATCCCGCCGCCTCAGACTTCGCCAGAGCTATAAAACGGGTGAAATCTCACCTGGCACATATCGCCATCGGCATTTGTCGCCGCCTTCCTGCCGTCTTCTACCGCAATGCGGCGGAGCTTGCGCAGTCATTAGAGTACTCGCTTTGGGTCACCAGGACATTCGGTCGTGACAGTGTCTTCTTGGCTACACGTGAACGGCTGTGGCGTCGGATGCTCTCGTGTTTGACGCAGGATTCGGAGGTCACCGTCTTTGAGTTCGGCGTTGCATACGGGTATACAACGCAATGGTGGTTATCACGGTCTTCGTTGGTTGACAAGTGGTACGGGTTTGACACATTCACGGGATTACCCAGAGCCTGGCGGCATTTCGCGGCTGGGGCTTTCGATGCGAACGGCAAACCACCCGAGATATCAGATTCTCGAATCGAATGGGTTGTCGGCAAAGTGGAGAATACGTTCTCTGCCAACTGGATTCAGCCGACTTCCTCTGAGGACGAAACCAGAACTCAGCGCGTGTTCATTCTTGACTTGGACCTGTACGAGCCGACCAAGTACGTAGCTGAACAAGTCTTCCCACAACTGCAGGAAGGCGATCTTCTCTATCTTGATGAAGGAGCGGATTGGGACGAGCGAAGAGTGCTGTTGGAAGAAATGAGCAAGATACCGAACCGACTGAAACTAGTTGGTGCAACGCCAACGGCGTTGGCGCTGCAGGTCGAGTCACATAGAGAGTGAACTGGCGAGGCGCAGGTAGATGCGGGCGATCCCGCCGCTGTTCTCAAGAGGACGCTGCAAGCGATCCGGGACGAGGGAAATCGTGTGGCTGCGCGGCATGTTCGTGGCCCAAAGGCACCCAGGCTGCTTTCGGTGTGAGAACAGCCACGAGCAGCCCGGCCCGTTCAAAGTGAGCATCCATGCCGGCAAACTCACGATTCTTCGCTACGAGTAGAGGCTGTGTTTCAAGAAACCGGCCATCTTCGTTTGGCGCAGAAGAATAGACGGGCGCAACGGAAGTCTGCAGGCGCTTCACCGGCCTGGCATTTCTTGACACATCCGTCGAGCTACCAGTAGGATACCGGCTCAACGTCCGCGACGACGCATGCCTTTGGGGTTCCCGATTCAGGTCGGGCCTCCAAGCAGTGGGAGCTGGGAGTGCTTAATCTCCTCATTGAAGGCTTTGACGAGCAAGTCTGTCTTGCCGAGGATGCACAAAGAATCCGGAGCCGTCTGCACGATGAGAAGGCCCGGCTTATGGACCCCGGGCATCTCCAAAGGGAAGTCATTGGGGAACCCCGCTGGGCTTGGGATTTCGAGTCCCTTGAGGAGGGATTCCTCCAGTTGGTCGGTCCTTTCATGGAGCGCGAGGCAGGCACCTCTCACCTCTACCTGCAAGCTCTCCGGGAGTTCGGCGACTTCCGGCCGGAGCACGAACACGTCATCATCCTGTTGGAGTACTCCCATTACGCCTCTTTGATCGAGGACTACTACAATTTCAACGAAACATTCGCCGAACCGGAGTTGGACCCCCGCCGTTGCTCACGGCTGACGCAGGTGAAGTTTGCCGGCCAGTACCTGACCCTGTACCCGCGTCATCTCATCATCCGCAATACGCTCAAAGCGGACGAACTTACGCTGATCCGTACGCACCGCTGGCTCAAGAACACCTACATCACGTGGGGAATCAGCCGGGGCGTATTGCTCAAGTGGCTTGGTGCCCGGTTCCGTGACGTTCAGAGGGATCACTACTTCCAGAACTCCATCAACGCGTTGTGCACCTATTTCCTGTCCCCCATCATCATGGGTGCCATTATGGCCGGGCAGGCCGAGGAGACGGTGCGACAACTCAAGGAGGCCGTATCGTGGCTGACACTGTCCGTGAAACTGCGATGTGAACGGCGAGCGATTCTGGGTCAACTCGCTCCGGCCCTGGGCCCCTACCACCAGAAGGCATTGCTTCCGATCACGCTGCCCGGCACATTGTTTCTGCAGAAGGGACTCGCCCTTCAGGGCTGCGGCGACCGCCCGGCGACGATGGCGGCGGTCCACGAGGAGATGCTGGCACAGGTGCAAGGTGCCTTGACGCAGACGGACTTGGCAGAGCTGGAGGAGCAGGAGCACCGCTTCTTCACCGAGTTCAGCGACCGGATGCGGCAGATCGGATGTGCTTCCGGTCTCGTGCAGCGTCTGGCCTGTTGCTTGGGAGGGGAGGAGGCGGGCTCGTGAGAAATCCCAACGAAGTACTCGAGGCGATGCCGGAGTTGCTGCGGCGCTTCCACGAGGCAAATCTCGAGCGCATTCTCCGGGCGATCCGCAAGTACTGGCCGGCGCAGTTCGATCGGGACTTCTTCGAGAGGGTCTCCGGCCACGTGGCGTTGTTTGATCAGGACAGCGCAGCCATGTCCGAGGCGATCCTTTTGCCCACACAGCAGTACCTCGACCGCGGCGGCAAGCGACTGCGGCCGCTTCTTGTCGCCCTTGTCCTGGAGTCCTATGGCGCGGATCCGGGAGCCTACGATCTGCTGCTCGGCGCGATCGAATGCATGGAAGACAGCTCCATCATTATGGACGATTACATTGACGGATCCGAGCTGCGGCGCGGTGGCCCGTGCGCGCATAGGCTGCACGGCTTCGCGGGCGCCAACGTGGGGGCGTGCACGGGGTTCGCGATTGCCGAGTACGTGTTCTTCAACAACGAGTTGAACCTGAATCAGAGCCTTGTCCTGCGGCTGCTCAACGCGCTGGCTTGGGAAACGATCCAGATGGCGTTCGGGCAAATCGAGGAGCTCTATTGGACCGAGAGCAACGTCAATCGCGTCACGGTGGACCAGTATCTCCAGGAGACTGTGTCACGCTGCGGGTTCCTGACGTTCCGCGGCCCCCTGCGTTACGGGGGGTTGATCGCCGGTGCGCCGGACGAGGACATCCCCGTCCTCGAACGGATCGGTGAGAGCCTGCTTGTGGGCTATCATCTGCGCGGAGACAACCTCGACATGGATCCTGACTCGGATGCGTGGGGCAAGGTCGCGGGTGAGGACATCACTACGGGCCGCCGGACGCTTCTCATTAACTACCTGCTGCAGACGGCCGAGGAGGCAGACCGTGCTGAACTCGTCGGCATCATTGAGTCCCGAACGGAGGACGATGCGAGGAAGCGGAGAGTCTACGACATGGTCGTCAAGTACGGTGGTTTCGCCTATTCGCGCGGTCTTGCCGAGGAGTACAACGAGTTGACGAAGCAGGACGTCGATCGGCTGCACATCTCGGACACGTACAAGCAACTGCTCCACCAGTTCTCCGACTTCGCCAGCGTTCGGAGGAAAGTGTGACCTCGTCCCTTCAGGGCGTGGAACCCCCAGGGGCCGGCCGGCCCCGATGCTCTGTCGGAGCCTTGGCGACGCTCCGCGAGTACGGAAGACTCGCGCGGCTGGAGGGCGGCGGGTTCGCCGTTGTCGCGATCTTCGGCGCGTTCGCCGCAGGGGGACGCGCGGTGGAAGCGCCGCTCGTCGCCGGGCTCTTTGCCGTGAACTTGCTCTTTATCTTGGGCGGCTGTATCCACAACGATCTAGTGGATGCAGAGGTGGACCAGCAGCTAGAGAAACTCAAGGATCGGCCGCTTGTGAAAGGCACGATATCCCGCTCGCAGGCTGCGTGGGCGACGGCTGTCTGCTTTCTCGGCTGTTGCCTGCTGGCATGGTGTCTCACGCCGAGCCCAATGGTGGTCGGTGTGCTGGCTGCGTCGATCGTGTTCGCGCTCCTCTACAACAAGTTCAGCAAGCGCATCTTCGGCGCTGATCTGTTCTTCGCCGTTTCTGCATCATTGCTCTGCGTCTACGGGGGCCTGACCGCCGCGTTCGACGACGGGGTATTTCACACGTTGGGGGGTACCCTCTGGGCAATCGCGGCCGTCATCCTGATCGACCATTTCTTCTTCAACTCCGTGGAAGGGGGCTTGAAGGACTTCGAGAACGACGGGCACGTGGGCGCCCCGACGATCGCCCGCTACCTGTTCTGTGTCTCGGGGGGGGGCCCGCTACGCCTGGCCCCGCGAGCGTTCTTCCTCGCCCTGAAAGCCGCGAGCGTATTGCTGGTCTTCCTTCCGTTCTTCGCGTTTGGCTGTCCATTCTGGACATGGCAACTGGCCGCCCTGGGCATCGCGTCTGCGCTCACTCTGTTCTTCACCTGGCAGCTCCTTGGCATCGGCACGCTCGACCGGATGCGGATCAAGCGTCTGACCCAAATGCAGGAGATAGCCTGTCGTTCCTTGGTGCCGCTGCTTCTTGGGAGGGTCGCCGGAGTGGGATGGATGTCCGCACTGATCCTGGCACCGATTGCCTGGTTTCTTATGTTCAACTACATGCTGCACGGAAAGGCTTTCTCGAACCCAAAAACAGTCTGATGGCACGACGGCCCCGGAGACCTGGGAGAATGGTATAGAGCAGTCGGATGGGAGGAGGAGTCCAGTCTATCATGAGGAAAAGGGTCGTTCAAATTGTGGGCCCCTGCCGGGTCAACAAAGGAGACCAACTCATGGTCCTGGCCCTTCGGCAGAGGCTGGAGGCCCAATACTACCTGCCTGTCCCGGTGTGGCTGAACGCGCCGGCCTCCAAGTTCTGGGGACCGCTAAACATCAGCATGATGCTCGCACAGGGCGTACGTCGGCTCGCCCAAGTCCTTGCGCACGGGAAGCCGGATGTCGTCCTTGACTGTTCGGGATACCAATACGGGGACCCGTGGAAAGCAATGGCCAAGGTCCTGAGCCTGCGCATGTTGATGTACCAGTCCTTCAGACGCGGGGGGGGCAAGATCGTGATGCTTCCGCAGTCTCTCGGTCCGTTTCGGGAGCCCGTTGTTGCGTCCGCCGCTGCGGGGATACTGCAGCTTGCCGATCTGGTCTTCGCCAGAGACGCACTTTCCCGCGAATACGCACTTGAGTTGGGCTGTCCGCCATCGCGAGTCAGGATAGCACCGGACTACACGAATCTCGTGTCACCCCAGATGCCGGACGAGCCGGATGAGTGGTCCCATCGCGTGTGCATTGTTCCCAGCACACGAATGGTGGACAAGACCCCGCCCGAAGTCGGCACACTCTACGTGGCAGCTCTGCGGAAGTGCATCGACTGGATCTGGAACCACGGCTTCGAGCCGTGCATTCTGGTGCACCAACGCGAGGACCGGTCCCTGGCAGAAGCGCTGCGAAAAGCGACCGGTGGGCGCGTCACGGTAGTCGATCCGCCGCCGATTCAGGCGAAAGGAATCCTTGCATCGTGCAGGGCCGTTGTCGGCTCCCGCTACCACGCACTGGTAGGCGCACTGTCGCAGGGGACGCCGGCGCTCGGCACGGGATGGACCCACAAGTACCGAGCGCTGTTCCAAGACTACTCGTGTGAGGAGTGTCTCATCGAACGGTTTGACTCCGAGACCGAGCTGGAAGAGCGCCTGCGTCTCATCGTGGAGGAGGCGAGCCGAGATCGCCTTGTTGAGAAGCTTCAAGCAGGGGCACGCATGCACAGAACGCAGACACTGGCCATGTTCAGCGAATTGGAGCGTGCGCTCGCTGGGGAATCTCCGCTCGACGCGTCTTCCGCGCACCCATAGCAGGCGGAACTGCGGAGATGTCGCTCGGGGAGGGCGCATCGTTTACGCGCGCGGGATCGCTGCCTCTCGCGTTGCCTAGTCCTGCATCCCTGCAGACTCAAGGCGAGGGAACGGTCCAGCTCGACTGCGACCCGGCAGGGAATGCGGCGTCGGCCCCGTTTGGCGGGCCAGGATCAACGGCTGAGGAAGTTGCGCATTGCACCGTAGAACATGCCACGGACCGTGTAGCAGACCTCGAGCTCGCTGCGGCAGTTGTACCAGCAAGCTCTGCAGGTATTGCTGCGGTAGCGCTCTTTCAAACGGCGGACCAGTGTCTTGCCATCATCGTCCAGGATGTGCCCCACCGGGTGGGCCTGATCCTCCGGGCATTTGGCCACACGGCCCACAGGATCGATGTTGAGCATATACCGCCCCGCCACACACCCGGGCACGCCGCTCTTCAACGCAATGTCGAACTTCTCCAGCACAACGGGATTGGTGGCGAAGTTCGGGAATCGTCGACGCAGTTCCAGAAGCCTCCGGGCGACGGGACGCCGGTACAAGAATTCGGTGTCTCCCGTCTTGAGAACGGAGTAGGGCTGGACACGGAAACTGCAGCCGCACCGCCGGGAGAGTTCGGCAAGCTTCGGTAGGTCGTTGAAGTTGTCGTGCATCAGGGTGATCATTAGGTTCACCTGTGGCCGGCCTCCAATGCGTTCTTCCTGGAGAATCCTCAGCGCTTGCACCGCCCGGCGGTGTGCGCCCTCGCTCCCCCGCGCGGCGTCGTGACGCTGCGGATCCGCGTAGTCGAGACTGACACCCACCCCCCAAAGCCCGGCCTCGGCAAGGGCACGGGCGCTCTCCCGTGTGACGAGCGAACCATTCGTGCTAACGAACGTGAAATGGTGACGGTTGATCGCCCGCACTACCGAGGGCAGGTCTCGCCTGAGCAGCGGCTCTCCCCCCGTAATACTCACCATCATTGTGCCGATGCCCGCCAGCTTGCCGGCAGACTCTTCGATTTCCTCCAGCGTCTGTTCATGACCGTTGCTCCGCTTTTCCCATACTGCGCAGAACTTGCAGCGGAAGTTGCAGTCGTCGGTCACCTGCCACGAGCACCAGACCGGTCGCCGAGCACAAAACGTCTTGAAGAACCTGGACTTCTTGGCCACATTCTCAGTAAGAGTGCTGGACCGTCGGTCCGAAGCCATCGCAGCCTCCATAGGGTACCGGTACACGGCACACACCCTGGCACCGAAGTCGCAATCCGCTTTCTCCACCAACAAAGTGCCCCTCCTCTTCTTCGACGGGAACTTCGTCACGCGCCATTCCCACCCAAGATGAGGACGATCTTCCATCGAGTTCCTTCTGCATCCTCGCGACAAGTGGATCGATCCCAGGCCCATTCTATTCACACGCTATGAACTCATCCAGTCAGAACCCCTTCTGGAGAGACGCGCCTCTCCTGTATAGCACGACATTGCACAGAAGGAACCAACCAAGGGGGACGACGATCAAGAACAGCGCCCATTTCCAGCCGGCTGTTCCTATCAGCAAGAATGGCACCAACAGCTTCCCCATCGCTTCCTGCTTAACCCAGCGGCGGCCGATTTCTTCCCTGTCAAACACCTTCAGCTTCATGGCGTCTATCGTCAGATAGATGGATGCGGCGGCCACTATGACGAGTAGCAGGACCTGTAGAGAACTGAACCGAATGCCTGTCCAGAAAGGAGAAACAAACAGGACGGATAGAGAGAGCAGCTTCAACAGGATTATACAACCCCTGAACCTGCCTGATATACATAGCTGATCGTCCTCTTCTACCGTTACGCCCGAAAAGGTCGCCATGGTTATAGCTGAGAAGGCGCTGTCGTTCTTTACATCTTTCAGGGTGGCGCCGGCGTTGAAGATGATGTGATCAAGGAACTGGATAATGACAACAGTCCAGACCATGTTCCAGGCCAGCCCGGGGGCTTGCGGGGTGTCGGCAACCAGCAGTGCTCCCAGGAAGCACAGGAGGGCCGTCGAGGCCGCGAACAGGATGTCTGAGCCCGGGAGCCTTTTGCTCAGTCTGTTATACAGCCCCCCCAGTATCACGGAGGCCAGGAGAACAAGAACACTCCAGGTGCCATTCCGGTACAGGGTTGTCATGACGAAGTTCGCCGGGATACAGAAGATGATCATCAGCCAGGCAGACTTGAGTGAAGCGGTTCTGCTGACAAGAGGACGGCTGGAGAGTTCGGCGGATTGTCGGTCAATCACAACATCGCAAACATCGTTGTGGGCAAAACTCCACAGGGTCGTAAGCAGCGCGATAGCCAAAAGGACGATGACATCAGTGGCTTGCAGCGCCCTTCCGCGAAGACTCAGGGCTCCGGATACCATGACACCGAACAGGAAACCGGCAAACTCAATTCTGCCTAGTTTCAACAGCTCCAATAATCTGTATGGTCTCATCTTGAATGGCTCAGCAGCCCAACGGTCCCCCCGTTGTGGCGCCAGTCACCAGGTTAGTGCTAGCCCGGCCATTGCCGGCTGGCAGAGGGGGCCGGAGCCAGGTGGCAATGGCTCGATCGCCTCGGGCGCCGGGGCCGACGCCCCAGGGCACTGTGCGGCCTGACCTGATTGTAGTGCCGCCTCCGCCTCTCCACAAGCACCTTCGCCTCCAGCCCGTCGAGCGTGTGGGCGGATCGGCCGGCCGCTGTCACGTGGACGAAGCTGACGAAGGGAAGGGCTCCTGACGGAGAGGGACGTTGAGTTCCTGGGGAAGTGCGGCATAGAGCCGGGCGAGATTGCTACCAGCCCGAAGGGTCTGGTTGAGTAGGCCCGCCGCTGGGTGGTGCTGGCCGACCTTCAGGGAGAGATAGCGTGGTGGGTTCTTCGGGGCCTTGACCTTTCGCACATTCTTGACTACATTGTTGGAGAGGAATGCTCGGCGAACAGCAAAGGAGAGCAACCCGGAGCCAGCATACATGCAAAGGACAAGTGCTATGTCCTTGTTTGGACAGATCTTAAGCGACGGTGCGCCCGTAGCTCAGGCGGATAGAGCGGCGGTTTCCTAAACCGCAGGTCGCAGGTTCAAGTCCTGCCGGGCGTACCACTTATCTTCTTCCCTCTGAACGGCTTGCGGCATCCGCGCTGCGTCTCTCCACGGCGTTCCTCTCGGCGCAGCGTCGCCTTCAGGAACTGGCTTCCCGACCTTACCAGCGGAAGAAACGGTAGGGGTCGTCCCACTCCTCCGGCTCGTCCAGGTAGAGACCGTCCAGCCAGCGCTGCTCGCCCTCGCTGACCGGGCGGGCGAAGTGCTCCAGCACGCGCGTGCGTCCCCCGGCGCCCATGTTCGCCAGCAGCCGCGTCGTGCCCGACGTGACCTTCCGAAACGTCCGCTTGACGTTCATCTTCTCACCCGAGTAGTCCAGCCGCCACGGCACAAGCTGACAGAACAGCACGTTCGCGTCCTCCGCCTTAGCCAGAACCCCGTTGCCGATCGGCCGGGCGCCACCCGTGACCAGCGGAAGCTCGCGGGGGTCGCGGTTGTGCACCTCTGCCGGGCTCAGGCCCGCGAGCAGCGTGCCCACACCGAACGGCTCGAAGTGCGCAGCGATGTGCTCGGCCTGCTCCATCTCGACTGGGAACGGCAGGAACGCGTTGGCCTCTTCCTGTTCCAGGCCAATCGCCAGCACGTGGCCCCCGGCCTCCACCCAGGTTCGGATGGCCGCGGCGTTGCGGGCCAACGGCTCACCTCCGCCCGGGCCGACCACCAGGACCTGGTCTGCCGAAGGGCTCCCGCCCTCGTAGACGGCCACCGATAAGCCCGTCGCTTGCAGGTGCTGCCGTCCGGCCTCCTCGCCGGCATAGACGACCGTCCGGCGCGTCCGCGGCTGCCAGGCCGAGACGTAGCGCAGGATATTGCGTGCCAGTGCATCGGCTGCCGGGTCGCCTTCGGTGCGGCCGCTCACGTCGATCTGGCAGAAGAGCACCAGGCCCTGGCCTTCGCGGTGCTCCATGAGCGTGGCGTACTGGAGGGCGTAACCGCCGTCAAGGATCGTCAGGAAATCGCCCGAGGCCGGCTTCTCGATCAGCGCCGACGCCACGCTGCCACGGTTGCTGGCGCGCCAGAGGCGGGTCACGGGGATGCCGCACCATTGGACCGTTGGCCCATAACGGGGTCGTATCTCGTAGTCGATTTGCCCGGGCAGGATCGTGGCCTCCCCCCGCCAGTTCCAGAGGTGCTCGTCGGAGATGCCGGCCAGCAGCGGGTGGTCCGGCACGCGCTTGAAGACGCGGCGCAGGCCATATTCGGCGATGCGGAAGCCGAAGCGCTTCTCGAGCACATCCCCGGTCTGCTCGAAGACGATGACCTTCAGGCCGCCGCGCACGCGGGAGATGTCCGGCGCCGGATCGTCGAGCGTCAGGGCCTCCTTGCCGACGACGAGGATGTCGTAGGCGGCGAGGTCTGAGTTGGCATTCACGGCCTCAAACGCGACGCCCAGGTCGGTCAGCATCACGGCTGTCTCGCCCTTCGGGTCGAAGAGCGCGATCCGCCCGGCAGCCTGGCCGGGCTCTGGCATCGGCAGCACGTCGACGGCGAATGAGTCCTCCTGCGTTTCGCCGTTGCTGAACTTGATGGTCGCGTCGATCACATACTGCCCCGCGGCCAGGCCCCCCGGCAGCTCGAACGCCAGCGGGATGCGCTCCTGCTCCCCGGTGGGGACCGAGATCGTCTTCGTGCCGGTCACAGCGTCGGGCAGACCGAACGACCATTCGCAGTCGGCCGTGACCGTCTCACGCGAGTTGTTGATGACGATGAGCTGCTTCTGGACGGTCTCGCCAGGCAGGAAGTTGTGGTCCTTGCTCGTAAAGGCGGCCGGCTTGCCTGCGATGTAGGCCAAGAGGGGCATGTTGTTGCGGTACAGGGCCTCGGCCACTGCGGTTGCTCTGGACCGCGACTCGCTCGGGTCAAAAGCAATCTGTGCCTGCACCTCCTGTTCGTTCAGATACGCTGGCCGGGGGCCCGGCCGCTGGAGGCCCTGCCAATCGATCTGAGGCTGAACGTCCGTGAGGCCCCGCCCCTGCGGCGTCCGCATCCAGAACACCCCGTGGTGCCAGATGTTGAAAGCCGAGAGCCCCCAGGTGCGGAAGGAGCGCCAATTGTCTGTGACATACATGGCGGTGATGTCGTACTCGCTGTCAAACACCTGCGCGGTCAGCCTATGGGGGTAGTCAAAGCGCTGCCACACGCGCCCCTGTCGGAACTGGTCGGCCTCCCAGCGCAGGTTCTGCTTCTCCTGTTCGCTGATTTTGTAAGAGCGATCGCCGAGGAACTGGGCATTCCATTCAGCCAGACAGAACTCCCACGGCACCCTTGCACTGCCGAAGGCTCTCCGTCCCTTGTACCACCCTCTGTACATCGACCAGTCCCACTGCAACGGCACGGCGTACTCGGCCGTGAAAACCGGTTTGATGCCGTGGGTCGCCCAATGCTCGAACCAGTCGGACATCTCCTGCATGGGCGCCCAGTTCGCGTAGAAGTTGCTGGTGTGCATGGCGCTCAGGTTGCCGCCGCCGTGGTGGTACACGATGCGCGTGGGGTCAAGGCGCTTGATGATCCTCTCGGCCCGCATGGCGCGCCGGGCGTTGCGCAGGGACCACTCGTCGCGGCCATCCTGCAGTCCGTCGATCATGTCCGGATTCATGTCCTCCGCGTAACCCGTTGAATTGTGGCTCGTGTCGTAGAAGACGACGGATGGATGGTTGCCGGCCACCCGGGCGTAGAACGCCGCATGCTGCGCATAGCCGTTTGTCTCGTCCGCGTCCGGTGCGCTCCAGTCGTAGTGGCCGGCGTGCGGTTGGGAAAGAGCCACAAGCATCCCCATGTCGTCGGCGGCCTTCAACACCTCCGTGAAGCTCAGATGCACGCCCGGCTGGCAGCCATAGTTGTGCGTGTACACGAAATTGACTCCGGAACTCATCAGGCGTTCCAAGGTAGCTGTGGTGACGCCGTAGCTTGCCATTGTCGGGCTGCCCTGGGCGTTGTCGAGGGGGACGGCGAAAAGATAGATGCGCGTGCCGTTCAGGTAGAAATCCCGCCCGTCAATCCAGAATTCGCGGAATCCGAACCGCTCCGGCAGAGCCGTGTCCAGCACCTGACCGTCGGGGCCGAGCAGCGCGACGCTCAGCTCGTACATGTTCTCGGGCGTGTGAGTGTCCCACAGCTTGTCGGGGTGCCAATGCTCGGCGATCACGGCCCGCCCGTTTGCCAGGTCCCCGCCCCGGAAGCTTCCGCTCGTGAACTCCTTCGCTGTCCCATCGCTATCCTTGATCTCGGCGCGCAGAGCGTAACTTGCCGCCGGGTCGAGTCCTTCCAGCGCTGTGTCCAGCGTGATCTGCCACCTGCGCACAGACGTCTCTACTCTCACCCCGGTTACGCGAGGCCCCTCGGGTACGCTGCTGAGGTGTACGTCTCCACAGATCCCCTTCCGCCTCACAGAGCCTGCAACTTCCTTGGCAGACGCGGAATCGCCGTACGAAAGCATGACGGCCCGGAGTGGCATAGGGACCACCAGAATGCTGAGGAGGTGTCTCTGCCCTGGCCGGCAGGCCGAACTGAGGTCCACCTTCCCCTCCGGGTAGCGCATCTCGCCCAATCGCTCGCCGTCAACGTATACCTCAGCAAACGAGTACAGGTATTCGACTTCGAGCATGATCTTGCGGCCAGCCCACTCCCGGGGCACCGTAATCTCACGCTGGTACCAGGC
>SDBU01002060.1_pt1 | contig 27389 bp, 23 predicted proteins | sample 2277071 | NCBI WGS metagenome assembly SDBU01 (sample SAMN10397929, study PRJNA504765) | marine sediment metagenome | isolation source: marine sediment core GS08_GC12, 126 cmbsf | place: Arctic Ocean: Gakkel Ridge, Loki's castle | collected 2008 | reverse complement strand
GACGTAAGTCGTCTGGCCGAATGCACCCCTGTCGCGAAAAGCGACAGGGGTATCCCTGCTATGCCTTCTTCATCCAGGGCATCATATCTCGAAGCTGCTTTCCTACTTTTTCGATCGGATGGCTATCGCCTTCCTCAAGCAGACGGTTGAAGTTGGGACGGCCGGCCTCGTTCTCGGCGATCCACTCCCGGGCGAACTTGCCCTTGACGATCTGCTTCAGGATCTTCTTCATCTCCTTGCGCGTCTTCTGCGTGATGATGCGCGGGCCGCGCGTAAGGTCCCCATAACAGGCGGTGTTGGACACCCCGCGGCGCATGCCGGAGATGCCGCGCTCCTGGATCAGGTCCGTGATGAGCTTGAGCTCGTGCAGGACCTCGAAGTACGCGATCTCGGGCTGGTACCCGGCCTCGACGAGCGTGTCAAAGCCGGCCTTGATGAGCTCGGTGACCCCGCCGCACAACACCGTCTGCTCCCCGAAGAGGTCGGTCTCGGTCTCCTCGGCGAATGTCGTCTCGATGACGCCCGCGGTCGTGCCCTTGATCGCCTTGGCGTAGGCCAAAGCGATGTTCTTGGCGTTGCCGCTCGCGTCCTGGTGGATGGCCAAAAGACACGGCACGCCCTTGCCCTCTTCATACATGCGGCGCACGAGCGCGCCGGGGCCCTTGGGCGCGATCATGATGACGTCGACCTTCTTGGGCGGCTTGATCTGCTTGAAATGGATGTTGAACCCGTGCGAAAAGACAAGCACCTTGCCCTTCTTGAGGTTGGGCTTGATCGCCTCGCTGTAGACCTTCGCCTGCACATGGTCCTGGGTCAAGATCTGGATCACCTGGGCCTGGGCCGCGGCCTCGGCGGCGCTGACCGGCGCGAAGCCGTCCTGCCGGGCCTTTTCAAAATTTTCGGTCCCCGCCATCTCGGCGACGATCACGTCCAGGCCGCTGTCGCGCAGGCACAACGCCTGCCCCCGGCCCTGGATGCCGTAGCCGACGACGGCGATCTTCTTGCCCTTAAGGAAACTCAGGTCCGCGTCATTGTCGTAATAAATCTTCATCCCGTCTCCTATTTTGCGATGGCGATGCACCCCGACCTCACGAGCTCCACAACCTTGAAATCCTTTATGTCGTCGAGAAACTGGCGCACGTCCTGCTGGCTCGCCGCGATCTCGATGATCACAGAGTCCGCCTTCTTTTCGATCAGTTCGCCGCCGTATTTTTTCAGGGTCTTATTCAGGGACGCCTGCCCTTTCTTGTCCACCTCGATCTTCACGAAGATGAGCTCGCGGGCGATGTACTCCTTCTTCAGGAAGTCCTGGACGGTGATGACGTCGATCAGCTTGTGCAGCTGCTTCTTGATCTGCTCGAGGATCCGCTCATCCTGGGCGTTGACCACGACCGTCATGCGCGAGACCGTCGGATCCTCGGTCTCGCTGACCGTCAATGAATCGATGTTGTATCCGCGCGCGGAGAAGAGCCCCGCGACGCGCGCCAAAACGCCGAACCTGTTCTCGACCAACATGGAAAGCGTATGTTTCATGGTATTCTCCGTCGGCGTCCTACGCCATGCCGTTCATCATGCGGTTCAGGGCCTCGCCGGCCGGCACCATCGGGAAGACGTTCTCCTCCGGCTCGACGACAAAATCCATCACCACCACGTTGTCGGTGGCCAGCGCCTCCCGGATGGCGGAGGCGACGTCCTCCTTCTTCGTGATGCGCATGCCCTTGGCGCCGTACGCCTCGGCCAGCTTCACGAAATCGGGGTTCTTGAGGATGGTGCCGGAGTAGCGCTTCTTGTAGAAGAGCTCCTGCCACTGACGCACCATCCCCAGGCAGCTGTTGTTCAAGATGGCGATCTTGACCGGCAGCTTGTTGTTCACCGCCGTCGCCAGCTCCTGGATGTTCATCTGGATGGACCCGTCTCCGGCGATGTCGAAGACGACCTTATCCGGACAGCCTATCTGGGCGCCGATGGCCGCGGGAAAGCCGTAGCCCATCGTCCCCAGCCCGCCGGAGGAAAGCCACGTGCGCGGCTCGCTGTACTTGTACCACTGGCACGCCCACATCTGATTCTGCCCCACCTCGGTCGCGATGACCGTCGGCCGGTCCTTCGTCGCCTCATAGATCTGCTCGATGACATACTGCGGCCGAAGCCTGTCGTCCTGTTTATAACGAAGCGGAAACTCCCTCTTCCACTTATCGATCGTCTCCCACCACGCCGTGATATCAGGCACCTTCTTCACCGCCTTGTCCAGCGCCGGCAGGACGCGCCCGGCATCGCCCACGATCGGCACGTCCACGCGCACGTTCTTGCTGATCGACGTCGGGTCGATGTCCACGTGCACGATCTTGGCGTTGGGCGCAAAGGCGTCGATGCGGCCCGTCACGCGGTCATCGAAGCGCGCGCCGATGGCCAGGATCAGGTCCGACTCCATCGTGGCGTGGTTCGCATAGGCCGTGCCGTGCATGCCCAGCATCCCCAGCGCGAGCCGGTGCATTGAGGGAAAAGCGCCGAGCCCCATTAAGGTCGTCGTCACGGGCGCGCCGGTCTTCTCCGCAAAAGCAAGGAGCTCCGGCGCCGCGCCCGAAGAGATCACCCCGCCGCCCACGTAGATCAGGGGGCGCGACGAGCGCTCGATGAGCTTGGCGGCCTTTTTGACCATCCCCGGGTGACCGTCGTAGCGCGGCTGATAGGACCGGATGGACACCTCTTCAGGCCACACGAACTCGGTCTTGGCGTTCTGCACGTCGACGGGAAGGTCGATCAGCACCGGACCGGGCCGGCCCGAGGAGGCGATATAGAAGGCCTCGCGGATCGTGCGGACGAGGTCCTTGACGTCCTTCACGAGATAGTTGTGCTTGGTGATGGGCCGCGTGATCCCGGTCACGTCCGCCTCCTGGAAGGCGTCGTTGCCGATAAGCTGGGTCTTCACCTGCCCCGAGATCGCCACGATCGGGATGGAGTCCATGAACGCGGTCGCGATCCCGGTCACGAGGTTCGTCGCGCCCGGGCCCGACGTCGACATGCACACCCCCACCTTGCCCGTGGCCCGCGCGTAGCCGTCGGCCGCATGGGCCGCCCCCTGCTCATGGCGCGTCAGGATAAACTTGATCTTCGCGTCGTAGAGCACGTCAAAGACCGGCAGCATCACGCCGCCCGGATAGCCGAAGATCACCTCCGCGCCTTCACGCTGCAGGCTCTCCACCAGTATTTGGGCACCGCTCATCATCGCCATCGTTCACCGCCAAATTCGTCTGCGTGAGACAAAAGGTGAGACAAGAGGCCTGACCTTTAGTCTCACTTTATGTTATGTCTTCAACACCGCTCCCTGGTCTGCCGAGGTGACCATCCGGGCGTAGCGGGCGAGGTACCCGCCGGTCACGCGCGGCCGGGGAGCCTTTACCTTCTTCAGCCTCGATTGTAACTCTTTCTGCGAAATTTTCAACTCCAATTTCCGACGAGGAATGTCGATAACGACGATATCCCTCTCCTTGACGGCCGCGATGGGACCGCCGACGCTCGCCTCGGGCGCGATGTGGCCGACGCAACACCCCTGCGTGCCGCCTGAAAAACGGCCGTCCGTGATCAGGGCGACGCTGTCGACGAGGCCCATGCCCACGATCGCCGCGGTCGGCGCCAGCATCTCGCGCATCCCCGGACCGCCCTGCGGCCCCTCGTAACGGATGACGACACAGTCGCCGTCTTTGATCTGACCGCCCAGGATCGCCTTCTGCGCGTCCTCTTCACAACCGAAGACCCGCGCGCGGCCCCTGAAACACATCATCTTCCCGCTCACCGCCGACTGCTTGACGACCGCCCCTTTAGGGGCCAGGTTGCCGTACAGGATGGCGATCCCGCCCTCTTTATGATAGGCGTCGTCCATGGAGCGGATCACATCCGAGTCGATGATGACGGCCTCCTCCGCGATGCGGTGGGTCGTCTTGCCGCTGGCCGTCGGCGCGTTCTTAATCTTGGGCCTGATCGTCTTCAAGACCGCCGGGATACCGCCGGCCGCGTCGAGGTCCTCCATGAAGTGCGGGCCGCCCGGCAGGAGGCTGGCCACGTGCGGCGTCTCCTTGCTCAGGCCGTTAAAGTCTTTAAGCTTCAGGTCGACGTCCGCTTCGCGGGCGATGGCCAAAAGGTGCAGCACGGTGTTCGTCGAGCCGCCGAGCGCCAGGTCGATGCGGATGCCGTTCTCAAAGGCGTCGCGCGTCATGAACTTGCGTGCCGTCACGTTCTTCTTGACGAGCTCCACGATGCGCTCACCCGACTCCCCGGCGATGCGCCGCTTGCGCGCCGAGACCGCCAGGGCGGTCGCGCACCCGGGCAGCGATAACCCCATCGCCTCGGTGATGCAGGCCATGGTGTTGGCGGTGTAGAGCCCCTGGCAGGCGCCGGCGCCGGGGCAGGACTCCATCTCAAAACAACCGAGCTCGCGCTCGTCGATCTCGCCGCGTTTATAGCGGCCGACCGTCTCAAAGGCGTCACCGACGAGAGACAGACGCTTACCTTTATAGCGCCCCGCGAGCATCGGACCCGCGGTCACCACGATCGTCGGAATATCCAGACGCGCCGCGGCCATGAGCATGCCCGGCGTGATCTTGTCGCAGTTGGTCAGGCATACGAGCCCGTCGAGCGCGTGGGCGTTGACAAAAGACTCCATCGAATCGGCGATGAGCTCACGCAGGGCAAGAGGGTAGCGCATGCCCGGATGCCCCATGGCGATGCCGTCGCAGATACCTGGTATGCCGAAGAAGAAGGGCACCCCGCCACCCGCGCAGACGCCGCGCTCGATAAAGCGTTCCAGCTCGCGCATGCCGATGTGGCCCGGGATGATGTCCGTGAAGCTCGTCGCCACCGCGATAAACGGCCGGCCCATGTCCTTCTTCGAGATACCGGTCGCGTACAGAAGCGCCCGGTGCGGAACCCGCTCCACACCCTTCTTGATGGCATCGGATCTCATATCTTCTCTCCTGTTAAATGGGGACAGACACTATTTATTTTAATCATCACCCTCGAAATGCTCGGCCTTCTTGTCGTGGGCCAGCGCAAAGGCCTTCCTGGCCTTCGGCGGCTCCACGTACTGCTTAACGAGGTCGGCCGAGTCCTTGATCTTCAGCTGTTCGAAGAGGAACGCGAACTTCTCTTCCACCTCTTCGGCGATCTTGGCGCGGTCCTTCAATCCCATGATGTCCGCCTTGAAGGGGCCGAGCGCCTTCTTGCGCGCCTTATAAAAGAACTGCTCGTCGGTCATGCCCTCTTTGCGCTCGGAGGCGGCGTTGGTCTTGAGCCACGCGTACATCTTCTCGTGCAGCGCGGCCGGGAAGAGGACGCTGTCATACACCATGTTCTGGAATTGTGTGGCCAGGTGCACCTCGGCGGTGTCGTAGGACGGGAACTTGTGGAACTCGTTCTCCGGCAGGGTCGAGGCGCCGTGCTGGACGGAACCGGCTATCTTATATTCGCTCTTGCAGACCTCGGAGATGCTCTTCAGGACGTCGAAGTCAAGCTTGACCTTCGCGATCGACCCGTCGGGCAGGACCTTGCCGCCGTGGCTCGTCCCGGTCTGCACGCTGATCTTGCTGATCCCCTCCATCCCCTCCGGGAGCTTCGCCTGATACTGTTTCATGAAGGCGCGCAGGTCCCCGGGCGTCGAGTTCTGGCTGCCGACCTCGCCGATCTCGCCTCCCACGGAGATGACCACGCCCTGCGGCTGGAGGCCGCGGATATATTCCGTCAGCTGGGCGCAGATCGCGGCGTTGATCTCTTGCTGCTCCTCCAGGCTCTCTTTGGAGAGGTCCACTACCGTTGAGCTGTCGATGTCGATATTATAGAAGCCCGCGTCGATGGACTCCCTGATGAGCTTTTTGAGGCTCTCGACCTCGGCCTTCGGGTCCAACGCGAAATTCTTGGCGTTGACCTGGAAGTGGTCGCCCTGGATGAAGACGGGGCCGGCGTAGCCCTCGCGCACCGCCGCGGCCAGGACCACGGTCGTGTACTCGAGCGGCCTCTGGTCCGTGTAGCCCATCTCGGAACGGGCGATCTCAAAGATGAACGCGCCCGCGTTGATCTTCAGGGCGCAGCGGAAGACCGCGCGCGCCATGTCGTACGTCAGGGTGCGCAGGTTCATCGCCGGGACGGTCATCCCGCCGACCAAGCCTCTCCCGCGCGCCCGGTACAGGCCATTTATGGAGGCCGGCACGGCGCCGGTCTCAAAGGCGGTGCCCCAGATGGCGTTGACCGCCGCCTCTTTCTTTTTCACGTCCTTGCCGACGACGACGTCGAGCACGAGTGCATCCATGATGTTTCTATCCATCCTACCCCCGTTTTACCGCCACTTACCTTCCCGCCGAAGGTCCCGTGACGCCTGTCTTGTGGCGACACGGGATAAAACGTCCCGAGTCACCACCGTTTACTATCCCGTGACTTGGGACCAACATTATGTCAGGATCTTGATGAGAGCCAGGTCCGCTTTTGCGTCCATGCGATACGGCTTGACGGCCTCTTCCAGGTCCACGACATGGATCTCGTCGCAACGGACCCCCACCGCCTTGCCGCTCTGTCCCTTTATGAGCAGGTCCACCGCCGCCGCGCCCAGGCGCCCGCCGAGGATGCGGTCCTCGGCCGTGGGACGGCCGCCGCGCTGGATGTGGCCCAGGACCACGACGCGCGTCTCCAGGTCCGTATCGCCGGTGATGCGTTGGGCCAGCTCGTGCGCCGGGATGGCCCCCTCGGCGACGATGATGATCCAGCTGGCCTTGCCGCGGATGTAGCCTTCGGTGATCTCGCGGCATAAGGGACCCATCTCGGTCTTGACCTCGGGGATCAGGACCTGCTCCGCCCCGCCGGCGAGCGCCGTCTTCAAGGCGATGTACCCGCAGTTGCGCCCCATGACCTCGACGACAAAGACCCGCTCCATCGAGTTGACCGTGTCCTTCACTTTGTCGATGGCGTCGAGCGCCGTCTCGATCGCCGTGTCGGAGCCGATGGTGTGGTCGGTGCCGTTCAGGTCGTTGTCGATGGTGCCGGGCACGCCGATACAGGGGACCTTCCAGGTCCGCGAAAGGGCGATGGCGCCGTTGTACGTGCCGTCCCCGCCGATCAGCACCAACCCCTCGATGCCGTGCCGCTCCAAGATCTCGACCCCGCGCTTCTGGCCGTCCTCGGCCATGAACTCCGGACACCGCGAGGTCTTGAGGATCGTGCCGCCCTGGCCGAGGATGTTGGAGACCGAGCGGTGCGACATCTCCTTGATCTCGTCGTTCAGCAATCCGCTGAAGCCGCGCATGATCGCGAAGACCTTGGTCTTGTGCGCGCACGCCGTGCGCACGACCGCGCGGATGGCGGCATTCATGCCCGGCGCGTCGCCGCCGCTCGTCAAGACACCGATGCTCTTCATGGCAACCTTTTTTATGCGGCCCGTGCCGCCCGCCGCTTCCTTATCACCCTGATGACGACGACGATCACGAATATCAGCCCCGCGAGACGCAGGAGCGTCCCGATATGCTTATAAATCTTCACGTACCGGAAAGAGACCCAGGGGCTCTCTTTATCCGTAATGAGGAGCTTGCTGAAACGATAGTGCCGCCCCTGCCGGGGGACGCTGATCTTGATGGGCATCATGCCGGCGACCTTGCCGACCTCTTCCCGGAAAGACTCGACCGAGACGGCCGGGGCGAACTGCGACGTGACCATCACCTGCTGTTCGGCCTCGCGCATCATAAAGTCGCCCTTGTCCCTCCCGCCCCACTGCTGGCGGGTCTCATCCGTCTGCGCCAAGGTCCCTGTGAACGGCCCGGCCAGGCGTCTCGCCATCTGTCTCGCCGCGTGCCTCTTCACCTGCCGGACGTCGCCATCAAAATTGAGGTAGCGATAATCCCAGGGCAGGAAGACGGACCAGATCAGCTCGCTCGTCGGCAGGTCCGCCTTTGGCAGGCGCAGCCGCGAAGTCCCCGTCAGGGACATCTTGGGGGTCTCGTCCAGGTACACGATCTCGACGGGGAACTGCGTCAGGGTCTCCCCGCGCGTCTGCGACTTCTCGAGAGGCACCAGGATGCTGCCGTTCTCGTCCTTCGCCGGCTTGACCGGCTGGCCGGAGACGAAAACGCTCCACACGGTCGCCTTGCCGGGCAGGTCGAGACGCAGGAACTGCTTGACGTTGTTGCGAACCTTATAGACGACCTTCGTCAGCACCTTGCCCTCTTCGGTCTGGAGCGTCACCGCCTCCAGGGCGTCGACGGTCGCGACCAGGACGGGCAGCTCCTCGTGCCGCGTCACCTTGACGGCGACACGAAAGGGGTGCCCCAGATACTTAAAGGCCAATAAAACGGGGTTGCGCGAGCTGCGCCAGATGGACATCGGCAGCTCCTTAACGTCGATCAAATTGATATGCTCGATCGAGTCCACGTCGAGCTCGACGTTGGTCGCCGCGGCCAGGCCCAGATAACCGGTCTCGCGCTCGACGCCCAGGACCCGGACCGTCGGGACCTCAGCCACCACAGACCCCTCGCCGATCTTGCTCTCATACCTCAGGCTCAACACATACTTGCCCTTCACGCCGAAATTAAGGTAGACATCCAGGTACTGCTGGCCTTCTTCGCTGCCGATCTTCCAATCGCGCAGGTTCGACCCCTGCACGTCCAGGAGGTCGACGTCTTCCGGCAGCGCGATGCGCATGTTCGAGATCTCCGCCTGCAGGATCGAGAAGTTCAGGGTCGTCTGCGCGCGGATCAGCCCTTCGCCGACGGAGGCATACGTCTGCACGTCCGCATACACCTTCGGCTCAAGCTTCACCGGCGTGAGGGTCTCTTTCGGCAGCGCCTTGGTCCAGCGCACGGAGATCGAATTGGTGTTGGGCATCACCGCCCACGCCACGGTCTTCTTCGCATCCCTCTTGATCTCCGTCTTGATGGAGGGCTCGACGAATATCTCCACCCCCGTCTCCTCCATCGTGAACTCAAACTGGGAGATCGGCGCCGGCAGGATCTGAAAACGGAAACTCCCCGGGCCGTTCTCGCGTTCGCGCGACGCCTTAATGAGAAACTCGATATCCAGATTATAGCGGCCCGGCTTATCGATGACGAGGTAGTAACGCCCGCCCTGCTCATAGATAAAGGAGGCGCCCCGGTTGATCGACACATCCACCAGGCCCACCTTACTGCTGACGAGCGGTATGCGCGTCTGCGTCTTGCTGAAGACCTCAAAGACGACTTTCCCCTCGACGGTCACCACGTCCTCGTCGATAGAGGCCTCGTAACTCGTCCTATAGATGGCGTAGGGAGAGTAAAACCCCACCGTGGGGGCGGGGGCCCGGACCCGCGACTGATCGGCAGGCCTTCTAGCAGACCCTCTCACGCGCCCTTCGCGGTTCACTCTCTGCTGCCTCACGCCCTGCTCATCATCATCCAGCTGCTCACCGCCCTGGTAGTAGTGCGGCTCATACTGCATCGCGGCCTCATTGACCACCTGCTGCTGGAACTGGATGTTCGACTCCTTTTTATTGAGCTTGCTCTGGATCTTCTCCTTGAGGCCGCCTCCGGTGACAAGCGGCGCAGGAGATGCAAAAATGAGTAGAGCGAGAACCGCGACGAAAAGCCGATGCCTTTTCATACGCTCCCCTTTCTATTGAGGCAAAAGTGAGACAAAAGGTCTGACTTATCTGTCTCATTTTTTGAGACCAATAGGCCTGGCCTTTTGGTCTCATTTTTTGAGACACAAAGGTCAGACCTTTTGTCTCATCTTTAGGTGCCGAACTCCCAGCTGGCCAAGTACTTCACCTGTTCCGGGGTCAACTTGTCGATCTTGACCTTCATCGAAGCGAGCTTCAGCTCCGCGATCTTCCTGTCGATGGACTCGGGGACCTTGTAGACGCGCCGGTCGAGGGAGCCGGCGTTCTGCTTTATGAACTCGGCGGCGAGCGCCTGGTTGGCGAAGCTCATGTCCATCACCTGGGCCGGGTGGCCTTCGGCGGCGGCCAGGTTGATGAGGCGGCCGTCCCCTAAGAGGTAGATGCGGCGACCGTCCTTCTGGACAAACTCCTCGACGAAGTCACGCGTCATGCGCCTCTTTTTGCTCACCTTTTTGAGCCCCGGGATGTCGATCTCGACGTTGAAGTGGCCTGAGTTGCACACGATCGCCTTGTCCTTCATGACCTTGAAGTGCTCCGGCCGGATGACGTTGATGTCGCCGGTCAGCGTGCAGAAGATATCGCCACTCTTCGCGGCCTGCGCGATGGGCATGACGCGGAAGCCGTCCATCACGGCCTCGAGCGCCTTGAATGGGTCGACCTCGACGATGATGACGTTGGCGCCCAGCCCCTTGGCGCGCATGGCCGCACCCCGGCCGCACCAGCCGTAGCCGCAGACGACGAAATTCGTGCCGGCGATCAGCTTGTTGGTGGCGCGGATGATGCCGTCGATCGTGGACTGGCCCGTGCCGTAGCGGTTGTCAAAGAGGTACTTCGTCTTGGCGTCGTTGACGGCGATGATCGGGTACTCGAGCGCGCCGTCCTTCTCCATCGCGCGCAGGCGGATAACGCCGGTCGTCGTCTCCTCCGTCCCGCCGACCGGATACGGCCCCTTCTTCTTGTGGATCGTCGAGACGAGGTCCGCGCCGTCGTCCATGGTGAAATCCGGCCGCCCCGCCAGGGCCGCCTCGATGTGGTCGTAATACGTCTTGTGGTCTTCGCCCTTGATGGCGAAGACGGGGATCTTATAATCCTTGACGAGGGAGGCCGCGACGTCGTCCTGGGTCGAGAGCGGATTGGAGGCACACAGGACCGTCCGGGCGCCGCCGGCCTTGAGGGTGCGCATCAGCACCGCCGTCTCGGTCGTCACGTGCAGGCAGCAGGCGATCTTCGTGCCGACGAACGGCCTGTGCCGACGGAACCGCTCCCGGATCATGTTCAGCACGGGCATGTTGTCGCTCGCCCATTCGATGCGCAGCTTGCCTTTTTTAGCCAGCTTGATATTCTTGACGTCGTAATTCAATTTGCCTCCTCTTGCTATCCCGCAAATTGTCCCACAACACCTTCTTCGACCATCCCGTGGTGCGGGACGAACATTTCCTTTATATTCAGACCTTCACGGCCTTCTTGAGCTCGTCGGTCTTGTCCGTCTTCTCCCAGGTGAAGCCCTCTTCGCTGCGGCCGAAGTGGCCGTAACAGGCCGTGGCCTGAAACTTGGGCTTCAGGAGGTCCAGGGCCTTGATGATGCCGCGCGGCGTCAGGTCAAAGATCTTCGGGAACGCCTTTTCAAGGGCCTCATCGGTCACCGTGCCCGTGCCGAACGTATCGACGAAGAGGTTCACGGGTTCGGCCTTACCGATGCAGTACGCCAGCTCGATGAAGCACTTCTTCGCGAGCTTGGCCGCCACGATGTTCTTGGCGATATACCGCGCCATGTAGGTCGCCGAACGGTCCACCTTACTTGGGTCCTTGCCGGAGAAGGCGCCGCCGCCGTGGGAGGTGACGCCGCCGTAGGTGTCGACGACGATCTTGCGGCCCGTCATGCCAGTGTCCGACTGCGGCCCGCCTACCACGAACTTGCCCGTCTCGTTCACGAAGTACTGGGTCTTGCTGTGGACGAGCCCTTTCAGGACCGGCTCGGCCACCACCTTGACGATCTCCTCGCGGGCCTCCCCGGTGATGTGCTTGCCCGTCTTGTCCAGGATCTCCTCGGTGTGCTGACAGGCCAACACCACGTTATCGACGCGCTTCGGGACGCCCTTGTTGTCGTAAAAGACGGTCACCTGCGACTTGCAGTCCGGCCCCAGATACTTGAGCGTGCCGTCCTTGCGGACCTCGGCCAAGCGCTTGACCAGCTTGTGGGCGAGCATGATGGGGAGAGGCATCAACTCGGGGGTCTCCTCACAGGCATACCCGACCATGATCCCCTGGTCGCCCGCCCCGCCGGCGTCGACACCCTGCGAGATGTCCGGCGACTGCTTGTTGATGGCGTTCAGGACCGCGCACGTGTGAAAATCAAAACCGTATTTCGGATGGGTGTAGCCGATGTCCTCGAGCGTCCTGCGCACCAGCCTGGGGACGTCGACGTACGTCGTCGTCGTGATCTCGCCGCCGACGATGATGAGCCCCATCGTGACGTACGTCTCGCACGCCACGCGGCCCTTGGGGTCGTCGCGCAGCACCGCATCCAACACCGCATCGGAGATCTGGTCGCAGACCTTGTCCGGATGCCCCTCCCCCACCGACTCCGACGCAAAGAAATATTCCCTCGATGCCATTATTATCCTCCTTCACCTGCTCTCACCTTCCCGTTATATAACGCCAACACCTGCTTATACGAATCCAGATGGCCGATATCAAACCAGTGGCCGCGGCGGATCGCAAAGCCGCTGACCCCGGTCCTCTTCATGAGCCACTTGATGTAGTTACCGGGCGCGTCGTTGGACGTGTCCCGGTCCCTGATATATTCCTTTAAGTAAGCCAGCGACGCCTCCGGAAAGTAGTACAGGCACGTCGCCGCCAGCGTCGACCGGGGGTGCCCGGGTTTTTCCTCAAACGCCATCACCCGGCCGGCCCGGTCGAGCGCCACGATCCCGAAACGCCGCGCCGCGGCCTTGTCGTGGATATCAAAAAGCCCGATGGAGACCCGCGGCCGGTGCCCTGCGCCATATCTCAAAAACCGCGCCACCCCGACGTCAAAGAGGTTGTCCCCGCCGACAACGATAAGATCCGTGGTGATCTTTTTCTTGCTGACGGCAAAGGCCATGTCGCCGATGGCGCCGAGCCGGTCGCTGTTCGAGAGCGTCCCGTCGTTGAGGACCGTGACGCCGACCCGGGAGCGCCGAAGGCTCGCCCAGGCCGCAAAGTCGGCGGCGTACTTGTCGTTCGTCACCACGACGATCTCGTCGACGCGGCCGCTGGCGGCCAGGTCGTCGACGATAAAATCGATGACGGTCTTGCGGGCCGTGACCTTCAACAGCGGCTTGGGGATGTGGCGCGTCAAAGGATACAGGCGCGTCGCGTATCCCGCCGCCAGAATCACCGCTTTGACCTTCTCGTGTCGTCGGGCTATCGCCATGACTGTCCGTGGACCCCCGCGCCACTCGAGCGCGCGGTGCCATTGCGCCCTCTCACATGTCGGGTACGGAATAGATGTCCGGGAGGATCTCCCGCAGCTTCTTTTTCAGGAAGTTGTCGATCTCGAGGCCGGTCGTCATCCCCAGCGCCTCTTCGGCGATCTGGCGCGTCTGGTCCCGGGTGACGCTGCGGATGACGTTTTTGATCTCCAGGATCGAGGCGGACGGCATGCTGAACTCGTCGAGCCCTAGCCCCAAGAGGAGGAGAACGATCTCCGGTTCGCTCGACATCTCCCCGCACATCCCAACGGTGATGCCGGCCCGGTGGCCCGCCTCGATGACGTCCTTGATCAGCTTCAGCACACCCGGATGCGTCGGCTCGTAGAGGTAGGCGACCTTTTCGTTCGTCCGGTCGACCGCGAGGGCGTACTGGATCAGGTCATTGGTGCCGATGCTGAAGAAGGCCGATTCCTTGGCCATCACGTCGCTCGTCAGGGCCGCCGAGGGCACCTCGATCATGGCCCCGACCTCGATCTCAGTGTTGAAGGCGACGCCTTTTCTCTGCAGCTCCCCCTTCGACTCCTCGACCAGGGCCTTGGCCTGGCGCAGCTCGTCGATCCCCGAGATCATCGGGAACATGACCTTGAGGTTGCCGTGGGCCGAGGCGCGCAGGATCGCCCGCAGCTGCATCTTGAAGATATCGGGCCGCGCCAGACAGAAACGGATGGCGCGCCACCCCATGAATGGCGACATCTCCTTGGGGAAGTGGAAGCTCGAGACGAACTTGTCGCCGCCGAGGTCGAGCGTGCGGATGACCACGTGGCGCTCCTTAAAAGAGTCGGCCAGCTGCTTGTACGCTTCGTACTGCTCGTCTTCCGACGGCAGATCCTTGCGGTTCATGTAAAAGTATTCGGTGCGGTAGAGCCCCACGCCGTCGGCCCCGTGCTGCAACACCGAGAAGACCTCCTCGGGGAACTCGATATTGGCCGAGAGCACCACGCGTGCGCCGTCCTTGGTCTCGGCCGGCAGGTCTTTGAGCGTCGTCAGGACCTGAGAGATACCGCGGATCTTCTCTTCCTGGATCTGATATTTTTTCAGCGTCTCGGCGTCCGGCGCCACGACGACGACGCCCGAGGACCCGTCGACGATCAAGGAATCGCCGTTCTTGATCTGGACGGTGCCGCTCTCAAGCCCCACCACCGCGGGGATCTCGAGGGACTTGGCCATGATCGCCGTGTGCGACGTCTTGCCGCCGATATCGGTCACGAAGGCCATGACCCGGCTCTTGTGCATGGAGGCGGTGTCCGACGGGGACAGGTCGTGGGCCACGACGACGGCCTGATGATCCAGGTCGGAAAGGCTCGTGCGCTTGCGGCCCAAGAGGTTGCGCAGGATGCGCCGGCAGACGTCGTTGATGTCGCTGATGCGCTCCTTGAGGTACTCGTCTTCGATGCGCGAAAAGACGCCGACGTAGTGCTTGAGCACCTCGTTGAAGATGAAATCGACGGCCACCAGCTCCTTCTTGACGCGCGAGATGACCTCTTCGATGAGCATGCGGTCTTCGAGGACAAGGAGGTGGGCGTCAAAGACCTCGCCGTGCTCCGCCCCCATCTCCTGGGCGATCTTCTTCTGCAGGACGACGATCTCCTGGCGCGTCTGAATGAGCGCGTCCTCGAACCGCAAGATCTCCAGGGGGACCTGGTCCTCGGTGATCGGGTGGCTCTCGACACTCAGGTCCTCGTGGCCGAAGACGTACGCCGGACCGATCGCGATCCCGGGTGCCGCCGGTATGCCTTTTATGATGAACTCATTCATCGGACATCAGGAGGGCTTCGAGTTCGTTGACGGCCGCGTCGCTGTCGACGCCCTCGGCGATGAGCAGGATCTGCGCATCCTTCTCCGCCGCCAGCATCAGGATCCCCATGATCGACTTGCCGTTGACGATCTGGTCGTCCTTCTGGACCTTTATCGTGGCGTCGAACTTATTGGCGATCTGCACAAAGAGGGCCGCCGGCCGGGCGTGCAGGCCCTGCTTGTTGCGCACCACAATCTTCTTTTCGACGCGTTTCATCATCATATGTCCCATGGAGCCCCGCGGGCATGCCCGCGGTCCCTTTCTTGCCGCCCTTCGGGCGACATCCTTCGACGCAGGCCCCTCCGGCCTGCGTCGGAGGATCACCGCGACGCCACCCGGCGTTCCAGATTCAGCAGGCTGCCGATGATACGAGCCAGATTCGTCGAATCGTGGCGGACGTGGTCCTGCGCACTCACCAGGTCCTCCTCGATCACGGCGTACCCGAAGTCGCGGATACGGCCCGAGTCCGGTTCGACCGGCACGGCCTTCTCCTTGGCGTACTTCTCGCGCATGGGGACCGGGATCCTGCCGGTGTTGACGATCACCGCGTCCAAGATGCGCGGGTCCGTCTGCGCGACCAGCTCCTTGACGTGGTCCGAGGCCTTGAAATCCGTCGTCTCACCCGGCTGCGTCATGATGTTGCAGACATACAGCCTCGACACCTGGGCCGCGATCACCGCCTCGCGGATCTCCTTGATCAACAGGTTAGGAATAATGCTCGTATACAGGCTCCCCGGGCCCAGGATGATCAACTCCGCCTCTTCGATCGCCTTGATCACCTCCGGCCCCGCGTGGGCGTTCGCCGGCCGGATAGCGATCTTCCGGATAGGCGAGCCGGTCTTGGGGATCTGGGCCTCCCCTTGCGTCGTGCGGCCGTCCGCGTGTTCGGCCTCAAGCACGACCTTTTCCAAGGTCGAGGGCAACACGCGGCCGCGGATGGCCAGGATCTTGCTCGACTCCTTGACGGCCTTCTCAAAGTCCCCGGTCACCTGGGTGAGCGCCGTCAAAAAGAGGTTACCGAAGCTGTGGCCGGAGAACTCGGTCTCCTTCTCAAAACGGTACTGAAAGAGGTCCCGCATCGTCATCTCGTCGTCGGCCAGGGCGACCAGGCAGTTACGGATGTCGCCGGGGGCCACGATATCGAACTGCCGGCGCAGACGGCCGGAGCTGCCGCCGTCGTCCGCCACCGTCACGACCGCCGTGATGTTCGACGTGTACTCTTTGAGGCCGTGCAGGAGCATCGAGAGGCCGGTGCCGCCGCCGACGACGACGACGCGGGGGCCGTGCTCTAGGAACCGCTTCTGATACAGGATGTCGATAAGACGGCCCTGCTGCGAGGGCAGGATCAGCGTCACGACCGACATCATCATATTCTTGAAACCCAAGATCATGAGGACGACGCCGATGAAGATGTTGGCGTAATAGACAATCTTGATGATCTCGGAAAATTCCCTGGGCATGGCCGTCAGGCCCGTGGCGCCGATAAAGATGAGCGCGACGCCCAGGAACGCCAGGAACCCCCAGCGCTTGACGCGCATCCCGGGGGCCAGCCACTTGAAGAGGTTCTTGAGCCTATATCTTCTTATCATCCTCGGTCTCGATGATGCGCACGACGTCCTTCTTCTCCTTCGCCTGGCGCAGCATGTCGCGGAAGTACTTGTCTTTGATCAGACGCGATATCCGGGCCAGGGCCTTGAGGTGCGGGCCGGCGGAGTCCTGGGGCGCCAGGAGCAGGAAAAAGATGTACACGGGCTCCCCATCCAGGGAGTCAAAATCTACGCCCTTGCGCGAGAGGCCGAAGGCCGCGATGAGGTCCTCGACGCAGTCGGTCTTGGCGTGGGGGATGCCGATGTTGTGGCCGATCGCGGTCGAGCCGAGCGCCTCGCGCGCCACCAGGAGCTCGACGACCTTGCCCTTGTTCTTCTTGTCGAGCTCGCCGGCGGCGATCAGCTGATCGACGAGCTCCTTGATCGCCTCGCTCTTGTTGGCACTGCGCATGTCGACGGTGACAGCGTCCTCACAGAGAAAATCCATGATCTTCATTCGGGGATGACCTCCTGGTTGCCTTTAAACGACGAAACAGTCATGACGAGCGCTACGGGATGACAGGAACGACCGGACCGCCTGACACGGCGGCAGATCCTCCACTGACCATTGGAGATGGCCGCCAAAAACCGCGGCGGCCATCCTCCAGTGACATTAGGAGATGACCGCCAAAAACCGCGGCGGCCAAAAAATAGAACAAAAAATTGGAGCGGCGGACGGGACTTGAACCCGCGCCATCCTGCTTGGCAAGCAGGCATTCTACCACTGAATTACCGCCGCATTATACTCCCAAAAGATCAATCCAAGCCTGCATCGTCAAAACGGACGCAACGCATTATTTCTATGGCAGATTTCGCTGGGCGGAAGAGGGCTCGAACCTCCATGGGTTTCCCCAATAGCTCCTAAGGCTATCGCGTCTGCCAATTCCGCCATCCGCCCGAGAACGGGCTGTATTGCTACTGATGGCCCCAAACATCTACATTGTCAACGAGGGATGTTCGGGGCAAAATTTCTGGCCAGCCAGTGGCTGAAATTTTGAGCCGCCCGCGACTCGAACGCGGCACACCCGCCTTAAAAGGGCGGTGCTCTACCACATGAGCTAGCGGCCCGAGGAGTACCTTAATATGCGCCCTCAGGGCGCATAAAGGAAATCCTAAATGTGACGTCCCTTGCTTCGTTCCGAGCTCCGCGAGGGACGGAGCAAGGGGCGGCCCAAATCTTCTTGTATTTCTCAAAAAACAATTATCTGAGTGAGGCTTATCTGAGTGAGGCTTCGCCTCACTCATACTCACTCATACACTTTCCCGAACAACTTGGAAGCAGTTTCCCGAACAGTTCGGAAACTGTTTCCGGTTTTTTTCCGGTTTTTTGCTAGAACTCCAACAGCTCTTTTTCCTTGTCCTTCAGGAAGTCCTCGATCTCGTGGATGTGCTTATCGGTGACCTTCTGGATCGCGTCCTGCGTCTTGAAGCGCTCGTCCTCCGGGATCTTCTTGTCGGCCTCGAGCTTCTTGATGGCCTCGTTGGCGTCGCGGCGGATCGTGCGCAGCGATATCCGGCCCTCCTCCGCGATCTCCTTGACGACCTTCTTGAGCTCTTCGCGGCGCTCCTGGGTCAGGTGCGGCAGCTGCAGCCGGATGACCTTGCCGTCGTTCATCGGCGTGATGCCGAGGTTCGACTTCTGGATCGCCTTCTCCACCTCCGGGATGACGCTCGCGTCCCACGGCTGGATAACGATCAGACGCGCGTCCGGAACGGTGATGGACGCCAGCGACTTCAGGATCGTCGGCGCCCCGTAGTAATCCACGTGGATGCCCTCGACGAGATGCGGGCTCGCGCGTCCGGTCCGGATCTCCGAAAAGCCGCGGCGCGTGGCCTCGATCGACTTCTTCATCTTGACGTCGGTGTCGTGAAGGATGTCTTTTGTACCCATAAGCACCCCGCTTGTTAACGGACGATCGTACCGATGTCCTCGCCTAAAATGATCTTCTTGATGTTGCCCGGCCTCGTCAGGTCAAAGACGACGATGGGCAGATGATTGTCCATGCACAGGCTCACCGCCGTCGCGTCCATCACCTTGAGCCCCTTCTTGAGCACGTCCAGATGCGTCAATCTTGAGAATTTCCTGGCCTTCTTGTCCTTCAGCGGGTCGGCGCTGTAGACGCCGTCCACCTTGGTCGCCTTGAAGATGGCATCGGCGCCTATCTCCATGGCCCGCAGGGCCGCCGCCGTGTCCGTCGTGAAGTAGGGGTTGCCGGTCCCGGCGACGAAGATCGTCACGCGCCCGTTCTCCAGGTGGCGCATGGCGCGGCGCCGGATATAGGGCTCCGCGATCTGGTGCATCTCGATCGCGGTCATCAGCCGTGTCGGCACCCCCTGTCTCTCCAAGGCGTCCTGAAAGGCCAGCCCGTTGATGATGGTGGCCAGCATCCCCATGTAGTCGCCGACGACGCGCTCGATCTTGAAATTTTTCGTGCCGCTGGAGCCGCGGAAGATGTTGCCGCCGCCCAGGACCAACGCGACCTCGACGCCCAGGCGCCGGATCTCGGCAATCTGTGATGCCAGAGAATTCAACACGCGCGCGTCAATACCGTGATCCTCGCGGCCCTGCAGGGCCTCGCCGCTGAGCTTGAGCACCACGCGTTTATAGACCGCCCGCTCTCTTTTCATTCGCCGACCTTAAAACGGATGAAGCGGCGGACCACGATGTTCTCGCCGAGCTTCGCGATCGCCTGGGTCGCCAGGTCCCGGACCGTCATCTTTTCGTCGCGGATAAAAGGCTGGCAGAACAGGACGTTCGCCTTCAGAAACTCCTTCTTGGCCTTGTCATCCAGGTCCTTCGTCTCGTCCTGCGGCACCTCCTCGGGCTTCACGTACCGGGGGTCCGTGGCCGCTATCTGCATCGCCAGGTCCTTTGTCAGCCTTGTGAAGTCTTCGTTGCGCGCCACGAAGTCCGTCTCACAGTTCACCTCGAGGAGGACGCCGATCTTGCTGCCCGTATGGACATAGGCCTCGATGCGGCCCTGGTGGGCACTGCGCGAGGCCTTCTTGGCCGCGATCTCGAGCCCCCTCTTCTTCAGGAACTCCTGGGCCTGCTTCAGGTCGCCCTGGGCATCGTCTAAAGCCTGCTTGCAATCGGAGACCGAAGCCGCCGTCAGATCCCTTAATTGTCTGATCACTTCAATCGAAACCGCCATATCACCTTTCCCTTCAAGTTAAGTCGTTACTCTTTCTCTGTCCCCTCCTTCTTGCGGACCTCGTCGCGGTCCTCCGGGGACGTCTTCTTGATCACTTCCTCTTCGATAGCCTCCAAAACGGCCGCGGCCGGCTCCCCGGCCTCCTCGGCCGGCGCCGCTACCTGCGTCTCCTTCAGGACGGCCTTCACGTCGGCAAGACGCTTGCGGCCGTCCAGGACGCTCTCGGCTACCAGCCCCGTGATGAGACGGATCGACTTGATCGCGTCGTCGTTGCCGGGGATGGGGTAGTCGATCAGGTCCGGGTTGCAGTTCGTGTCGATCAGGGCCACGATCGGGATGCCGAGCCGCCGCGCCTCGAGGACCGCCGTCTCCTCCTTCTTGGAATCGATGACAAAGAGCACACTCGGCAGCCGCTCCATCTCCATGACGCCGGAGAGATTCTTCATCAAGCGCTCCCTCTCCTTATTCAGAAGCGCGATCTCCTTCTTCGAGAGACTCTCAAAGATGCCATCCTTCTCCATCTGGACGATCTCCTTGTAGCGTTTGATGCTCTTCTTGATCGTCGCAAAGTTCGTCAGGAGCCCGCCCAGCCAGCGGTGGTTCACGTAGAACGCGCCGCTGCGCTTGGCCTCCTCCTCGATCACCTCCTGGGCCTGGCGCTTCGTACCCAGGAAGAGGACCGACTTGCCCTGCGCCGCCACCTCCGCAACGAAGCTGCGAGCGTCGCTGAGGAGCTTCTCGGTCTTCTCGAGGTCGATGATATAGATACCGCTCTTCTCGCCGAAGATATACGGCTTCATCTTCGGATTCCATCGTCTGGTCTGGTGCCCGAAGTGGACACCCGCCTCCAACAATCTCTTGATCATTTCGGTGGTCAACGCTGTTTCTCCTTTCCTCTGCTCACTGAATTTTGCGTCATTTTTGTCTGTTTTCCCCTCAAAACCCTATACGAATGTCCTAATATATCATAAAAACGCGTGAATTCAACTAATTTTATGCAAAATTCAGGCCTGAAACTGTATGTCGTAAAGCCGCTTATACACCCCGGCGGCGGCAAGGAGCTCCTCATGGGTCCCCTCTTCCACGATGCACCCTTCGTTGAGCACCACGATCTTGGAGGCGTGCTTGACGGTCGAGAGGCGGTGTGCGATGACGAAGACGGTCCGGCCCTCCATCAGGCTGTTCAGGGCCTCCTGGACGAGCCGCTCAGAGTGCGTGTCGAGCTGGGAGGTCGCCTCATCAAGGATCAAAATGGGCGGGTTCTTCAGGATGGCCCGGGCGATGGCCAGGCGCTGGCGCTCGCCGCCCGAGAGCCTCACCCCGCGGTCGCCGATAAAGGTATCGTACCCCTGGGGCAGACCCGCGATGAAGCCGTTGGCGTTGGCCTTTTTGGCCGCCTCCTTGATCTCCTCAAACGTGGACTCGCGCCGGCCGTAAGCGATGTTGTCCCGGACGGAGTCGTTGAAGAGGATCGTCTCCTGGGAGACCATGGCGATCTTGGCGCGCAGGGACATGACGTTGAACTGGCGGATGTCCCGGCCGTCGACGAGGACGGCGCCCTTCTGCGGGTCGTAAAAACGCGCGATGAGGTCCACGAGCGTGCTCTTGCCGGCGCCGCTCGGGCCGACGATGGCCACGATATCTCCCTTGCGGCACTTCAGGTTGATACCCCGCAAGACCTCGGCCTCCTCATAGCGGAACCAGACGTCGCTGAACTCCACGCCCTCCTTGATCTCCACGAGGTCCCAGGCCGCCTTGTCCTCGCGGATCTTGGGCTCGGTCTCGAGGACCTCGTAGATCCTCGTCGAGGCCGCGAAGGCCTTCTGCATGATGACGGCGACACCGCTCAGCTTCTTGAAGGGCCGAATCATCATCATGACCGACCCGAGAAACAGGCCGAAGACGCCGAAGGAGAGAGCCCCGTCGATGACCTGGCGGCCGATGTAGAGCAGGATGAAGATGCCGCCGAGCGCGCCGATGAACTCCGTCGCCGGCCCCAGGGCCAGGGACCGGTGGATCGACTTCATGCTCAGCTTGTAATAGGCCTGGTTGTTGCGGCCGAATTTCTCGCTCTCGTACCTCTCCGCGCAGAAGGCCCGCACGATGCGCACGCCGGTGATGGTCTCCACGAGCAGCGAGTTGATATCCGCCATCTTCTCCTGGGTCTCCTTGCTGATCTTGCGCAGCCGCCTGCCGACGAGGACGATGGGCGTGGCGATGAACGGCATCATCAGGATCGCGACGATGGCCAGACGCCAATAGATAAAGACGATGATGAGCGCGAAGAGCAGGATCTGCATCGACTGATAGACGAGGTCCGAGAAGCCGTAGGAGACGGCGTTCTCGACCATCGCCACGTCGTTGGTGATGCGGCTGATGAGCTCGCCGCTGCGCTTGCGGGAGAAGTAGTCGAGGTCCAGTCTCTGGTACTTTTTATAAAGCTTGAGGCGGATGTCCCGCATGACGCGCTGGCCCACGTCCGACATGAGCGACGACTGCAGGAAGGTAAAGAGCCCCTTGAAGAGGAAGAGCCCGACCAGGAAGAAAGCCATGAAGTAGAGGAGCTTGAGCTGGGATATGGAGTTGACGTGGGCGATGAACTCCTCGATAAAGAGGGGCAGCTCGGTCGGGACCACGATCTGGCCGTTATTGAGGATCTTGTCCGAAAAGGGCACGATCATGCCCATCGTGACGCCGTCAAAGAGGGTCGAGATGAGCATGCAGAAGACCGCGACCACCAGGATCTTGAGGTGGGGCCTTGTGAACTGGAAGAGGTCGCGGTAGTCCCTGAAAAAACTGGTCTTCATCTTAGTCCCAGACACCAAACCCTTTTCATATGAAACTGTTAGGAAAACGCCGGCCGTTAAGTGCCTTATATTATCACATTTGTTGACATCCCTCAAGGAATTTGTTACAATCCGTGGAACGTGCCTAAAACAGGGCCTGAAAGGGAGGGATCATGGCGCAGGAGATCAGGGTCGGGGTCATCGGGGCGGGCAGGCTGGGCAGCATCCACGCCCGGATATACGCGGAACTGCCCCAGGTCAAGCTTGTCGGGGTGTGCGACGTTTTGACCGAACGCGCCCACCTCCTCGCGGACGCCCACGGGGCGCGCGTCTTCCAGGACTACAGGGAGCTCCTTCCGCTCGTGGACGCCGTGACCGTGGCCTCCCCCACCAACACGCACTCGGGGATCGCCAAGTACGCCATCCGGCACGGCCGGCACGTCCTCATCGAAAAGCCCGTCACCGACGACCTGAGGCAGGCGCGCCAGCTCATCCGTCTGGGGAACCGGCACAACGTCGTCCTGCAGGTCGGCCACGTGGAGCGCTTCAACAGCGCGTTCGTGGCCACCAGAAAACTGGCCCTGCACCCCCGCTTCATCGAGTGCCACCGCCTGAGTCCCTTCCCGCACCGGTCGCTGGACATCGGCGTGGTCTTCGACCTCATGATCCACGACATCGACATCGTCCTGGGGCTGGTCCGCTCTCCCGTGCGGCGCGTCGACGCCGTCGGGGTGAGCGTCCTGACGCCCTTCGAGGACATCGCCAACGTACGCCTGACCTTCAAGAACGGCTGCATCGCGAACCTCACGGCCTCGCGCATCAGCGATGAGCCGATGCGCAAGATCCGCATCTTCCTGCGGGACGCCTACATCTCCCTCGACTACCAGGCCCAGGAAGCCTTCTGCTACAAAAAGGAAAAGACCTCCATCACCAAGACGGCGATCCCCATTGAGAAGGACGAGCCCCTCAAGGCCGAGATCGAAGACTTCATCGCCTGCGTCCAGTACAACAGGAAGCCCGTCGTCTCGGGGCTCGAGGCCTACGAGGCCCTGAAGCTCGCCACGCAGATCCGCAACCTCATATGGAAAAGACGCTTGTCGTCATAGCCGGCGAGGCCTCCGGCGACCTGCACGCGGCCCACCTCGTCGAAGAACTCAAGACCCTTTACCCGTCGGGGCGTTTCTACGGCCTGGGCGGAGAGAAGATGCGGGCCGCGGGCGTCACCCTCTGGCACGACCTGACGCAGCTCGCCGTCGTGGGGTTTGTCGAGATCCTCAGGCACTACGGCCGCTTCAAACAGGTCTTCGAGGAGACGCTCGGCAAGATCGTCGCGCTCAAGCCCGACGCGGTCATCCTCGTCGACTATCCCGGCTTCAACCTGAGGCTGGTGCGCAAACTCAAAAGGCACGGCATCCGGGTCGTCTACTTCATCAGCCCGCAGGTCTGGGCGTGGGGCCGCGAGCGCATGCAGCTTATCCGCCGCCACGTGGACCTGATGCTCGTCCTCTTCAAGTTCGAGGAAGACCTCTACAGCGACGGCGTCTTCAACGTGACGTGCGTCGGCCACCCGCTCCTCGACGCGGTGCGGCCGTCCAAGACACGCCGGCAGCTCCTGGCCGACGTCGGCTTCGAAGACCGCGCGCCGGTCGTCGGCCTCCTGCCGGGCTCGCGCGAGCACGAGGTCCGCTCGCTCCTGCCGGTGATGCTCGAGGCCGCGCAGCTCATCCACAAGAAATATCCGCGGGCCCAGTTCCTCATCTGTCGCGCCGCCACCGTGGCGCGCCAACTCTACAAGGACGCGATCGACCGCTTCAAGCTGGAGTTCCCCTACAAGATATTGGACGACGACACCTATAGCGGCATCCAGGCCAGCGACGCCGTGCTCGTGGCCTCCGGCACCGCGACGCTCGAGACGGCCATCCTCAACCGGCCGATGATCATCCTCTATAAGGTGACCTTGCTGACGTGGATCATGGCGAAGATGTGCATCCGCATCCCCCACATCGGCCTCGTCAACGTCGTGGCCGGCAAAAAGGTCGTCCCCGAGCTCATCCAGTTCGACGCCAACCCGAAAAAGGTCGCCGCCACGTTCAGTGTGCTCTGGGACGACGCAGCGCGGCTCGAGGCGACCCGCTCGGCCCTCGCCCGCGTCAAGGCCGCCTTGGGCGCCCCCGGCGCCTCCCGCCGCGCCGCCGAAGCCATCGCCTCCTTCCTCGGCTGACCCTGCTGACAAAAAAATGAGACAAAAGGCCAAAATGAGACAAAGGCCAGGCCTGTTTGTCTCATTTTTTGAGACAAACAGGCCTGGCCTTTGTCTCACTTTGTGGCGATCTCCCGAATCCTCTGGTACACCTCAAGGTCCCTGTCTGAAAAACACACGAAGCGGATCTCGTCGAAGTCCTTCTCGAACTTCCTGCCGGCGGCGAGGGCGATCTCTGTCGCCCCCTCGATCGGATAGCCGTAGACACCCGTGCTGATGGCGGGAAGGGCGATGGACTTCAGACCCGCTTCCCTGGCCAGCCTGAAGCTGTTCTCATAGCAGTCTTTGAGGAGTTTAGCCTCGCCGCGTTTACCGCCGCCCCAGACAGGCCCGGCCGTGTGGATGATCTTCTTGGCCTTGAGGCTTCCAGCGTTGGTCATGACCGCTTGGCCCGTCGGGCAGCCGCCGATCCGGCGACACTCGGCCATCACGCCGGGCCCGGCGGCCCGGTGGATGGCGCCGTCCACGCCCCCGCCTCCGCGCAACCCCGTATTGGCCGCGTTGACGATGACGTCGACGTCTTCCTTCGTGATATCCCCACGCTTGATCGTGATCATATCTTCAAAAGGTTGTACTCCCGGGTACCAAGGCCGGTCCGGTGCGCGTAGTCGAGCATGTGCCGATGGGCCTTGTGCTCCTCGAGATACGGATTGTCGCCGATCATGTCCACGGCGGCCTGGTCGACGGCGACGATGTCGTCGGAGGCGAGGATCCCGAGGTCCGGCATCACCATCTTGTCGTCCTTGGTCGAGATGCAATCACACTCCTGCGTCATGTCAAAGGCGAAGGTGATGAAGAGCTTCTTCTTGAACTGCGAGAGGATGAATTTGGCCACGTCGACCATGCGCTCGTGGAAGACGTCCAGGTCCTCATCCCAATTGACCTCCACCGCGTCGAATTTGCACGCGCACAGGCACTCTCCGCAGCCGACGCACCTCTTCTGGTCGATGACGGCCTTCTCTGACTTTCCGGCCGTGATCGCCTCGACCGGACAGATCTTGATGCAGCAGCCGCACGCCGTGCACTTATCCGCCAGGATGCGTGGTTTCATCGACGAGTGCTGGACCTGTTTCGTCGGCCGGCAACTCATGCCCATCGCGACATTCTTGATGGCCGCGGCGTAGCCGGTAAAGATGTGGCCGGTGCTGTGGGAGAGGACGAGCAGGCTCTCGAGGTACCCGACAAAGGACGGCACCCTGATCGTCTTGATGTGCCGGCCGTCGATGCGGTGCTCGGTGCCGTCCCGGCCCAGGACGCCGTCGGCGACCACAAACGGCACGCCGACGACCGAGGCGCCAAAACCCTTTTTCTCGACCAGGTTCAGATGGTCCACCGCGTTCTGCCGCTGGCCCTCGTAGATCACGCTCGTGTCAAAGAGGAACGGCTTGGCGCCCCGCCCCTTCACGCGGCCGACGACCTCCTTGACCAGCTCCGGGTGCATGTGGTGGACGCACGCCGCGTCCCCGACGGTGATCTTGACGGGGACGATCTCGTTTTCCTTAAAGGAATAGCGCGGCGCGATCGCCTCCAACAGCCGCCCCAGCGCCGCCCGGCGCCTGGTCAAGTCCGTCTCTTTAACGGGGACAAAATAAACGTCGGTCTTCATCTATGGAGCCCCACGGGCATGCCCGCGGTCCCTTTCTTGCCGCCCTTCGGGCGACATCCTTCGACGCAGACCCCGCCCATGGGAGGGGTCTGCGTCGGAGGATCACTTCCCGCTGTAAGACGCGAGGGCCTCGTCGAGGCCTGGATCGGCCATGCCCAGCTCCCTGGCCTTATCGCGGTAGCCGAGGGCCTCTTGGTATCGTTCCTGTTTCAGGTAGATCCCGGCGAGGTTGATGTAGGCGTCGGCGCGGCGCGGCTCGAGCTCTATCACCTTTTTAAAGGCCGCGACGGCCTCCTCGAGCCTGCCGAGCGCCCCGTAGGCGCGGCCGAGGTTGTTATACGCGTTGGCGTAGTCCGGCCGCAGATCGATGGCCTTTTGATGCCACGGCACGGCCTCCTCGGCCCGGCCCATCCTCTGGAGGATGAGGCCGAGATTGTTGTGCGCCTCCGGGTACTCGGGGGCGAACTCTATCGCCTTATGGTAATACTCCATGGCCTCGTCATAGCGCTCCAGATTCATGTGCGCCGCGGCCATGGTGTTGTAGGCCTTCGCGTATCCGGGCTTCTGCGCGAGCGCCTTCTCGCACGCCTCGATGGCCTCCTCGTACTTGCCGAGGCGCACCAGGGAGATGGCCAGGTTGTTGTAGGCCTTGGAGTGCGTCGCGTCGATGATGAGCGCGCCCTGGGCGACCTGCGCCGCCTCCTCGCTCCTGCCGAGCTTGTTGTACACGAGCGCCAGGTTGTTATAGGCCTTGGCAGCGTCGCGCTCGGCAGCGCCCGCGCTCAGCTCCACGGCCTTCTCGAGGTAGGAGACGCCCGTCTCGTAATCCCCGATGTTATTGTAGGCCATGCCCAGTGAATTATGGGCCCGCGAGCTGTACGGGGCGTAGCGCAGGAGACGGTGGAAGAACGGGATGGGCTTGAGCCACGTGGCGTTCTGCCTGACGGTCAACACACCCAGGCAACCCGTGAGGACGACGAGTCCGATCAACGCAGGGACCTTCTTGTCGTCCCGGCGCAGCCAGGAAGAAAAATATTTGGCGACGATCAGGAAGAAGCCGATCGACGGCAGATACAGCCAGTGCTCGGCCATGAAGGCGTTCAGGG
>SDBU01002059.1_pt1 | contig 27394 bp, 35 predicted proteins | sample 2277071 | NCBI WGS metagenome assembly SDBU01 (sample SAMN10397929, study PRJNA504765) | marine sediment metagenome | isolation source: marine sediment core GS08_GC12, 126 cmbsf | place: Arctic Ocean: Gakkel Ridge, Loki's castle | collected 2008 | reverse complement strand
ACCATTGGGACCAAGAAACCCTAGAATTTCACCTTCAGCCACGTTAAAACTGATGTGGTCCACGGCAACCAATTCGCCATACCAGTAGGTCAGTTCCTCAGCAACAATCGCATCGCGAGCCATATCATCTCCTTTCATGCTGTATACTAGATCCAGCTTGCTGGAAATATTATCATACGCACCGACGACCTACAACCATGATTTCCCCTCTCAACTATTTATGGGACTATGTCCGTCCTTTTAATGGACATTAAACCTGACTTTGAGGCCCCCTGTATCTAGCGCATAGCTGGTCAAAATTTTTTGCCACTACATCCCACCTTCATGAATTCGAGTTATCCTTCATCAAGTTGAGGATTGCACCTTAGGTGGTGGCTTTATTCCTAAAGCAGCGAATGTTTTCTGTGCCAGAGGTGGCAAATCAGTTCGAGCTAAGAAAGTTTCCCCATTATGCCACGCACCGCCCCCACAGCGTTCTCCCCCTCAACCACGGCAGCAATAACAGGGCTGGAGGTAATGAATCCTATCAAACCGGGGAAGAATGGCTTGCCCTCATGGATAGCATAGTGACGATTAGCCAAGGCTTCATCCATCTGGAGCATCTTCAGGGCAATAATCTTCAACCCCTTCCTCTCCAGCCGAGAGATAATCTCACCCACCAGCCCTCTCTGCACTGCGTCAGGTTTAATAAGAACCAAGGTTTTTTGCATCTTTAAATTCAAATGAGTTTTTTACGCCTTTTGCGTCAAAATAACACTTTTGACCAAAAGCATCAAGCGCGCTAAGAGATTGTCTAAATGTTATGTTTCTAAGGGCTCGATTTTGGATAAATGCCTTCCAGATTGGCGAAGCCGAAGCCGCAAAGCTCATGTTAGACGCTGTTACGCAATTCATTACCTTTTTATGTCTATTTCATAGTCCAAGATGGCCAATGTCAATGCCTGACCATAGCACGAGATCGGGACCTATTCGCTTGGCTGCCCTAACATCTCCGTCCTGAGACACTATGAATGCGACTGATTCTTCGTAACTTGAACAAAACCTTAGCGCTGATCTGTGCCTGGTGCCGAAAGAATCAATAGGCTGGAGACGGCCTTCGGTACCACTGCTATCCTCGGCTAGTTTAACCATTCGTAAAGTTGGCGAGGGCACGATGACTTCAGCACCGAATCCGATTACTCGTAGTGAGTTTGTCAGAACTAACGCCCCGTCAACGCCTGTCAGAGATGCGAGAAAGTGAGCTTGGTCACGGACAAGCTCCTCTGTTTCCTCATATGTGTGTTTAAGCCCTCGAAGGCGCTTCAATCTCTTCTGCGAGACGCTCTTTGTCTCCCAAGTTTTGAACAGCAAGTCGTAATATCTGTGATGGCTGCAGATGTAATTCAGGAGATGTGACCAAGCCCTGGCATCTTCACAAGAATATTTGACCAGGATACGATCAGTAAGACGGGTATCCTTCACACCGAGTTCATCAGGGACCATCAAAATTGTGCCTCCATGGTTCCTTTGCCGAATATTTCCTAAAATGCGTTCAATAAACTGTATAAAGAAACGTTGAGGGTAATTTTCATCATGTCCTTCAGGCTCGTAGTTATCTACATTGAGTTCTTTACATACTGCTGCGTGAAATTTACTTGCAGCTTGGTCAAGGTATTCTCCGATAAGGCCAGAGTAAAGAACACCAGACATTGGTTTGACAATATCGCCTTGGCGGAGCGTTAAAACGATCAATCCTTGTCTTGAAATTGTCAGCCTTCCTGGCTCATTTGAAGAAATGGTGAAATAGTCAGGAGGCGGTGCACCATGGCTCGATTCGCCTCGTGTGAATTCCCACCATGAGAGACCAGTATCAATCATACCCCAAATAGCGAGATTAGTGTCCAATGAGATTCCGCTCACCTTAGACTTATCAAAAACACCTATGACTACCTGAGTGGAATCCGCAGCCGGAGCGAGTCGAAGAACTTCAGCAACAGTGAAGGGCCTTGGCGTGTCAAATCTGATAGCAACAGCCCGTCCGTGTCTTGGAAGAGTCTTGTCTAGGGTTGCAGGGTCACAGTAGGAAATCCTAAAACGGAGCTGGCGCTGCTCTTCAGTGAGTAAGCTTGCATGAAATGCAACTTCTAACAGCTCCTGTAACTTCCTTTGGGGAGGAAGCATGGTTGTAGACTCGACAAACAAAGGCATCTTGTCCCATGCTGTCTTTATCGCCTTTAGCATTTTTGGCGGATAGATGAATGACATTGAAATCACCCTATTGCGCAATTGCGTCTAACATCTAAATAGACGAACCCGGGTTTGCCTAATCCAGTCAGCCTTAGTTTATCATGTATCTTAGCATATTATCTGACTAACTCCCACTCCCTCCAGGCTATCAACTACCAGGTCAGCCTCACCGAGGCGGTCAGCGGGGTGGGTGGTAGCTACAGCAATGCATCTCATACCTGCTGCCTTAGCTGCCCTGACCCCAGCCACGGCGTCTTCAATCACAATGCAATCGCTGGGTATAACTCCCAGCCTCCGGGAAGCAACAAGGAAAACCTCAGGGTCTGGCTTCCCTCGGGTCACATCCTCATCAGACACTATGCAGTCAAAGAAACCTTTTATACCTAAGACCTCAATAAGGAGGTGGAGATTTTCCAAAGGCGCAGATGAAGCCAGGGCTTGCTTAAATCTCTCCTTCCTAAGCGAGCTCAATAGCTCGGCTACACCAGGCAACAACTTGACCTCTCTCCCCACCCGGCGGAAATCTACCTCCTTCCTTTGAGCTATGAGTTCTATTTTATGGTTGGGCGTATCCCTCCCTAAGACCTCCCTGATGATGTCGTCGTTCCTCATTCCGAAGGTATGCTTGAAATCCTGGGTAGTGAAATCAATCCCCTCATCCCCAAATGCCTCCCTCCAGGCTTGGAAATGGGAAGAAGCAGTATCAGCTATTACCCCATCCATATCCCAGATAACCGCTTTAGCCATGCCTATTTTTCTCTGCCTATGACATACATCAGGGCTGTGCCTTCAGCCACTATAGTGCCATCTTTCAGGGCTATGCTTGCCTTGACTTCGACAAGCCTCTTTGTTTTCCTGGTTACTTCAGAGCTCACCACCAAGGTCTCTCCTATCATAGCGGGACGCCTAAACCTTGCCTCAGCCTTAGCAGTAACGCAGTTTACCTGCTGAGGGTAAAGAGCATATCCCATAGCCTCATCCAAAAGGGTAAAAATGATGCCTCCATGGACGATGCCTGGCCACCCCTGATGAAGCTCTTCAGGCGTGAACTCAGCCTCAGCCCTATCCTTATCGTAGTGAAAACGCAGTTTCAGCCCAATAGGGTTATCCTGCCCACAGCCAAAGCACTTATTCACCCCCTCTCTGGTGAGCTCGACAGGTTCCTTTTTAAGCATTGGCTACCTCCTAAACCGTCACAGTTGCTAGCTCCACTGGCTCACGCTCTATGGGGACAGATTCTCCAGCTTTATTCAAGCCCTCGATAAAGCCTAAAATAGCCTCTTTGGCATTAGCCAATGCCTCCTCTTTAGTCCGTCCCTGGCTAATACAACCTGGCAATGCAGGCACGATTACAGTATAGCCTTGACCTTCCTCATCAGGCTCTAATACTACGGTATAACGCATTTCCCTCCTCCTATAGTAACTTTAAGAAGTCTTCAAGCTTCAAACCTGCTTGATTCAGAATGCTGGCTGCCAACCTTCTCCAGTATCTTTTTGGGCTTCATAAACCTGTCCCTTAAACTCAGCAGGAGACACATGACCCTGAACGCAAAATCGGGCATCGGCTCGGTTTTTTGCGTGCTCATTTGCCTTCCTCCCTCCCTATAATTTCAAACTCCAGTTTGCTCCAGTCTACCATCCCTCATCGTCAATACAACCTTTGCGGCCGAGGCTGCCTCAGAGTCGTGGGTAACCATTAGTATGGTATGCCCGTCTTGATTCAGCTTTGAAAGCAGCTCGACTATTTCTTTACTCGCCACCGAGTCAAGATTGCCAGTAGGCTCATCAGCCAGGATCAGGGCAGGCCTCTTAGCTATTGCTCTGGCGATGGCTACCCTTTGTAGCTCACCACCGGATAGCTGCCGCGGCAAATGGCTGATCCTCTCTCCCAGCCCTACTTGTGTGAGAGCTACTTCCGCTCTCTCCTTGCGTTCCGACCCTGATATGCCAGCAAGACGAAGCTGAATCTCCACATTCTGCAAGGCACTCAGGGTTGGCATGAGATTGAAGGTTTGGAAGATGAACCCTACACGCTTGCCCCGGATCTCTGTAAGGGCTGCATCAGAGAGAGTCGAGACGTCTTTGCCCTCAAACAAGATCGTTCCTCTGGTGGGCTTATCCAGGCAGCCCAAAATGTAAAGGAGGGTCGACTTGCCACAGCCTGATGCCCCCACAAGGGCGATAAAATCGCCCCCTGCGATGGTGAGCGATAGACCTCTGAGGGCATGAACCTCCACGCTGTCCATTTTATAGATCTTCCACAGCTCTGTTGCTTCGATAATGGTATTACTCATAGCGAAGTGCCTCCACAGGATTTATTCGAGTTGCTCGCCAGGCGGGATAAAGGCTTGCAATAATGCCCACTACAAAGGCCACTGCTATGGCCTGTCCAATGACTGCCGGGGTGGCAAGCGAAGCGCCAAAAACCCCGACCATTAGGAACCAGGCAAACAAGACGCCCAAGACCCCGCCAAATAGACATATCATCACAGACTCATAGAGGACGGTTAGCAGAACCGTCCTTCTTTTGGCCCCCAGAGCGCGCAGGATGCCTATCTCCCGGGTGCGCTCCATGATCGCCATCGCCATGACGATAAGCACCACAATGGCAGCAACCACGAGGACGGTGATATTTATCATGCCCATAAAGGTCCTCATACCAGCTAGAGCCTCATCGATATTGCGGGCCATTTCTTCCTGGGTCATGACCTCCAGCTTGGGGAAGCGCTCTCTCACGCTCTCCGCTACCTTAGGTACATCGCCCAAGCTCTGGGCGGTAAGAAGAACGGTAGATACGTTTCCCTGGCGGTTCAGCGTCTCTTGCGCGGTATCAAGGGGCATCAACACCATAGATAACCCAAACAGGGTCTCGCTCTCTTTAAGGATGCCCTGTACCCGGAATTTCTCCCCCATTATTTCGATTTCGTCTCCTGCCTTAATCTCACCTCCCACTGTACCCTCGAAGTGTGCTAGTGCCCACAGGCCCAGGATGATGTCCCTATCGCTGGCAAAGGTATCTTGCCCATCCTCGACATCCTCTTCACCCAGGAAAATAGATTCCTTGCTGCGAGAGACTCCGATCAACAGGGCTCCGGGAGGGGCATTGGGGAAAGGAGGAGGGGACAGAGAGCTAAAGAGGACGGCGCTGCTCCTCTCCTTATTTATGCTCTCAGTCGTCGAGATGATTTCATTGGCCGTCTGTTCCGCTATGCTGCTGGAGATGGGTGGGAACTCCTGTCCCGCCCACCCAGCCACAGTTGCGCTCCTCACGTACATCTGTCCAACATACTTGCCTATCTCGTTCTCCATGTTTGACTCGGTCAAATCGGTGATCCCGGTGATGACCACGAAGAGCATTACACAGACAGCTACCCCCAGCATGGTGAGAGAGGTACGCACCTTGCGCATCCACATTTTGTTCCAGGCTAAATCCAGCATGATTTTCCTTCTCCATCTGGCGTACTAAGCAACTCATCCTTAAAACCCCTTGCTTATCTTAATATACACCCCTCGGCTTGGGTTGGGTAATTGCTGGTTTTCGCAAGTATAGCGGCTGGAGGGTAGCAAGCTCGTCAAAGTCCCCTCTCTCTAGCCGTTGCCAGCCCAATAGGGCAAGATATCCGGCACGGCGCTTTCTGGCTATCGCCTCAGGGATAACCGCCGCCTCCCCCAAATACTCCTTGAGCTGGGCTTCCATTTCAGGAGAAATTTCCCCACAAAATAGGGATTTGGTTTTTACCTGAGAACATACTTCATCCAGAGTAGTAATATGCTCCTCCTTAAGCTGGCACCACCCGCCATCCCTCATCTGGAACAGGGCAGTGGCAATCTCCCCACGACCAGCCTGCTGAATGGGATAAATAGGTAGTTGGGTGAAGGCGAAAGGGAAGGCTTCTACCTCCAAGGTGCCTATACCCACTATAGGGGCTCTTAGGGAGAAGGCGAAGCCCTTAGCTGTGCTCACCCCCACCCTCAGCCCATTAAAGCTTCCCGGTCCCGCAGCAACGATGACCCCATCAATGGAGTCAAGGTTTACTCTTGCCTGGTGCAATAAGTGAACTAGGTTGGGCAATAATTCCACAGTATGGTTCTGCCCACATTGCCAGGTAAGTTCGGCTATTGTTTCTCCTCTATTAGACAAGGCGATGCTGGCAATACTGGTTGAGGTATCTATTGCTAGCTGCATAATTCGGAAGCCAATCTCTGGTAGCGCTCCCCCTTAGGCTCGAAGCTTAGGAGGCGCTCGGTCTGGGAGAGAAATTCCAACCTGATAAGCAGATGCTCTGGTGGAAAGACAGGTAGCCCCTTTTCTGCCCACTCCACCACACATATCCCCCTGCCATAGAGGTAATCGTTCAGCCCCAACTCAAGAACCTCCTCAATCCTATCAAGGCGATAGAGGTCTACATGATACAAGGGAAGTCTTCCCTGGTATTCTTTAACTAACACAAAAGATGGGCTGGAGGCATAGCCTTGAATATCAAGCCCCCAAGCCACGCCCTGAACAAGACAGGTCTTCCCTGTCCCCAAACCCCCAGCAAGCAGAAAGATGTCGCCTATCTGTGCAAGCCTCCCCAGCCTCTCCCCCAGGCTTTGGGTTTCTTCTGGGCTATGAGTGATAACCTTCAGCGCTTCTTGAAGTGCTCCCATCCCTTCCCGCTCAACTGAAAAGGCTTTCCTTCCTTATCAATTAAGGTTACCTCGCCCGGCTTCCCTTCTATCATCTCGCCAATAGCGGTTACAGGGCAATCAGTGAGAAGTTTCACCTCTTCAATAACCTCCCTGCTGGTGGCAAACAGGAGCTCATAATCCTCACCCCCTGTCATAGCTAAGCTGAGTGAATCGTTGGGGAAGGCATCCCTTACCAGGGGATGAATGGGAATCTGGTCGATTCTTATTATAGCCCCAACTTGGCTCGCCTGGCACAGGTGACCGAGGTCAGCAATTAACCCATCGCTAATATCTATTGCAGCACGCACTCCCTGGCGCACCAATATCTGCCCCTCAGCAATCCGTGGCTGAGGCTGGAGATGAGCCTTGCTGAGAGAAGCTATGGTGGGTGGATCAAACTGAACACGATGGGTCAATACCTTGAGCCCTGCTGCTGAGGCACCAAGATAGCCAGTAATGGCTATCTGATCACCAACCAGTGCCCCTGACCTAGTGAGGATACCCTCACTCAGTGCTTCCCCTATCAAGGTAACAGTGATAACCGGGATAGGGGCATTGCTGAGATTCCCTCCTACTATAGCTACCTGGAACTGGTTTGCCACCTCTGCCATCCCCTGATAAAGTCGAGCCACATCATCCACCTCAGTATCTTCAGGTAGGGATAAGGATATAAGGGCGTATAGCGGTATTCCCCCCATAGCAGCAATATCGCTCAGATTTATTGCCACTGCTTTCCAACCTAGCTCTCTCCAGTTTTGCTCGGTGAAATGAACCCCCTGAACCATAGTATCGGTAGTAGCCAGCAGGATGGAATCGTCGCTTTGCCAAGCTGCGGCATCATCCCCTATGCCTACCAATGGCTGGCGGCTTGTCCCTTCCTTACCCACAATGTCAGACAGCAACTGGATGAGCCCAAATTCCCCTAACTCTGAAACCTTCATAGCTAAGATTATACTCTATGGTAGGATGTCGGAGCAAAGATTGACAGTCTCAACTTTAATGCCTAAAATAGACAAGGTGGGTGAACAACAGCAAAATTCGAGCCTGGGTGAAGTAGCACTCTCTTTCCTTACCACCCTATCACTTCAGGAAAGGGAAGACAGCCTTAAAGAGGTAAACCGATTCGTTCTCTGGTATAGTAAGGAGAGACCTGTCAACCAGCTTGTCCCCTCTGTAGTTGCCAGCTATGCTGATTGGATAGCAGCCTCCTCTGCCGATGCCTCGAGTAAGCTCGAACCGGTGAGAAGGTTCTTAACTTATGTTAAGAAGGAGGGATTTACTGAAACCAATCTTGCCCCACATCTTAGAGCCAGGAAGGCTACAGCAAAAACGCCTTATATAATCAAGCAACAATCAAAGCAGTCTTCTACCCTAACCCCTCAAGGCTATGCCCGGTTAAAGTCACAGCTTGCCAAATTAGAGCAGAAGCTTCCTCGTATTGCTGAGGAAATACAGAATGCTGCTGCCGATAAGGACTTCAAGGAAAATGCTCCCCTCCAAGCAGCTAGGGAGCGAAAAGAGCAGCTCGAGGCACAGATCAGGGATCTGGAGTCTGCTATCAAATCAGCAGTGGTTGATGAGAAACCTATAGATACCCTCAAAGTGAGGTTTGGTTGCAGGGTTGCCCTGCGCAACCTTTCCTCGGGAGAAGAGTTGAACTATACCTTGGTCAGCCCCAGAGAGACCGAGCCAGCTAAAGACAAACTATCGATTGCTTCCCCTATAGGCAAAGCCCTGCTAAACCACTGTGAAGGTGAAATTGTGGAAGTAACTGCCCCTATAGGGAAGCTGCGGTATAGAATTGAAAGAATCGAATTTTAAAGGAGGTGTTACAATAGCAAAGCTTTCAGAGGATATCAAGAAAATAATAGGTGAGATTCATCCAGCATTTGTAGCTACAGCGAGTAAGGAGGGGAAGCCAAATGTCTCGCCAAAGGGGTCATTTCGCGTGCTTGATGATGAGCATGTCATCTTCGCTGAGATAGCATCCCCTCGCACTATGGCTAACCTAAAAGAGAATCCACAGGTATGTGCCATAGTTTTCGACCCTGCCACTCGTCGAGGCTGCCGAGTCTGGGGAAAAGTAGAGGAGATCCTCAGCTCTGGCGACCTTTTCGAATCAGAAAAGGCTGAGCGGGCTAAGATGAAGAGGGGGACCAATTGTGTGGTGAAGATAGCTGTAGAGGAGGCAACAACCCTCTAACTTACCTCCTCCCTCCAGCCCAAAGCCAAACTTTGGGTTCGAACTCGCTCGGGGAGCAGATTGTGATTCTTCTGAAGCTGGAAGATACAAAATCGCCCGAACTCCAAGCATAGCTTGTTTGAAAGTGCTCTAGACTCTTACCTGCTCATTTTGCGACATGCTTGACTTTACTTCATGCGCTACTCATGATACAATTGGAATACCTTTTAGCTGTCTCTCAGGAAAAGGAGGAAGAAGATGGCTAGCGAGAAGCAATCAAGTGTTCAGATTGTGTGGTATCAAGTCGCTATTATCGAGAGATTCTCCTCTGTTCTCTATCCGCTTGACATATTGGAGTTGCTGAAGCAGATACCTACCATCGGTTACGTTGTCCCGGAACTAGTGTTGAGAGGAGAGACTCTTGAGGAGGGCAAACCTATCGCAACGAAAGGCGACATTGAGCTCGTGATCAATCAGCATAACAAAACCATAGGAGTAAGAGGGCGAGACATAGAAAAAGCGGTAGCATCATTTCAGGAACTCCGGGAGTTTTATCTGGAACGGCTAGACCCTTCGCCTGGCCTAGCTACCCATTACTTGGAATTCGATGGACATGGCTGGGTAAAGTCAAAAGCCAGCCCAGTGGAGGTTTGTAGTAGCTTCTGGGCCAACTACGCCCCGCTTCGAGACTTAGGCAGGCTTTTGGAGGCGGACACAACCAATTTTGGGCTGCAGCTTGTTCCGCCAAATAAGGATCCAAATGACCCCAACTGGTTCCACATCTACATCGAGCCGCTCGTTGCTTCAAGCAGCAGACGTTACCGCATCAGGTGGATTTGGAGGGGCTCAGACACAGAAGAACTTCTTAAGAAGTTCTCCAAAGTTGACGAGACCCTGCAAAAGCTAATATTAAAGCTGGAGGGTTAATAAGATGCCTCTTAGATTATCCATGCCAGAAATTGATGCCAGTATAGACATGCCCGAATTTGCCGCTCCAGCGAAAGGATGCCGAGGAATCCCGGCATTCTTCGAATTCGAAACGGAAGAGCCAATGGCAGCTGTCAGCAAGGTTAGTGCAGAGTCCTTTGGGATCGCTCTGGTGTCCTCCGGGCGGTTGGCATTGGGAGAGCCTACCTTCGAGGCTCAAGCAGGGTTATCCCGCACGCACGAAAGTGGCAAGAGCAGGGTTATTGAAGCGCGTATTCCAGAACTGGAGTGGCCAGCTAGACAAGACCCCATCCTGACTGACTCAGTTCGTAGATTGCTCAAAGCGCTAGGGGCTATTGTTGTGTCGAGGGCTCTGCAGGTTGGTTTCCCTCTGCATAGGACAATTGTATCAGTATTCGAAGATCCGATTGAACAGGAACGTAAGGCTATACTTCGTTTAGCTTGCAGTGCAAGTGCATCGCAGGCACTGGCATTCTGGGATAGCTTGGAACCGGACTTACAAGGCTGGCTGAAGACATTAAGCGAAAATGATCGCACGACTTTCATCACCAAGTTGGGGCTAAGAGTCCATTGGCGATAGTTACTTCAGGCTCACAATCATCCATATCGGACGATTTTTTGCACCTGGCGTCCGAGGCTATTAGGAACGAGCAGTCTAGTGAGGGCGCATTGCGAACTGCGATCGGTCGTGCGTATTATGCAGTGTTCCTGACAGTTCGAGACCAACTTTTTGGACCTGATGGGACAAGACTGACCCGAACGATAAGAAAACGGCTAAGGAAGAGATTCCGCCAAGCGCGCAGATGGGACCCAGGGAGCCATGACTTGGTCATCTTCGCAATTACAGATATAACGCCGACAGTAACGTTGCGTCCGCTGGGCTTGTCTCAGCAAGTGAGTCAGCTCAAAGAAGCTCGTATTCATGCAGATTACTACTTCACCTTGGACAACCTCAGAGGTATACCCAAGGACAGCTGGCGGGAATATGCTGACGAGAGCATTGCACTTGCCTCTCAGTTACTGCCAGTGGCGCGAAAACTGCCTTCATACTAACTCGCCTCCTCGATTCGATAGAAACTTTGTGCGGATACGGGGGCTCCTCTACAGGAAGGGTCCACACAGGGCTGCAAATGTATTACCGCTGCGTTATTGGTTGGCGAATCATTGCTTTGCTCGGCTTCTCCTAGCACGAGAGCCGACAGTAAGCCAGACATTGAGCAAAGTTCGCCCCCCTGCCCGGGGAGTCCATTCGCTCTTGTCACCAATATGCTAGCCTAGCTGGGTCTGTGGAGATTGCTCAATTTGCCATAAACTTCTCTCTGGGGGATGCTGACTTAAGCCCCTTTATCCTAGACAAGAGAACCGGAGCGGCATATAATCGTGCTGGATGCATGAACTCTCCGTTACCCAAAGTATGCTTGACATCGTCCTGAAGCAAGCCACAGCGGCTCAAGCAAAGCGAATTGCTAGGATAAATCTGGTGATAGGGGAGATGTCAAGCATTATTGATGATTGCGTGCAATTCTACTTCGACTTCCTCAGCAAAGATACTATTGCCAGTGGCGCTATCCTCGCCTTCAATCGGGTGCCTACCCAACTGTGCTGCCGCAACTGCGCTACTTCTTTCTTTCCCAGAGGAGACCAATGGAAATGTCCCAATTGTGCTCAATGGGGGGGTGAGGTGGTGGCTGGGCGTGAGTTCTATATTGATAGCATAGAGGTGGAATAGATGGAGATAAAGATAGTGCAAAACATCCTGAGTGCTAATGACCAGATAGCAGTAGGTAACCAGCAATTGCTGAGCCGCAACAGGGTCTTTGCTATAAACCTGATGTCCTCACCAGGGGCGGGTAAAACCAGCCTTATCTTGCAAACTATAGATAGATTGAAAGACAAGGTAAGCATCGGGGTGATTGAGGGTGATATTGCCTCAACTTTAGATGCTGACAAGATAAAACATACAGGCATCCCAGTAGTTCAGGTAAATACAGGTGGAGAGTGTCATCTCGATGCTAATATGTTTAGCAATGCTATAAATAATCTACCTTTGGCAGATATAGACCTGCTGCTTATCGAAAATGTAGGCAACCTTGTTTGCCCTGCCGAATTCAATCTGGGCGAGCATAGGAAAGCCATGATTTTAAGCACGCCTGAAGGGGATGATAAGCCCTATAAATATCCTTTGATGTTCATTGAGGCAGACGCAGTTTTAATAAATAAGGTTGACCTTTTGCCATTGCTAGAGTTCAATATCACCGCCTTTCGTCAAGTTGTCAAGGGAATGAATCCTGATGTGGCTATATTTCAGGTTTCCTGCAAGACAGGTGAAGGGATTGATGATTGGGTCTCGTGGCTGTTGGCAGAGGTAGATGCTATATGGCAAAAGCAGGAGTCTTAGAGCTACTCCAAATCAGCGTGCGGGGGGTGGTGCAGGGGGTTGGCTTCCGACCCTTCGTCTACCAGCTAGCCACCAAGTATAACCTCAAGGGATGGGTATGCAATACCTCGGGGGATGTTAAGATTGAGGTGGAGGGCGAGAGGGAAGCCTGGCAGCAGTTCCTGGCTGACCTAGAGGCTCTGGCTCCACCCCAGGCTCGCATCGAGAGCATATCCACCTCACAGCACCCACCTTTGGGCTATGAGAGCTTTGAGATCCGCCATAGCATTGCTGAAGAGGGCAAATATCAGTTGGTTTCCCCCGATATTGCTACCTGCGATGCCTGTAAACAGGAGCTATTCAATCCAGACGATAGACGCTATCGCTACCCTTTCACCAATTGCACCAATTGTGGTCCTCGCTTTACTATCATCGAAGACGTCCCTTATGACCGTCCAAAGACAACCATGCGTTGTTTCCAGATGTGCCCTGATTGCCAGAGGGAATACGATGACCCTCTGAACCGTCGCTTCCATGCTCAACCAAACGCCTGTCCTCGATGTGGACCTAGCCTACAACTGGTGGATAAGAATGGCGCCCAGGTCCTCACTGAGGATGCCCTCACCACTGCCAGCCAACTACTAAAGGAAGGCAAAATAGTAGCCATCAAAGGTTTGGGAGGCTTTCTGCTTGCTTGTGATGCCACCAATGAAGTGGCAGTTCAATCGTTGCGCCTCCGTAAGAGACGCCCTTTCAAGCCACTGGCAATAATGTTGGCTACACTGGAGGAAGTAAAGGAGCATTGCCTTGTCTCTCCTAAAGAGGAAGAGCTTCTCACCTCATCCCAATGCCCCATCGTGCTGCTGAAATGGGAGCCACAATCCTCTGTTTGCTCAGCAGTGGCACCAAATCTCAAATACCTTGGGGTGATGCTACCCTATACCCCCCTTCACCACGTATTATTGAGGGAAACTCGACTGCCCCTGGTAATGACCAGTGGCAATCTCAGCGAGGAACCTATTGCCAAAGACAATGACGAAGCCTTGAGGAGGCTCCAAGGTATCATTGACTACTTCTTGCTCCACAATCGGGACATCTACGGTCGCTACGATGATTCTGTAGCCATCGTTGAGCTCGATGAGGCACAACTTACTCGAAGGGCAAGGGGTTATGCCCCCTACCCCATCCACCTCCCATTCAAAGCCAGGCAGGTGCTCGCCTGCGGGGCAGAGCTCAAAAACACCTTCTGCTTTACCAAAGATGGATATGCCTTTTTGAGCCAGCACATCGGCGATATGGAAAACCTGGAAACTATGGAGCATTTTGAGAACACTATTGAGCTTTATAAGAAGCTATTCCGCCTTGAGCCCGAGATTATCGCTTGCGACTTGCATCCCGAATATCTGCCCACTAAATATGCCAAGGCTCTGGCGGAGGAAAAGGGCTTACCCCTCGTCTCTATTCAGCATCACCACGCTCATATTGTAAGCTGCCTGGCAGAGAGGGGGGTTCAAGAGAGGGTCATCGGGGTTGCCTTCGATGGCACAGGATATGGCAGCGACGGTCATATCTGGGGGGGGGAGTTCCTGATAGCTGACTACCATAGCTTTCAAAGGAAAGGGCACCTCCAATATCTACCCCTCCCCGGTGGTGCCGCAGCCATATGGAAGCCCTATCGCACTGCCATCGGCTATCTCCTAAAGCTGCTGGGGAAGGAAGCCTTATCTCAACAGCTACCTTTTCTAGCCAAGGTAGATAAGTCAGAAATAGAGCTTATCCAAAAACAGATTGAAAGAGGGATTAACTCACCCCTGACCTCAAGCTGCGGCAGGCTTTTCGATGCCATATCCGCTCTTCTAGGGATAAGAGACCAGATCGACTATGAAGGACAGGCTGCAGCCGAACTGGAGATGGCAGCGGGTGGGGATGATGAATCAGCGAGTTATCCTTTTATTATTGCCGACCAGGAAAGTGATAAGGTAATTGGGTTAAAGGAGGTATTTTCAGCCATCCTCTCAGATTTGGAGCGAGGCGTGCCTGTAGCTGAGATTTCCCACAGGTTTCATAATACGGTGGCACAAATGGTGGCACAAATGTGTCGGCTAATAGCCGAGGAGACTCAAATCACCAAGGTGGCTTTAAGCGGCGGGGTGTTCCAGAATCGGCTATTATTGAGAAAAACCCACGCCGCTCTACATCAGGCAGGCTTCACCGTATTCACTCATAGCCAGGTGCCCTGTAATGATGGTGGAATCTCACTGGGGCAGGCGGTTATTGCCAATTTCAACTTCTTTATTTAAGTGAGAAATTTATGCAATTGGATATAGAAAACATCAGGGGAAGAAAGTGGATAAAATTTACTGACCACGCCCGGATTGAAATGGAGAAAGACGACCTTCTGACGGAAGAAGTATTAAAGGTTATCCAAACTGGGAAGATAATAGAAGAGTATCCAAAGGATAGACCATTTCCCAGCTGTCTCTTATTTGGAAAATCAAACGATAAGCCTGTCCATATTGTTTGTTCATTGCCAGAGAATATCGATATGCTTATAATCGTAACAGTATATATACCTGATCCAAGCAGATGGATAAATTACGAGAGGAGGATAAAGTGAATGTAGGTAAATGCTCCATTTGTGGAGGAGAAACTAGAGAAGATATTGTAGAGGTGCAGGTAATAGTTAGAGAAAAGCCATATATTATAAAAGGAATAAAGGCAGAGGTTTGCGTTCAGTGTGGAGAGAGACTTTATTCCTTAGATGAGATGAGAAGGATTGAGGAAGTAAGGAAAGGGATTATTGAGAGGAAAATAAAGCCTATAGAGATCAGAAATATCGAAGTGGTATCCGCCTGAAAGTGATAAAGGTTAGGAATGTGTCTTGCCATACCAGCGCTGATTAAATCAATAGAAGGCACTAATGCAGAAGCGGAGATCGGCGGGGTAAGCCGTAAGGTTAGTCTTTGGCTCACCCCAGAGGCTAGAGTAGGGGACTATGTACTGCTGCATACAGGCTATGCTATTAATGTCATTGATGCCGAGGAGGCTGAGGAAACCCTTAGGTTGCTAGAGGAGATGGCTCAAATTGATTAAAGGAAACAAGTGAGATTTGTTGACGAATACCAGGATTCCGAGCTGGGCAAGCGTCTAGTAGAGAGAATCCACCGCCGCTCTAAAAGACCGGTAAGATTGATGGAGTTCTGTGGTGGGCATACCCACGCCATCCTTAGATATGGCATCCGCCAGCTACTCCCCTCCACGATAGAGATGCTTTCTGGACCTGGATGTCCTGTTTGTGTTACCGCCAATATCGAACTAGACAAGGCTATTGTTCTATCCAAAGTTCCGGGGGTGATCCTCACCACCTTTGGGGATATGCTCAGGGTTCCTGGCAGCTATTCCAGCTTGCAAACTGCCAAGGCTGAAGGTGCCGATGTAAGAATCGTCTACTCCACTATGGACGCCCTCCAAATTGCTAGAGATAATCCTAAAAACTCGATAATCTTCCTCGGTATTGGCTTTGAGACCACTGCCCCAACTATTGCTGCCTCTATATTACAGGCAGAGCAAGAGGGGATAAACAACTATTATGTCATCTCTTTGCACAAGCTCTGTCCCCCTGTAATGAAGGCTATCCTCGACTCAGGTGAGGTCGAATTGGATGGCATTGTCTGCCCTGGGCATGTGAGTGCTATCATAGGCTCCCGACCCTATGAGTTCATTGCCCATGACTACGGCATCGCCTGCGTTGTCTCAGGCTTTGAGCCTCTGGATATCCTCCTCTGTGTAGACATGTTGGTAGCTCAGATTGAAAGTTATGAGCCTAAGGTGGAGATCGCCTACCGCCGTGGGGTGAAGCCCGAGGGGAACCAGCGGGCACTTGAGCTTATAGATAAGGTATTCCAAATAGGTTCATCACCGTGGAGGGGGATAGGGGTGGTTGAACAGAGCGGGCTAAAGCTCAAGATGGAATACCAGAGATTTGATGCTGAGCAAGCCTTTGCTATTGACCCTGGACCTCCTGTGGAGCCGAGGGGGTGCATTTGTGGTGAGATCCTGCGGGGGGTAAAGAAACCTCTGGATTGTAAGCTATTTCGTCGGGTTTGCACCCCAGAGCGCCCGGTAGGACCCTGTATGGTCTCTTCCGAGGGAAGTTGCGCTGCCTATTACCAGTATCAGGAGTGAGATGATGGATGAGAAGATACTGCTGGCTCATGGGAGTGGAGGTAAGCTCAGCCACGATTTAATCAGGCAAAATTTTATCCCTATACTTGGTAATCCGCTGCTAAATAAATTAGACGATGGGGCAGTTTTTGAGCTCAGCGGTCGCCTTGCTTTCACTACCGATAGCTATGTAGTCAAGCCTATCTTCTTCCCCGGAGGTGATATAGGCAAGCTGGCAGTATGTGGCACAGTTAATGACCTGGCTATGTGTGGTGCCCAGCCTCTCTACTTATCTGTATCCTTGGTCATAGAGGAGGGGCTGCTTTTGAGTGAGCTGAGGAGAATAATAGCCTCCATGCAAAAGGCGGCTGAGGAGGCAGGGGCAATTATAGTCACCGGCGATACCAAGGTGGTGAATCGAGGCAGCGCTGATAAGCTATTTATCAATACCAGTGGGGTAGGGATTGTCCCCCCTGGGGCGAATATCTCTGGCTCTGAGGCTAAGCCTGGCGATAAACTCATCCTCAGTGGCACCATTGGCGACCATGGCATAGCGGTGATGAGCCAGCGAGAGGGCTTGGAGTTTCGTGTTCCTGTAGAGAGCGATTGTGCCCCACTAAATAAGTTAGTGGCTGAGATGCTAGATGCAGGGCAAATCCATTGCCTGCGCGACCCCACCAGAGGCGGGCTGGCTACCACATTGAATGAGTTTGCTGCTCAGTCGAAGATAGGCATCCAGATAGAAGAAGAGAGGATACCTGTTAAGGAAGCGGTGCGGGCTGCTTGTGAGCTTTTGGGCTTTGACCCACTTTATGTTGCCAATGAGGGTAAACTGGTGGCAGCAGTTGCCTCAGCAGATGCCGACCAGGTGTTGGCTCGGATGCGTCAGAACCAATATGGTGAAGGGGCAACAATCATCGGTGAGGTAGTGGAGCAGCACCCAGGGAGGGTAGTAATGAGAACTCGCTTGGGGGCATCACGCCTTGTGGATATGCTTGTTGGTGATTTACTGCCCAGGATATGTTAAGGCAACCATGTAAGAGGTCATTTAACAATTGTAGGGACAGGTCTTTAGACCTGTCCAAAGAAGCGGACAGACCTGAAGGTCTGTCCCTACAGGGTATCCATTATTAAATGCTCTCATGTAGCAACCTTGCCTTCACCAGACTAGGGTTGTAGAATTCAGCAGGAAAGTGATGGGCAAGAGCCGAGCAAAGGTAGTAGTGATAGGGGTAGGAAACATATTATTGAAGGATGAGGGTATCGGGGTTCATGTGGCTCAAGCTCTGCAAAAACTAGAGCCCTGTGAAGACATCGATTTGGAGGTAATAGACGCTGGAACCTCACCAGATGTATTTCTCTCCTTTCAAGGTGTAGATAAGTTGATTGTAATCGATGCCGCTAGGGGAGGCGGTGAGCCGGGGACAATCTATCGTTTTGACCCTGAAAACCTGGCTCACGAAGCTAAAGGCATAACCTCAGTGCATCAGGTGGGACTGCCTCAATCGTTAAAGCTGATGGACTACCTTGGGCTTAAGCCTAAAGAGGTGGTTATTTTTGGGATTGAGCCCAAGGAGATAGACTGGGGATTAGAGCTATCGGCTGAGATTGGGCAAAAAATCCCTGAGGTGGTAAAATTGATACTGGATGAAGCAAGGAAAGTTTGATAGGTTTATCGGGCAGTTATGAACATCGCTGAATCAACACCAGGCAGGGCAGGACATGCATTTGAACCAATATCCTTTGTCAGTCAGAGAAACCTTCAACCTCCTTGCCAGGCTGCTTGTCCAGCAGGGGTCAGGGTTCGAGACTACATTGCCTTAATCGCTCAGGGGCGTTATCGAGATGCTATCGACTTAATAAGGGAGCGCATGCCCTTCCCCTCCGCCTGCGGGCGCATTTGCTACTACCCCTGCGAAACAGAATGCAACCGTGGGCTAGTAGACGAGCCTGTAGCCATAATGTATCTAAAGCGCTTCATCTCTGATTACGCCTATCAGGCTCAGTTTCCTCTCCCCAAGCCACAACCAAAAACAAGGGCTGAAAGAGTGGCTATCGTTGGGGCTGGACCTAGCGGGCTAACCGCTGCCCAGGACTTAGTCAAAATAGGCTATTGGGTAACTGTTTTTGAAGCCTTGCCTCTCCCCGGGGGAACACTACGGGCTGCCTTGCCACCCTATCGTTTGCCTAAGAACTTACTGGACTGGGACATAGAGAACATCCTCGCTATAGGGCTCGAGCTTAAAGTCAATACAATCTTGGGCAAGGACTTTTCTTTGGGGGAACTCCAAGAAGAGGGCTACAAGGCTATCTTAATAGCTACAGGTGTTGATAGAAGCCGTAAATTATCCAAGCCAGAAATAGGCGTCTTTGCTGAAGGTGACCTTGCTTTCGGCACTATGTGGACGGTTCACGCAGTAGCCGCAGGGCACAAGGCAGCTATATGCATTGACAACTATCTGCGAGGTGAATCAACAGAGCTACCTAAGGCTAACCAGGCGCAAGTGGCTAGGCTGGAGAAAGCTGATCTAGAGGAAAGGGTGCACCAGGGGCGAATTAAACTCAAGCCCCGTGCTGCAATGCCTTTATGGGCACCTTTCGAAAAGACAAACCAACCATTGGAAATGGAATTGGGATATGCTGAGGAAATAGCTTTGGAGGAGACTCAAAGATGCCTCAGCTGTGGAGCGACTGAAATATTAGAAGACAAGTGCACTGTCTGTTTAACTTGTTTACGCATCTGCCCTTATGAAGCTCCTATTATTAGCCCAAGGGGAACTTTAGAGATAAGGATTGGGCGCTGTCAAGCCTGCGGAATCTGTGTCGGCGAATGCCCAGCAAGAGCTATAGCCTTCACTATGCCCGGCATTGAAGACATAATCCCCCAGATAGAGGCTGCGCTAAAGCTGAGCAGGGCGGAGCCAAGGATTATTGGGCTCTGCTGTAGTTACTGGGCTTACACTAAAACAGGCTCCTTTGAATCTATAAGAGCAAAGACCCCGGGAGCAGAGCTAATACCAATACCTTGTGTAACCAAAGTAAATATTACCCACCTGCTAAAAGCCTTTGAGCTTGGCGCAGATGGTGTCTTCATCGCTGGATGTAAGGAGGAGGATTGCCAATATCAGAAAGGCATCTTTTGGGCGGAGCAAAGAGTGAACAGTGCCAAGAAGATTCTCTCCCAAATTGGCTTAGGGGAGCGGCTCGAGATGTTCACCGCTGCTGAGGCTACTGTATTTGCTCAGACAGTCAATGAGATAGCAGAGCGTATAAAGAAACTGGGACTAAGCCCACTAAAAAGATAGATTAGAAAGGAGAGGAAAGCAAGAGAGTTGAACACTATAAGTGTTACCTTAAATGGCTCTGAGGTGAGTGGCCGCCCAGGAATGACCATCCTTGAACTAGCACGCGAAAACAATGTAGATATCCCTACCCTCTGTCATCATCCGGAGTTGAACCCTATTGGGGCTTGTCGTATTTGTGTGGTAGAAGTTGAAGGGTCTAGAACCCTAGTTGCTTCTTGCCATACTCCAATTGCCCCAAATATGGTCATCTATACACACTCCCCAAAGGTTTTAGAAGCTCGTAAGGTGATTGTAGAGCTTTTGCTAGCTAGCCATCCCGATGCTTGTTTAGTTTGTGATAAAGGCAATCGCTGCGAGTTGCGCAAGATTGCTGCTGATCTAGAGGTTGGTCTGCCCAGATTCCAGATTAGGAAACGCTATTACCCTATTGAGGATGTAAGTCCTTATATTGTTCGCGATTTGACTAAGTGTATCTTATGTCAGAGGTGTGTAAGGGCATGCCGTGAGATCAAAAAGGCAGGTATCCTTGCTATAGCTTATCGGGGGTTCGACTCTAAAGTAGTGGTAGATCAAGATGAAGCACTAGATAAGGCAGTTTGCCAGTCTTGCGATGTGTGTATATCACTATGTCCAGTAGGAGCATTAGCTAAGAAGGAGCGGCGTAATGGCGGATGAAATACTGCCAAAAATTCTTGTTGGCCATCAAAAAAGGGAAAGTTTAGTCTCCCTTTTAAACGAAGTGCAACATGAATACGGTTATCTTTCCAGGGAAGTTATAACTGAGATTGCTGAAAATTTGGATATTTCTATTGGAGATGTTTATTCAGTAGCGACTTTTTATTCTTTCCTTTCTACCAAGCCTTTGGGCAAGAATGTTATTAGAATCTGCAAAAGCGTTCCTTGCTATCTTAAAAATAGCCAAGCAGTCATCGAAGCAGTGGAAAAAGAGTTGGGCATCAAACCTGGCGAAACGACAGAGGATGGAAAATTCTCCCTTCAATTGGTTAATTGCATTGGCGCTTGCGATAACGGGCCAACAATGATGATAAATGATGAAACCTATGGTGATTTAACGCCGAACAAGATTCTAGAAATCCTAGGCAGCTATAAATGAATCATAGATTCGATTAGGAGGCTATTTAGTGCCAGAACAGCAAATCGTTTTAAGAAATTGCGGGCTTATTGACCCAAAAGATATATCCACATATCTAGCCAAGGGTGGTTTCGAAGCTTTGAATAGAGTTTTGGCTGAGATGACGCCCCAGCAGGTCGTTGAAGAAATAAAGAGGTCGGGGTTGCGTGGGCGAGGGGGAGCCGGATTTCCTACTGGTCTAAAATGGGAATTGGCTGGTAAAGCTTCAGGAGACAAGAAATACGTTATCTGTAATGCCGATGAAGGAGAAGTTGGGACATTTAAAGATAGATATATTTTAGAAAGGGATCCCTTTAGTCTTATCGAAGCCATGGCTATTGCTGGCTACGCTATAGGAGCGCAGAAAGGCTATATTTACTTACGAGCTGAATACCATCATCTCCTCGGTTTGCTGAAAAATGCTATAACTCAGGCTAAAGGGAAGGGGGTTCTTTCTACACAGAATAATCTGTTCGATTTCGATATAGAGGTTCGCGAGGGTGCTGGCGCCTATGTTTGTGGTGAGGAAACAGCTTTAATGGAATCCATTGAAGGTAAGAGGGGTGAGGTTCGCTACAGGCCGCCTTTCCCACCATCACAGGGTCTATGGGGACAACCGACCATTATTAATAATGTAGAGACTTTGATGAATATACCCCCGATCATCCTTAAAGGGGCTGAATGGTTTAATCAAATAGGCACACAGCAAAGTAAGGGCACCAAAGTATTCTCCGTAAGTGGAGATGTGCAAAAACCTGGTGTATATGAGTTCGTTATGGGAAGTTCCTTAAAAGAACTGGTAGAGGGACTGGCTTTGGCTAAAAATATTAAGATGGTTCAGGTAGGTGGTGCTTCTGGAAGAGTCATACCTTATGAGAAAATAGACACACCTCTTGCCTTCGAAACTATTTTGGGTGCTGGAGCTGTTATCGTGTTCAATAAAACTAGAGCTGTAATAGATATTATGTGCAAGACCATGGAATTCTTTGCTGAGGAATGCTGTGGGAAGTGCTCCCCTGGCCGACAGGGAACTCAAGCAATGCTTGAAATCTTGACTAGGTTTTCAAAAGGGCAAGGGTTGGAGAAGGATATGGAGATATTGGAGCAACTGGCAAATGCTATGATGCTTACTTCATTATGCGGCTTGGGGCAAGCTGCTCCTATTCCCATTGTAGATACTTTGCAGTATTTCAGAAGTGAATATCAGGCTCGGATTCAAAACATGGCCTGGGAAGAGAGGTAAATCTTATGAAGACAATTACTAAGCAAAAGCCTTTTGAGGAGATCAAGCAATACCTGGAAAAAGACGAGAAAGTCTATCTTATAGGATGTGGTACCTGCGCCACTATGTGTCATACAGGAGGGAAGTCGGAAGTATTAGAAATGAAGGGTAAGCTTGAGGAAATCGGGAAAAGGGTCACCGGATGGATGATCATTCCAACAGCCTGTGACAGTTTAACTGAGCAAGCTCTTGCTGAGAATGCCAAAGCAATTGAGGAAGCAGACTCCATCCTAGTTATGGCTTGCGCCTTTGGTGTACAAACTGTTGTCACCTATACAGATAGAGTTGTTTATCCTGCCCTAAATACCCTCTTCGTTGGAAGGGAAGATACCCCATACCACTTCTCCGAAGTTTGCATCCAATGTGGGGATTGCCTACTAGCCTGGACAGGCGGGATTTGTCCTCTCACTGCCTGCCCTAAAGGGCTTATCAATGGTCCTTGCGGTGGTAGTAAGGATGGCAAATGCGAGGTCGACCCTACAAAGGATTGCGCATGGGCACTCATCTACGAGCGACTTAAGAAGCAAGGGAGGCTTGATAATATGCGTAAATACTATAAACCGAGGGATTTTCGGGCAGCGCTAAAGCCGGGGAAATTTTTACTGGAATGACAGAAAAAGATGCATTAGGCTATAGTTATAAAGGAAGGGAGGATTACCCATGAACCTTAGAGAGAAGCTTGCCGCTGGTAAGTTTGTTGTTACTAGTGAGATTGGTCCTCCTAAAGGCGTAGATATTGCAGAGATGAAAGAAAGTGCTGAGCTGTTGCAAGGGAGGGTTGATGGCGTGAATATCACTGACCAGCAGAGCTCAGTAATGAGACTGGGTTCATTGACCGCCTGTCATCTTCTTAAAGAGTGGGGGATAGAGCCAATCTTTCAAATGACTTGCCGCGACCGCAATCGCATAGCCTTGCAATCTGACCTTCTTAATGCCTATGTTTTAGGAATCGAGAATGTTCTTTGTCTTACCGGTGATTATGTTACTCTGGGGGACCACCCTGAGGCTAAGCCAGTTTTTGACCTCGACTCGGTTTCTTTACTACAAGCTGCTAAAAGGCTGGAGGAAGGGCATGACCTTGCGGGGCTGGAACTAAAAGGAGCACCCAATTTCTTCCTCGGAGCAGTGGTTACTCCAGGAGCCGAGCCTCTGGAACCACAGATTATCAAGCTGGAGAAGAAGGTTAAAGCTGGGGCTCAATTTATCCAGACCCAGGCAATATATGAGCCCAAGAAGTTTGAGGAGTTTATGAAAGCAATAAAATATCTCAATGTGCCTGTACTGGCAGGGATTATACTTCTAAAGTCAGCAGGTATGGCACGGTTTATGAACAAGAATGTGGCTGGAGTATTCGTTCCTGAAAGTCTTATCGAGGAGATGGATAAGGCAGGAAAGAAGGTGCCAAAGAGTATAGAAATAGCTGCTTGCCTAATTAGCGAAGTGAAGGATATATGTCAAGGGGTGCATATTATGCCCATCGGTTGGGAGAAAAGAGTGCCTGCTGTATTAGACGCCGTTGGGTTATAGCCCCCAGAATGAGGATGTTTAACAATTGTAGGGAACGAACTCCGTGTCGTTCCTAGCCTTGGGTGGACAGAGACGTCCACCCCTACGGATGTTTATTATTCAACAGTCTCCAGAATTGGCTTGGGAGCAGGGGAGATGTATAATTTCAACTGGCGATAAGCTCTCCGAAAGGAAAGGGGAAAATGATTGTAGGAAAGCAGAAACCCTTGGAGGAAATAAGAACTATAATCGCTGATTACAAGAAGGTCCTCATTCTGGGGTGTGGGACCTGTGTTACAGTTTGTTTTGCTGGTGGAGAGAGGGAGACCGGAATCCTTGCTTCTACTTTGAGATTAGCCCTGAAGGCTAGTGATGAGGAAAAGGAGATCATCGAGTATACAATAAAGCGCCAGTGTGAATGGGAATTTCTTGATGAGGCGGCTGATAAAATCAACGAGGCAGACGCCATCCTTTCTTTAGGCTGTGGTGTAGGGGTTCAAGCCATCGCTGAACGCTTCCCCAAAGCTATCGTCTTGCCCGGGCTTAACACCAGCTTTATGGGTTTGACTCAAGCGGAGGGCATCTGGAGTGAAAGATGCCTTGGTTGTGGTGATTGCCTCCTGGGACTAACTGCGGGGATTTGCCCCATAACCAGATGTGCTAAGGGTTTGCTTAATGGACCCTGTGGTGGCTCAGTAGGGGGAAAGTGCGAAGTCTCCCCAGACATCCCCTGTGCTTGGCAAATGATTTATGACCGACTAGCAGCGCTAGGACAGCTTGACAAGCTCGAACAGATACAGCCCCCCAAGGATTGGAGTACCAGCCATGCTGGAGGACCACGGAGTATTTCTCAGCCGACCTGATTGAGGAAAGCAATGGAACAGGGGCAAACTGCCTTTTATAAAGTTCTGTATGAGATTGCTAAGGAGGTGAACTCCAGCTTGGCAGTTCAGGAGGTACTTGATGCTATTGTAGCCAGCATCACCAAAGCAATAGATGCTAAGGGATGCTCGCTTATGCTTCTTACACCAAACCGAGAGCAACTAGTGCATAGTGTTGCTTATGGGCTGAGCGACTGGTATATTCGAAAAGGACCAATAAAAGCCGTTTCTTTTCTCCAAGAAGTGCTACAAGGCAAACCAGTGGTTATTTTAAATGCTCCGGAAGATCCAAGGGTGTACTATCCAGAACAAGCCAGAAGGGAAGGTATAGCTTCAATACTTTGTATGCCACTAAGATTAAGGGACGAGGTTATAGGTGTATTGACAGTCTATACTGCTGAGCCACGCCATTTTTCTTCCGGAGAGATAGATTTTTTGAGTGCTGTAGCTAACCTGGGTGCTATAGCCCTAGAAAAAGCCCGAGTATATGAGTCTTTGGGAGAGGAATATGAGCGTCGCCTTCAGGAGAAGGCTGATGAATTAGCCAGGCTAGAGCAGGGAAAGGGCTACCTTTTGAGGTTTCTTTCTATAGCAGCGCATGACCTAAAAGCCCCCCTTGCTGCTATCCAAAGCTACTTTGGGGTAATGCTAGGAGGTTTTGCTGGGGAACTCGCCCCTAAACCACGGCAAATGATAAAAAGGAGCAGTCAAAGGATTGTCGAATTGTTAGAGTTGATTAGCGACCTCTTAGATGTCTCCCGCATCGAAACGGGGCAAATTGTTCAGGAGATGGAAGAGGTATCAGTAGCACAGGCAGCAGGGAAAGCCTTTGAGGGGATAGAAGATATAGCGGAACAAAGGAGGGTAAAGCTGACAACAGATATCCCTGAAGAATTACCTCTAGTTTATGCCTCCCCTGATAGATTGCAACAAGTGTTTACTAATCTGCTGGGCAACGCCGTTAAATTCACCCCTGAAGGGGGTTCAATTTGCTTGAAGTTAAGGAAAGATTATGATGAGGTAAAGGTTGAGGTCAGTGATACTGGTATTGGCGTTCCTAGTGAGGATCTAGCCAAGATTTTCGATGACTTTTACCGAGGCAGCAATGTGAAAACACCTGGAACAGGTCTGGGGCTTTCTATAGTCAAGAGGATTGTGGAGGCTCATAGGGGGAGGATTTGGGCTGAGAGCCCCTGCCCTGAGACGGGGACAGGAACCAAGTTCACCTTTACTATACCTATAAAGACTGTCGAGATGGGGGAGGAACAATGAAAGCAGGAACAAATCTGGAGAAGGTTTTGGAGAGCGGTGCCTTTGCAGTAACAGCCGAGATAGGTCCACCTAAAGGCACTACCGCCAGAGTGGTGCAAAGGAAAGGGGAGGCACTTAAGGCTTACTGCGATGCAATGAATGTCACAGACAATCAGACTGCTATTGTGCGCATGTCTAGCCTGGCTGGCTGTGTTCTGCTAAAGCAGCTAGACGTTGAGCCAGTGATGCAAATGGTTTGCCGCGACAGAAACAGAATTGCCATTCAGAGCGACATCCTGGGAGCTATTGCCCTAGGTATCAGCAACGTGCTTTGCATCTCTGGGGATCATCAAAAGTTGGGCAACCATCCTACTGCTAAGAATGTATTTGATATAGATTCCATCCAACTGATCCAGACACTGAAGAAAATGCGCGATGAGAAGAAGTTTCTCTGTGGGGAGGATGTTTCTGGAGAGGCGCCGCTCTTCATCGGGGCGGTGGCGAACCCTTTCGCTGACCCCTTCGAGTATCGTGTGGCTAGATTGGCTAAGAAGGTTAAGGCAGGAGCCGATTTTATTCAGACTCAAGCAGTTTACGATGTGGGCAAGTTCGCTAAATGGATGGAAATGGTCAGGGACCGTGGTTTGGATAAAGAAGTGCATATTTTAGCTGGAGTGATACCGATGCGCTCAGCAGGAATGGCACGCTATATGAGAGACTATGTATCAGGGGTATATGTCCCTGACGAACTGGTTACTAGAATGGAGCAAGCCAAGGATGCTAAGGAAGATGGGGTTAGAATAATTTTGGAGATTATTGAGCAAGTTATGGAGGTACCAGGGGTTCATGGCATCCACATTATGGCTGTGGGCTGGGAAGACATTGTCCCAGTGGTGGTGGAAAGGGCTCGATTATTACCCAGACCAGTAGTATGATAGTAATAAGGAGGTAGCAATGGAGGAGCATCCCAAAATTCTTGTAGTTGATGATGATCCAGATATATTGGATGCAGTGAGCATCATCCTTGAATCTCAAGACTACAGGGTGGTTACAGCTCGAGATGGGATAGAGGGCTTAGCTATGCTGAGAGCGGAGAGACCAGACCTTATGATCTTAGACCTTCTCATGCCTAAGATGGATGGATTTGCTGTTTGCAAGGAGCTAAAAGACCCCAGGTGGTTAAAATACGCCAATATACCTATTTTAATCCTCACCTCGGTGAGAGAAGAGGCTAGCCGCCGCCGCTATGAACTGGAAACAGGGTTGGAGTTGGATGTGGATGATTATGTGGAGAAGCCAATCCCTCCCGATGTCCTGCTTCAAAGGGTAGGGAATCTCCTCAAGAAGAAAGCAAAGATCTAGGGTAGTGAAGGCTGTTTAGAAATGTAGTTGCCCAATTTATTGGGCAATAAGAGCCTGATAAATCAGGCAACTACGAAAATTTGGGGGTGAAGGGTTTTCAAAATGCC
>SDBU01002058.1_pt1 | contig 27400 bp, 35 predicted proteins | sample 2277071 | NCBI WGS metagenome assembly SDBU01 (sample SAMN10397929, study PRJNA504765) | marine sediment metagenome | isolation source: marine sediment core GS08_GC12, 126 cmbsf | place: Arctic Ocean: Gakkel Ridge, Loki's castle | collected 2008 | reverse complement strand
TGTCGATGTTGCGGATACCCTCTTCGTTCTCGATCTTGGCGATGACCCGGCACCTTTTTTGAAAGGCGCCGAGGGCCTCCCGGACATTGAGGATGTCCTTTGCGTTGCGGACAAAGGATTGCGCGACGAAGTCGACGCCGTGAGCGATGCCGAAGGCGATGTCCCTCCTGTCCTTGGCGGTCAGGTCCTTGAAGGCGAGCCGGATGCCGGGGATATTGATGCCCTTGTGCGGCCTGATCGTGCCGGGAGTCACGACCTCTGTCTTTAAGGCGCGGCGGGTGACCTCTTTGACCAGGAGCGCGATCTGGCCGTCGTCGATGAAGACGAGGCTGTTCTTTTTGATGTCCCTGATATCGCCTTCGTAATCAAAGGGGATGATCCGGCCGCCGGTCCCTTTGCGGTTTGACAACAGGACCGTCTGTCTCTTTTTGAGCGGGACCGGCGCCTTGAGACTTCCGATGCGGATGCGAAAGCCCTCCAGGTCCTGGAGGATGCGCAGACGGCGTCGGTACTTTTTGTTCAGCCGGCGGATCGCCTCGATGCGTTGCGCGTGGTCTTTGTGGGAGCCGTGGGAGAAGTTCAGGCGGCAGACGTCCATGCCCGCGCGCATCATCTTGCGCAGGACGGTCACGGAGTCGCTGGCGGGACCGAGGGTACAGATGATCTTGGCTTTTGGAGCCATTGCGTCAGGCAGGTGGCGGTGGTATGGGTGCCGCGGGCGCAGCCGCCGCCTCTTCGAGCGCAAGCGGCGTATAGCCGCCGTTGAGGCTGGAGAGGAAGAAGAGCGAGAAGCAGCGGTAGAAGACGGCAACCGGAAGCGGGATGCACATCAAGACGGCAATGGCGGCCAGGCCCAGCGGCACGCCGATGAGGACGGCGACGATCGTAAAGAGGAGCTTGAGCTTGAGGAGCGAAACGATCAGCAGGTACAGCAGGCCGAAGAGCAGGCCTCCGGCGAGCAGGCCGAGCAGTATGAGGAGCCAGATCACGATGAGGAGCATGACGGAGGTGGCGATGGCGAGGCCCAGCGTGAGCAGACAGAACAGGACGAAGTCCTTCGTGTTTTGGGAGAGCATGGCCGTGAATTTCCGCCAGGCGGCCTTGAAGCCGCAGCCCTCGAGGGCCATGATCGGGACGACGAAGTGGTCGATGAAGAGGGCGAGGATGCCGAGGAGGACGAGGAGCAGGATGAGGACGAGCACAACGGGGACCAGCCCCCCGACCACCGCCCAGACACCGGGTTCTTCGCCGCGCAGGATGCCGGTGGCCGCGACGGCGCTGTAGCCCCACCACGCGAGCAGGCCGAAAGACGAGAGGCTCGCGCAGGCCAGCACCACGAAGAGACCGAAGAGGGAGTCGCCCTGTGCGGCGTACTTGAAGAACGGGGCCTTGATGGAGGCGTCGTTCTTCACGATGGACTCAAACCAGATGAAGCGGAAACGGGCGCCCAGCCACGTGAAGACGAGGAGGATGCCGATGACCGCGAGCGCGAGACAGGTGACTATGGTCACGCCCAGCGGCGAGCCCACGGCCTCCTTGAGGCTCTGCCAGAGCTCCACGGCCTTGTTGTCTGACTTGGGCTTCGGGGGGACGGAGATGTACTCTTCGTAGTAGTCCGAGTCATCGCCGGCGACCGATAAGACCTCTCCTTTTAAGGATTCGAATATCTCGTCGTCCCTGAGGTTCTCTGCTTCGGTGGCGAGGGACGTCTCTTGCGCCCAGGCCTCGGAGTCTTTTGTCCGCGAACTGCTGTTGCCCCCTCCCGAGTTGCCGCCGCCCCCCATCGCCCCGGCCAGGTAAGCGATAAGGACGAGGAAGAGCCACTTCTTGAGGCGGAAGGGCTTAAAGAGGATCAGGACCGTACGATCGATGCTCTTTTGCAGCAGCTTCTCAAAACTGATAGTCCGCATGGCAGGCAGCCCTCATTTTAGTTTTTGTGAGATTTGATCCTCCGACGCAGGCCGCAGGGCCTGCGTCGGAGGATGTCGCCCGAAGGGCGGCAAGAAAGGGACCGCGGGCATGCCCGAGGGGCTCCATCCCCCTTCGGGGGATGTCGTCAGGGAACGCGAGTGCGGGGCTCCATAGAGCGCCCCTTGAGCGACCTCCGGCTTGGGCAGCAGCAGGCGCCGCGCCGAGACCGCGATCTCCGTCGATCTGTACAAAGAGCCTTATTAATATAGGTAGTATTATAGTGCGGAACGCGCGTATCGTCAACTGTTGCGGAGGAATGTTCTAGGGGCTGATGAGCCGGATGAGGTGCCAGGAGAGCCGCTGGCAGGAGAAGGCGATCTCATAGGTGCCGCAGGGGGTGCTGACACTGAAGAACCAGAGTTCTTCCCTGCCCCTTTTGCTCTTCCAGCGGAAGTTGACGCGCTGGATGTCGAAGGCGCGCTGGCGCCAGAGAAAAGACAGGGGCCGGATGCCCCCCTTCTCTATCTCGCAGGTGGCGCGGATAACAGGCCCCAGGTCATGGCCGTCCTGCGGCAGCTCCCGGTCCCAGCGGGCTTGATGGTTGAACATAGCGCATGATACCACACATCTGTGTGGTTGACAAGTTTTGTGGGCCGGATGGGGACACCCTCTATCGGCAGACAATCAGAAGTTTTTCGGCAAAAGTCTGCGAGGAATTGCATTTTTGCCGTAGCGACCCGGTTTAATGGAGCGTCACGGCAAAAATGCAAGCCGAAGCAGACGGCGAAAAACTTCGTCTGACGATAGAGGGTGACCCGTCCGGCCAGGTAGCCTAGTCCTCTAGGAGGTAGGCGCGCCAGCCGTTTTCGAGGTCACGCAGAGACTGGAAGTATTTGGGGTAGACGGCGCGCAGGGCGTTGCTGACCGCCCTCTCCCGGCTTATCTCCCGGCAGAAGTCGGCGAAACGGCGCGCGCCGAAGGTCTCGATCAGATAGCCAACAAGGGAGCCGGAGTGTATATAAAAGGTATTGATGAGGACGTCCGGGCTCAGGATGATGATGCTGTAGCGGTCTTTGACGGTGCGGGCGAGGCGGAAGTACAGGCGGTCCGGGTTCTTCTTGACGTAATCGAGGTTCAAGAGCAGGATATCCGAGACCGTCAGGAGCCCCTCGGTCTTGAAGGTGTCGCGCGCGAGCCTCTTGAGCTCGTCTTTCGTCTCCTTGTCCTCTGACCACTGCGCCACGCCTTCGTCCAGCCAATAGGGTGGTTTGGCCTCTTTGTAGTGCTTGCAGTAGAAGTCGCGGAAGATGAGGTGCGCGATCTCGTGCGGCAGGACGGAGGTCGTGAACCGGGGGCTCTCCATATAGCTGTAGATCGTGCGCGCGGTGTAATCGGCCATGCCCAGGGACCACTCCGGCTCCTGTGTCCGGGCGAGGTAGGTCTCTTTGTCGTCATACAGGTAGATCTTGACGCGGTCATCCCACATCCAGAAGTCGCCGTGCCGGGGAAACTTCAGCCTCTCGGCGATCCTGCGGTAATACTTCTCCGCCTCGCGCATGATCTCGCGGACCTTCAGTGTCTCGTGCTCGGTATAGAGGATAAAGTGATCCCCCCTCTTTTCGACCCAGGAGATCCCCTCTTCGGGGCGTGGTTCCTGGGCGAGGCCGGACGGGGCAAAGAGGGCGAGGCCGTAGAGGACGAGGGTCGCGAGGAGAGCTTTGGGGGGATGTCGCAGGATGCCCATGAGCGGTTAGGGGGATGCGTCGGGCTGCGCGAGTATTTTGCGGATGCAGTAGAAGCAGCTGTTGAAGTCAGGGCCCTCGTCGCGGTCCTTGAGGCGCGCGTAGTCCGATATCCGGTCGCAGACGAAGCGGTGTATGTGTCCGTGCAGTTTTTTCATGGTCTCGTCGAAGGTGTCCGTTCCGAGGTCGGCGACCGCGGCGAAACGGCGTATGTGCGGGTCGTCGAAGTCGCCCAGTTCGCAGCACTGGATTATCCATCCCCCGGCGTCGATCGCTATCTCCCTCATCTGCATCGAATGGCAGAGCGCGACGTTCGCGTTGGCGTGGATATCGGCCGAGATGTTGGTGCGTAATTTCAGCATGCGGCCGAGCGCCATCAGGTCATGGACGAGCGCTTCGCGGCGCTCGGCGTCGAGGACCAGGTCGTTCTCCTGTGTCCGGCGGCACGGGAGCATGGTGGTGAAAGAAACGGCGGGGACCCGCTTCTTCTTGGCCAGGAGGCCGAGGGCCACCAGGCCGTCGATATTGCGCCGGCTGACGGTCGTCTGGAAGCGGAAGGGGATCTTTTCCTTGCGGCAAAAATCAAAACCCGCCATCACGCGTTCGAAGGAGCCTTTGCGGCGTATCGTGTCGTGCTCCTCGGCGTCGGCGCTCTCGAGGCTGAAGGCGATGAAGTCGAGGGACTTCTTGGTGCGGCGCAGGAAGTCGGCGTGATCGAGGAGGTTGTATCCGTTGGTGACAAAGGCCACGCGATAGCCGAGCGCCACGGCGCGGTCGGTCAGGTCCTGGTATCGGGGATAAAGGAAGGGTTCGCCTCCGGTGAAGACGACGGTGCGCAGGTTGTATTTTTGCCCGCCCTCGAGGGCCTTGACGGCGATCTCAAAGGGGAGGTCTTTGGGGTCTTTCAGGACACGCATGCAGTGCTGGCAGGTGAAGTTGCAGCGTGTCGTGACGATGAAGACGAAGTGTCCTTTAACAAAAAATGGATTCGGAAGCTTTCCTTCTTTGGCCAGGCGGACGATCTGCTGCCGATGGAAGTGCCAGAGGCGCTTTGCCAGCGTCATGAGGGATTACTCGACCGGAAGCTCCAGCCGCATGCCGGCCTGCAGCTTGTCGGGATTCTTGATCCGTTTTTTGTTGAGCTCGTAGATGTATTTCCAGCGGTGGCCGCTGCCGAGTTCCTTGGCGGCGATCTTCCAGAGCGTGTCGCCTTTTTGGACCGTGTACTCTCTGGTGTCGACCAGGATCTCGCCCGTCACCTCTTCTTTGATGACCAGGATCCTGTCGTCCCCCGCCTTCTCGATGAGCTCACTGTCGTCGCCGGCGTACGGGATCATGACCTCTTCGACGTCGGCGATCATGAACTGGGCGTTGCGGTCTTTCTGCATGCCGATCAGGTCGGAGACCGGCGCCACGGCGTCGAGCTTGCCGCGGCTGACGATCCTCACGCGCTCGGCGTCGACCTTGTTGTCCAGCATGAACTGCCGGACCGCCTCGGCGCGCCGCTGGCCGAGCTTCTCGTTATAGGCCTCGGAGCCGCGCACGTCGGTATTGCCCGTCACGAGGATGTCGGCCTCGGGGTTCCTCTTGAGGGTCGCGACGGCCTTGCGCAGGATCTTCCCGGTGTCCTCGCGGATCGCGGCGCTGTCAAAGTCAAAGTACACCTTGACGTTGCGGATGATCTTCTTGATGATGAGCGCGGCGCGCTCCTCCCCCGCCTCGGGGGGGCCCAGCTCGTCGGCCCGATAGTCGTAGATGACCTTCCAGACGTAGATATAACCTCTGTTGCCCCATAGCGACGCGGGGCCTGTGGAGCCCGCCTCGGTCGGCCACCACCAGTACCCGCCGCGGACCTCGTCCTTGACCGGCGCGGGCTTGGCGTCCGTCGGCCACCAGTCGAACTTCTTGCTGGTCTCTTCGATCTCCCTTTCGCGCCGGAGCTCCTTATCGGCCGCCGCAGCGCGGTCCGCGACAGTAAAGAGGACGAAAAGGTTCAATAAGACGATGACGCTTGCGCATCTCAGGACAGGTTTTGTTTTCATGGCCTTTGCTCCAGCGGTTTAAGGGGTCGACTATTCTTCGGAGGGCGGTGTGTAAAAGACCCTCAGTTTGGTCCACGTGTTCACGCCGGCCTTTCCGTCGGCGACGAGGTTGTTGGCGTCCTGGAAGGCCTCGATGGCCGCCTTCGTTCTGGGGCCGAACTTGCCGTCGACCTCTCCGTCGTAATAGCCGGCATTCTTGAGCGAGATCTGGATGTCTTTCTTGGTGGGCGTGTCGGGGATGACCACCCGCGGTTCAAGGGCCTCCTCCTCGTCGGCTGAGGCGATGTCTCCGGCGATCCCCTCGGTGCTGCCGGCCGTCTCAGCGGGTCCTGCCAGCACCTTTTTCTCCAGCCGCGTCAGGCGGTATTCCATGTCATCGAGCCGGCCCGGGTCGTACGTGGCGCAGCCGCCGATCAGCAGGACGCACACGCACGTGACGAGGATCGATAGGGTCTTCATGGCAGGCTCCTTTCAAAAGGTCGGGTGTCGCGGGCAAGCGACCCTTCGACGTCCCCGCCTCCGGCGGGGTCGCTCAGGATGTCGCCCGCTGGGATCCACTAATGAAGGTCTTTATGCGTCCGCAGCGAGGCTTTCAGGATGCGGCCGAGGTCCTCGAAGCTCCCGGTCTTGGGGAAGAATCCGGAGACGCCCAGGGCGATGGCCTCCTCCATCCTTTCTTCCTTAGGGTAGCCCGTGACCATGATGATGGGGATGTCCTTGTTGAAGGCGCGGATGCGGCGCAGCGTCTCCATGCCGTCCAGGCCCTCCGGCATATGGATGTCGAGGAAGAGGATGTCGAAATTTTCCTTCTGGATCCGCTCGATGGATTCTTCGCCGCTGTAACACGTCTGGACCCGGTGCTCCTTGGTCTCAAGCCAGTATGTGATGGCTTCCAGGAACTCCGCTTCGTTGTCTACCAGCAGGATGCTCAGGGATCTGTCCATGGGGACCTCTGTCTTATGGCAATCGGTCTGTGTCGCTCAAGTGTGTATTATACCTTAAATCCTCTTTTTTTCAAAAAGATTTTCAAGCGCGGGTCAATCGGGATTTTTTTGATCTTTGGTCAGCCTCTTTTTTTCGGGATCCCAGACGAAGACGGCGTCACCCTCTTGGATACGCAAGGCGGGCTCTGCGTGGACAGAAAGCGTCTGAGAGGTCCCGTGGTTGTCCAGGAGGCGATACCCTCCTTCCTGCCACCGGTAGAGGCTGATGTCTTTATACTTTTCGCCGCCGCCCGATATGATCAGGAGTCCCGGCGTGTCGCTCTCCGGGAGCTTGACGATATGGACCTTGCCGGGGCGCTCCAGGCCCGTCAGCGTCCGCACGCACTCCCAATGTCCGCCGGCGTCCTTGTCGAATATTTTATAAAAAACGCGGTGTTCGATGATCGGGATCTCTTTTTTGGGCAGCTCGAACATCCGCGGACCCTCACTTTCTTTTCTCGGCGGCTTATAGAAACCCACATAGCCGATCACGACCTCCTCTTCGCCGTCCTGGTCCAGGTCCGCCTCCAGGTAGATCTCCTCATCCTTCCAGACCGGGTCATGGGTCCAGTTGCGGCCTTCGTGCCATGTCTTGGGAGGGGCGCTTATCGCGTCCTCCGGCGCCTCTTCGGCGGGCGCCGCGCCGGCGGCGCAGACACCCAGAAAGGCGGTCAGTATGAGAAGGCCTGTAGATCGCCGGCACCCGTGCGTCACGTCTGCTGTCCTCCCTGAGGCGGCGCCTGCTGTTGCAGGGCCAGGAGTTTTTTGATGAATTTCTCTTTTTCCTCGAGTTCGTGTTCGACCTTGTCAAACTCCTCGCGCGCGACCCAGCCCCCCTGCGTCTTTTGTCCGGAGGCCTCCTGGGCCGCCTTCTTATGTTTTTGCAGCTCGGCGCGCGCTTCCTTGAGGTCCGCCACGGTGTGCTCGTAAAGCGTCTGCGTCTTGCGGAAGGCGTCCTGTGTCTTTGTCAGTTGTTCCTTGTGGGCCTCGAGCTGCGTCTTGGCGTTGGCGAGTTGCGTCGTCTCCTGGCGCCGCCGGGAGATCTCTTCTTCCAGCAGGCGCTCTTTTTTGGTGAGCTCTTCTTTAAGGGGCGCGTGTTCCTTCTGCAGTTTCTGGTAGGACTGGGCGTCATAGGCCGTCGAGGCCTGAGCCTCTTTAATCTTCTTCTCCCGCTCCCTCGCCCGTGACAATTCCAGGCGCTGGGTCTGGAACTCCCCCTCCAGGTTTTTCAGCTTCTCTTCGGTCACCGCGACCTTCTTCTGGAGGATCCCGATGAAGTCGGCCTTGGCGTCCCGCTTGGGCGCCGCGGCCGCATTCTTGGGGGGTTTCTTTTTCTGGCCGTTCGACGGCATCTCCTGGAGCAGGTGCATCCCGCCGATGACGACCAGGACGGCGAAGACGACCGCTATGACGATCATCGCGATGTCCATGACTCGACCCTTTGACACAGACCCACCCCTGGCCCATGGGCGGGTCTGTGTCAAAGGGTGTCGCCCGAAGGCCGGCAAAAAAGGGACCGAGGGCTTACCCCCCGGGGTTCCATTCTACTTAAAAACTGTCCCGTTGGCAAATGCAATATGTTACAATGGGCCCTATGCTTAAAGAATACAGGTTGCAGACGAGGTTGTGCGCGTGGGGCGGGCTGGCCTTTCTGGGGCTGGCTTATTTCATGGGTGGGCTGGAGGACGACGGATGGGTCTTCTTCAGCCGCCTCCTGTATCTGGGCGGCTATGTCCTGACGGGGTGCGGCGCGTACATGTACGGCCGCGGCAAGGGCTACGAGGGTCTTGTCGCTGCGTTGGGCGTGCTGGGCCCGCTGGGGTTGTTTCTCGTCTATCTCCTGCGGGACCGCAGCGGGTTGGTCCTTAAGAGGAGGGCGAGAGAGAGAAGGTCCTAAAAGCGTTTGAGGACCGCCGTGACCCTGCCGAGGATCGTGAAAGGTCGGCGGATCGGTTTGTAGCGCGGATTGGCGGCTGCGAGGTAAAACCCGGAGCCGTCTTTTTTTAATGTCTTGATCGTCGCCTCATTGTCGATCAGCGCCGCGACGATGTCGCCCGCCAGGGCGCTCTTCTGCTTCCTGATGATCGCGACGTCCCCCCCGTGGATACCCCTCCCCTCCATGCTGTCGCCGACGATCTTCAGGCCGAAGACCTCCCGGTCCGCGGTCGGCAAAAGCTCGTCGAGCTGAAGGAACTCTTCCGTCTCCTCAAACGCGAGGTCGGGCATCCCCGCCATGATCCGGCCCAGGACCGGGATCCGGAAGACGAGCGACCGCGTCAGCTCCATCGAGCGGGACTGCTGCCGGTGGAGCTTGAGGTACCCCTTGTTGGCCAGCGCCGCAAGGTGGTCGCGGGTCGTGCCCGTTGACCTGAAGCCGAAGTGGCGGCCGATCTCGCGCAGCGTCGGCGGCCGCCCCTCGTCCGTGACGCGCCCGTGGATGAACCTCAGGATGGCGGTCTGGCGCCGCGTGAGGCCGGCGGGCGGGTTCATTTCTTGGAGCGGATCCTGCGGTTGAGCTTCTTGATCTCCCGGATCGTGGGCGCGATGCGCTTGTTCTTGAGCTGCTCGGCGCTGAGGACCGGCAGGACGGCCCTGCCGAGCTCGTAGTAGAGCTTTTCGCGCTGGGCCTTGAAGATGAGTGCCTCGGCCGTTTTCCGGGTCTTCTCGTAGGTCTCCAGAAGGTTCTTCTCCGTCTTCTTCATCAGCTTCTGGGTGTCCCTGTTCAGCTGGGCCATGCTCTTCTGGGCCTGCGGCAGGAACTTTTTGATCTCATTGCGGATGTAGGACTGGAAGTCTTTCATCGTGTCACTCTCCTTTCTTTGGCGTTAATGGGAAGGCGTCAGGGCGATGATGCCCGACGGCACCGTCTCTTTCGAAAAGCTCAACGAGGTCTCTTTGAGGACCTGTGTCGCCGGCGCCAGGCGCTTCAAAGCGTCCACGCCGTCGATGTCAAAACCCAGCCGCGGGGTCTTGAAGTGCATCGGCACGCTCAGCCGCGGGCCGGTCTTCTTGATCAGGGCGAGCGCCTGGCCGGCGTCGAGCGTGAAGGTCCCGCCGACGGGGACCATGAGGACGTCCAGGTCTTTCAAAGCGTCGCAGACCTGCTGTCCCGGCTCTGCCCCCAGGTCCCCCAGATGCGCCAGCCGCATCCCCTCGACCTCGTAGATAAATATCCAGTTCTCGCCGCGCAGCCGGCCCTGCTGGTCGTCATGGAAGCTCGGCAGGCTCGTGATGCGCGCGTCCTTGACGGTCGCATCGACCACTCCCTTCAACACCCGCGGCGACCCCGGCAGGGTCTTCGTGTGGCCGTGGTCGGCGTGGCCGTGGCTGACGGTGACGGCGTCGCAGGCCTCGGTGATCGGCCGGTAACGGATCGCGCCCCCGAAGGCTCCCGGTTCATAGGGGTCGGTCAGGATTCTTGTGCCGCTCTCCGACGTTAACAGGAAGGCCGCGTGGCCCAGCCACTCGATACGCATATGGAGCTCCGTTCGTTCAAAGGGCGACATCCTGAGACGAATGCCCCGGCGTTCGCCGGGGCATTCGTCTCAGGGCTAGAACTCGATCTTGAGGCCGATCCGCGCCCCTTCTTTGTCCTGCAGGTCCAGGGTCCGGAAGTCCGGCCGCGTCCCCTTGATGTGGATCGGGAACTGCTTGTGTATGATGTTGTCGAAAGAAGAGTTCTTCTTTTTCGTCATGGTGTCGTAGGTGCGGGCCATGCGCAGGATCGGCTTTTCGCTCACGGCCAGGTTGAAGATCTGCTGGGGCACGGCCGAATAGTTGATGATGGGCCTGTGCTCATAGACGCTCGACAACGACGTACCGATCACGCGCAGGAGCATGACCTCCCCGATGATCACCCAGAATCCCATCTGGAGGGTCTTTCTGGCGACGCGCTGGAATTTATGCCTTCGCCGCGAACTCAGGTAGTAGCGGCTCTTGAGTTCGTCCATGATGCCTCAGCCGGTATTTGGCCCCAACTATTCATTATGGTCGTCTTTATTTCCGATGTCAACCGTCTTTCTCTTTCTCTCTCAGATTCTCTTCGACGAGGAGGCGCTTGAGGATCTTCCCCAACGTGTTCTTGGGCAGCGCCTCGCGGATGACGATGCGCCTGGGGACCTTGTAGGCGGCCAGGTGTTCTCTCAGGTAAGCGGTGATATCGTGCTCGGTCAGCGCGCCGGCCGTGCGCAGGACCACGTAGCCCTTCGGTACCTCTCCTCTATGGGGGTCCGGGATGCCGATGACCGCCGCCTCCTTGATGTGGGGATTCCGGTAGAGGAGTTCTTCGATCTCGCGCGGGTAGACGTTGAGTCCCCGGACGTTGACCATCTCTTTTTTTCTGCCCATGATGTAGAGGTAACCCTCGGCGTCGCGCCGGGCCATGTCCCCTGTCAGGAGCCAGCCCTCCCTCAAGACGGCCTGGTTGTCGTCGTCGCGCCGGTAGTAACCCTTCATGACGTTGGGCCCCCGGACGCAGAGCTCGCCGACGATGTCGGCCGGACAGGCCGTCCCGGCGGCGTCGATGATCTTGACCTCCACGCCGGGGATCGGCAGGCCGATGGAGCCGGCCCGACGCGGGCCTTTTAAGGGATTGAGGGAGACCACGGGCGAGGCCTCGGTGAGGCCGTAACCCTCCACCAGCGGGATGCCGAAGCGCGCCTCGAACTTTTTGAAGACATCGACGGGCAGGGCCGCGGCGCCGGAGACGGCCAGGCGCACGGGGATGAGGAGACGCAGGAGCCACCGGGGGAAGCGGCCGGGCAGCTTGATGTCCTTGATGATGTTGTACAGCGACGGGATGCCCACGAAGATGGTCACCCTGTTGCGGCGGATGGCGCGCATGAGCTTGCGCACGGGCCGCGGGGACTTCATGATGACGATCTTGGCCCCGCAGGCGAGCGGCATGAGCATGCAGACCGTCGCCGCGAAGGAGTGGAAGAGCGGCAGGAAGCAGACGACGGTGTCGCGCGGCGTGACGCGGATGGCCTGGGCCGAGGAGGCGACGTTGGACAGCAGGTTGCCGTGCGTGAGCATGGCGGCCTTGGGCCGGCCGGTCGTGCCCGAGGTGTAGAGGAAGACGGCCGTCTCCCCGGGGTTCGAGGGCCTGCGCGCAACGGCCGCCGGCGCCTCGGAGCCGGACTCTTGTCGGAGCACGTGGTGGATGCACGAGACCGACGCCAGGGACTCGACGATGACGCGCATCTCCTCGCACCCCTTCAGGTAGACGGGGCTCGTCAAGAGGACGCGGCTGCCGGAGTCCTGGAGGATGTACCCGATCTCCTCGCGTTTGAACATGTGGTTGATGGGCACGACGATCCCCCGCGCGAGGAGGATCCCGAAGTAGGCGTAGACGAACTCCGGGCAGTTGTCGACGAGGAGCGCCGTGCGCTGTCCCGGCCTCAAGCCGCAGGCCTCTTCGAGGTGGCGGGCGATGCGGCCGGCCTTCTCCCAGAGCGTCTCATAGGGTACGCGCAGGGACCCGAAGACGAGGGCTGTGCGCAGGGGGTGCCGGTCGACGCCCCGCCGCAGGATCTCCGGGATACTCTTGAGTTGGCTGATCTCTTGAGGCAGCATTATCGTATGACCAGGATGGCCAGCGCGCCCAGCGCCAGACAGTAAAAGCCGAAGAGATAAAATCTCTTCAGGATGAGCAGACTCTTGAGGATATGCAGGGCTATCAGGCCCAGGAAGTAAGCGGTCGCCATCCCCAGGTAGATCGACGGGTCTTTGAAGAGGTGGCTGTTGTCCGCGGTCGCCCCTTCCAATATAAAGGCAGCCGCCACGGCAGGCAGCGAGGCGATAAAAGAAAACCGGAAGGCCTCCTGGCGGTCGCAGCCGCGCAGCAGGAGGGCCGCGATCGTGACGCCCGCCCGTGAGATGCCGGGCAGGATCGCCAGGCCCTGCGCGCAGCCCATGATGACGCTGTCGAGGAGGGTGATGCGCCGCCGGCCCGGCCCGCTCACCCGCCGCGTCGTCAGGAGCACGACCCCGTTGACGAGGAGGAAGCCGCCGATCCAGACGGGCGACCCGAAGAGCGGCCTGAGGAACCCGTTGAAGAGGATGCCGAACCCCACCGTGATGAGCGTCACGACGAGGATATAACCCAGCAGGCGACGCTGGCGCAGGGTGGCGCCGATGTCCCGGAAGAAGAAGGTGACGATGGCGCCCAGCGTCCCGACGTGAAAGAGGACGGTGCGCGCGAGGATGTCCGTGTCCAGGCCCAGGAGGCGATGGGCCAGGCCCAGGTGTCCGGAGCTGCTGATGGGCAGGAATTCGGTCAGCCCCTGAAGGCCGCCTAAAAAGATATCGTGCATGCGTCGCGGTTATTCAAAACGGATGTCGTCCAGGTAAAAGATGCACCCTTTCGGGTTGCCCGTCAGGTTGGCGGCCCAGACAAAGCCGCCGATGATGTGCGTCAGGTCACTTCCGGAGAGGTCGATGATGTGCTGCTGCCACGTCTGCGTGAGCACCACCGGTCCGATCTTGGCCTCGTCGGAGTCCGGGTACGGCCCCTTCGTGCCGCCGACCTTGAACTCTTCGATGCGTTCCCCTCCCTGCTCTCCGCGCGCCCAGAAGGTCAGCCGGGAGGTGGCCGAGAGGTCGATGCCCGCCCCCTTGCGGTCGCCCCAGTTGTTCTCGGGGTGCTGCCACACGATGCCGGTCCATCCGTGGCGCGCCGCCGGGTTTCGGCGGTAGACGACCTTGATGCACGTCTCCCCCGAGCGGGGGTTCTCGGCGTGGTCGGTCGTCAACGAGACGTCCTGATGGTCTCCCATCCACCCCGACGGCACAAAGTGGCTGCTGAAAGGATCGCCCGCGTCGGCGTAGACGGTGAAGAGCTTGATCTTGGCCTGCGCGGCAGGCAGGCACACGCCGACGACGATTCCCACGGCGGCCACCGAGACAACGATCAGGAGAAGAAAAGTCCGCTTCACGACGGCAAGGGGATGGTCAGATATTCGCTTCCTTGATCAGCTTCCGGTAGTAGGCGATGCACTCAGGACAGGTGCCGTCTGATTCCTTCCACTCCGGATGGTCCTTTTTGATGAGGCCCAACAGGTACTCTTCGGCCTTGACGTGGGTCAGGGCGTGGGCCTCGCTCACGGGGCGGTTGCAGATCTGGCAGACGTAACCGCCCTCCCTGGCCGCCGGCCGGCACCTGTTGCAGAAGTCGGGATCGACCCCTGAGACGGTGATCTTCACGATCTTTTTTAAAACGGCCGCTACCCTTCCCTCGAGCGGCACCTTGCACTTCTGACATTTCTTCATAAGGTCTCCTTAGGAAAGGCGGGAATGGTGAACGGATGCCTGTGTGTGTTCCAGCAATTGGTCGACCTCGGCGCGCGTGGCAAAACCCAGGGTCACGGCAGCCTCGCCCAGGCGCTGGCCGCTCTGCCAGTGGTGCGCGAGGACCTCGTTGAGCTGTTCCTCGTTGACGAGGCGCGTGACGAGCATCCGCTGGCCGATGGGCAGGCCGCGGCGGGGAACGGGGCGGTGCGCCTTCAGCGTCTCTTCGTAGATCTCGTCGAGGTCCTGGCGCCGTTCGATGCCTTTATTATCGGTCCGGCGGTCGACCAGGTAGTTGCTCTTCGGATGCTTTTTCAGGAACCTTTTGATCTCAAAGGCCGTCACGATCAGCTCGTGGATGGAGCGGGCCGGCAGCGCCGGATAGTTGACGATGGCGATGGAGAGGCCTATGAGGGTGATGGAGCGCATCTGGCCCCGGCGGTCGCGCACGCGGATAAAGCCGTTGTGCCGGTCTTCGGCCGTGTAGTGGAAGGGCATGAGGCGGTCGAATTCGCTGATGAACTCCCGGGCGACGGCCTCGGTCTTTTCAGGGGTCGAGATGTAGACGAAGTCGTCTCCGCCGATGTGCCCCACGAAGTCCTCGGCGTCGCCGAGCCTTTTGACGCTCGTGGCGAGGATCTTCGCCGTCTGCAGGATCGCTCCGTCACCCGCGATATAGCCGTACTTGTCGTTGAACGACTTGAAGTTGTTGATGTCGCAGTAGGCGAAAGAGAAGGCCTTCTGCCGGTCGAGGAGCTGGCGCGTGTGCCTTTCGATGGAGCGGTTGCCGGGGAGCTTCGTCAGGGCGTTGGCGTGGAACTGATGGTCCGCGCTCTTTAAGGAGAGCGCGATGCGGATCTCGAGGTCTATAGGGTCCGGCGGCTTGATCAGGAAGTCGTCCACCCCCTGCTCGATGTCCAGGAGGCTGCGGCGCAGCTGTTTCTTCTCGATCAAAATGATGATGGGGATGTAGGCGGTGACGAAGTCGTTCTTCAGGTCCTTGCAGAGCCGGAGGCCGTCGGTGGTCTCCAGGTGCGCGTCGATGAGGATGAGGTCCGGATGCCTGCCGGCGGCCAGCGCCAGCGCCTGACGGGCGTCCCGGCACAGGAGGACCTCATAGCTCCAGGCCTTGAGGAGATAGGTGAGGATCTTGTCGAGGTGCTGATCTTCCAGGACGAGCAGTATCTTTTTATTCGTGGACATGCTACTGGGCGACCACTGCGTGGTAGACGAAGACGATGGCGGCGATGATCCCGCTCATGATGCGCAGGACCATCTGCGCCATGTCAATGCCTTCCGGGCTGAAGGGCGCCACCCCGAAGAAGGCATCGAGGCGCACATAGGCGATCAGGAGGAAGAACCATGTCAGGAAGAGCGATCCGATCTTGCGGAACTCCCAGGTGCGCATAAAGATGACGTAGAGGCAGGCGAGCGTCCCCAGCGCCACCCAGACATTGAACCCCTTGAAAAATTCGATGAACAGGACGATCGTCCTGTACAGCTGTTCCTGGATGCCCCCGAGGAGGTCAGCAAACATCTCTCATCTCCGTTTGTTGCGCAGCAAGAAACAGAGTATCCCGCCGGCGAGCAGGATGCCGCCGCTGACGGGCAGGATCCGGTCCCAGTGGCGCCGGACCTCGCCCAGCGAGCGTTTATAGAGAGGGCTGGACTGTTCGGTGATGATGAAGTTCTCCGAGTTGATGTAGTGGATCTTGTACTGCGGCATGAGAAACGTCGCGGCCAGGATGGCGATCAGCGCCACCGCGAGGATGATGACCTGTTTGATATTCATGAGCCACCCCCTTTCTTTTTAGTCTATACAATATTGCGGGTTAAGTCAAGGAATCAGAGCGCGTTAACCAACCAATTGGCTACATGAATATACTAGGCCAGATGGGGTCCCTCTACCGTCAGACGAAGTTTTTCGCCGTCGGCTACGGTTTGGGACGCGCTGCTCGGCGACATAGTGCTTCGCCTGCGCACGCGTCCCAAAACCTTGCCGACGTTTGCCGAAAAACTTCTTATTGTCTGCCGGTAGAGGGACCCCATCCGGCCCTATGATTCAGATGTTGCGTTTGATGTGGGTGTCTCACGAAATACAAAAGGTCTGGCCTCTAGTCTCAAGAAATGAGACAAAAGGTCTGGCCTCTAGTCTCACGAAAATGAGACCAAAAGGCCTGGCCTATTGGTCTCATATTTAGATGTTGCGTTTGATGTGGGTGCCGGCGAAGCGCTGGAGGCCGCGGGATTCCTGGACCCAGCCGTTGACCAGGCCGTACTTTTCGAGGAGGGCCGTGGCGGCCTCGTACTCCTGGAGGTTGATGCGCCGGGCGAGTGCGGGGTAGCCGCATGCCTCGTAGGCAGGGAAGTATTGGCTCATGAGGCTCAGGTGCACCTCGGGTGAGAGCTCTTTGGCGATGAAGGCGAATATCTCTTCAGTGCCGGCGAGGCCGTCGGGCAGGACGAGGTGGCGCACGATCAGCCCCTGCGTCATGACGCCGTCCCCGTCGAGGATAGCCGCGGGGTGCTGCCGGAACATCTCGCGCAGCGCCTCCCGATTAGTGCGGGGGTAGCCGGGCGCGCAGGAGTACCGGACCGCCGGCGCCTCCTGGCCGTAGCGCATGTCCGGGAGGTAGACGTCCACGATGCCGTCGAGCAGGCGCACCGCCTCGGCCGTCTCATAGCCGGAGGTGTTGTAGACGAGAGGGATGTCAAGGCCCTCCTGGGCGGCGAGGGTGAGCGCTTCGAGGATCTGCGGCATGACGTGGGTCGGCGTGACGACGTTGATGTTGTGGCAGCCGTTTCCCTGAAGGCGCAGCATGATGTCGGCCAGTTCCCGTGTCGACACCGCGCGGCCCTCTCCCTCCTGGCTGAACCGGCAGTTCTGACAATAGACGCAGCGCATGTTGCAGTGCGTGAAGAAGACCGTCCCCGAGCCGCGGGAGCCCGAGACAGCCGGCTCCTCGCCCAGGTGGCTGAAGGCGCTGCAGACGACGGCCTGGCGGCCTGTGCGGCAGAACCCCGTCTCGTCTTTCAGCCGGTCAATGCCGCACTGCCGGGGGCAGAGGCGGCAGGCCCCGAGCAGGCTGACCGCCTCCTCGGCCCTCTTTTTGAGCGTCCCGTTGTTAAGGGCAGCGCGATAACGCGGCGCGGCCATGGGTCGTCTGGGTCTGTTGAGCATAGAGTCGGCGGATGGCGTTGAAGACCTCGATGTGCGTCTCTTGGCGGTAGTCGGGAAACGTGTGCACAAGCGGCGTGAAGGAGCCCTTGCAGAAGACGAGCGTGATCTCCTCGAAGATCCCGCGGCCGGCATAGATGCGGTGGCTGTGGTTTTTGGTCGTGGCGAGGACGAGCTTGCCCAGGCTCACGTATCCCGGGTCGATGTTGACCCGGCGCCTCCCCGATGCGGCCAGGCGCCGTTCGATCGCGTTCGTCTTCTCCTTGATCGCGGCCAGATCCTGCGGCCGGATCAGGCGCCGGAAGCTGACGAAGGTCCGCTTGAGGGCCGGCCCCATCTCGGCTTCATAATAATCGGTGAGGTCGAAGGCGAAGACCGGCCCACGAAAGTCCGTCGGCCCGAAAGAGCGCCTGAGCGTCCTGACGGACTTTTCGAGGATCTTGTCGTCGTGCCAGATGAGACCGGTGATCAGCTTGGCGGGAAGCGGGCGGGGCAGGCGGCCCATGGGCGGTCGGTCAGACGGGTGCGGCGCAGTTCAGGTGGCTCTTGACATAGTGGTCGATGACCTTCATGTCCCCTTTTGATATCTGATTGAAGTAGATCGCGATGTTGTACCGGTTGCTCTCGATCCCCGGGGGACACTTCTCGATGCGCACCACGGTCCCTTCGCAGTTGATGGGTTTGGAGGCCTTGATGTCGCGGCCCTTGGGCAGGATCAGCGTGATGCGCAGCTTCGTCAGGACCGGGACGTAGGCGTTGACCGTGCAGTAGGCGCCGATGCAACTGACGTTCTTTGTCTCGGTGACGAAATCCGCCTCCTTGTCCTTGAGCTTGATCGCCAAGTTCTTGGCGACGCGCGGATAACGCCGGCGTTCCTGCGAGCTGTTGCCTTTAGGATTATTCGGAGGCATCCTGTTTTTTAGTGGCGCTGGCAAAGCACTTCTTATTGCAGTAATACTTGCCGTTGCGGTAATACCGTTGGATGCGTTTTAAGGCCTTATTGCACGTTGTGCAGTTGACCCTCTTGCCTTCGCTGCTCACGTGATGCGCTCCTTGGTGACGTTAGTGGGACAAGGCCTCGTTGATGAGGATGTATTCTTCCAGCCACTTACGGAAGACGGGGCTCAACTCGGTAAAACGCAGCCCCGCCTGATACTGGTCCGAAAAAGATATGCGCTGCGACCAGACGACCTGGGCGATGGCCTCGATGACCTTGCTGACCTCGGGGAACCTGAGCTTGACCACGAGGTCTCTGCCGGGGACCAGGAACGAGCCGGCATTGATGCGCATCCCCGCGACGCTGATATCTTTGGCGACCGTCTCGCCGAAATTCCTGTCCTGCCCGAGATGTTGATAGGCAAGGGGAAGGTTGACGCGAAGTCTCTTGGCCTGTCTTTTTTCAGCCATCTCCATAAGCGCCCCGTAAACGCCATCAGGATAGCATACTCTCCCCCGCCGTGTCAATGGACAAGGTCGGGCCATTTTATCCAAGGGCTTTACAATGAAAGGAGATTCGTGATATACTTCTTTCGATGCCAGACCAGAATCCGGAGTATCCCTACAACGTCTCCGGCTCCAAGCCGTTGCCGCCTTCGGGGCAGGACGGGCCGTCCCCTTCTGCGCCGCAGGATCCGCAGCCGGCACCGAAGCCTGAGTTGAAACAGGAGGTCAAGGAGGCCGCAGCGCCTGCGAAAGTGAAGCGCGGCCTGCCGCCCCTTCTGATCGTCGGGTTTGTCCTCTTCGGTTTTGCCGTGGCCGGGCTCCTCTTCTCTCTTCTGGCCAAGGTGATGGCCGGCCGACGGGCGCAGACGGAGGACCCTTCACCCGTCGCGTCCACGGTTAGGACGGTCATCGAAGAGGTGCCCGTCGTCGAAGAGGGGGACGTGATGGAGAGTCAAGCCGTCGTCACGAAGGCAAGAAGGGAGCTGCCGGCGCTCACGCTCGGCGGCATCCTTTATAGCGAAGGGGAAGGCAGCGTGGCGCTTATCAACGGCAAGATCGTTCCCGAGGGCGGGGTGGTGAAGGGTGTGACGGTGATCCGGGTCATGTCTGACAAGGTAGAGCTGGAGTTTGATGGCCGCCGGATCTTTATGAGGTCCCTGTAAGTCTTTCCTGAATTATCCTACGCAAGAGATCCCCGCCGATATTTTCCACGATACAGGTCTTGCCGATCCCTTTGAGCATGAGGAAGCGGCGCCTGCCCCGTTTGTGTTTTTTGTCGTAGGCGATCGCCCGCTGGATGCGGCTCCAGGCCATCTTCTGGCGGCAGCGCGTGGGCAGCTTCATCTTGGCCATGAGCGCGAGGATGCGCTTGTGGTCCTTCACGTTAAGGAGGCCCAGCGCCCGCGACGTGTCGACGGCGCAGGCCATCCCGAGGCTCACCGCCTCCCCGTGCGATAACCGGTAGTCCGAAGCGGCCTCAAAGGCGTGGGCGAAGGTGTGCCCGAAGTTGAGGATGATGCGGATGTCCTTTTTGTCGAACTCGTCCTGTTCCACGATGCGCGCCTTGATGGCGGCACAGCGAAAGATCATCTCTTCCAGCGTCCCGGCGTGCCGCGCGAAGATCCGGCGCCGGTTCTTCTCGTAGAACGCGAAGAGCCTTTTGTCCGAGATCAAGCCGTACTTGACGGCCTCCGCGAGCCCGGCCAAGAGCTGGCGGTCGGGCAGGCGTCTCAAAAAGCCGATGTCCGCCACGACGAGGCTCGGCTGGTAGAAGGCGCCGAGCATGTTCTTGCCCCACGGCGCGTCGACCGCGGTCTTGCCGCCGATGCTCGAATCGATCTGCGCCAGGAGCGTCGTCGGGATCTGGATGACGGCGATCCCCCTTCTGTAGATGCTGGCCACAAAACCGGTCAGGTCCCCCACTACCCCGCCGCCCAGGGCGACGAGAAAGACGTCGTTGCCGCGCGCGCCGTGCGCTATCCTTTGCGTGAGCCGCAGCGCCTCGGAGGCGTTCTTGCTCTTCTCCGTGTCCGGCACGGTCAGGAAGCGCGTCTCTTTCCCGGCCGCGGCCAGGGCGCGCCTGACCTTTGCGCCGAAGGCGCGCTTGAGCTTGGGGAACGTCACGACGACGGCGCGCCGGCCGAGGTCCAGCCTCTTCACGGCCTTCGGCAGGTCCCGGCGCAGGTCCCTGGTGATGAGGATCGAGTAGGTCCGTTGTTGTGTCTTGACGCGGATCGTCTTCATGATTCACCCAAGAGGACTTTCATGATCACGGTGGCTGCCGGCCAAATGACCCGCCGCAACATTCCCGTATATAATAGCGCGATGAGCACAAACATGCCGTAGGGTTCCAACCGGGCGAGCATCCGGGCCATCGGGACCGGCAGGAGACCCATGGCCACGCGCGATCCGTCGAGCGGCGGTATGGGGATGAGGTTGAAGACCGCCAGGAAGATGTTCGTCATCAGGAGCTGGATGAGGATGAAGAGCCCTAGCTCGGAGGCGCCGGCGGCCGTGGCCTTCAGGATCTGGGCAATGACGACGGCGAGCAGCAGGTTGGCCAGCGGTCCGGCCGCGCCGACGAGCGCCATGTCCCTACGGGGGTTGCGCAGGCGCGAAAAGTTGACGGGGACGGGCCGGGCCCATCCGAAGATGACGGGCGACCGCGTGAAGGCCAGCATCAGCGGCAGGAGGATCGTCCCGACGGGGTCGATGTGGGCGAGGGGGTTGAGGGTGAGTCGGCCGTGCTCGGCCGCCGTCGCGTCGCCGCGCCAGTTGGCCACGTAAGCGTGCGCGAACTCGTGGACGATGATGGCCAGGATGAAAGCGGCGAAAGAGATGACCGTGCTCATGGCGGTGCGGGAGAGTCGCGGCGCTTCACTTCTTGGGAGCGGCCTTGGCCTTCTGGTCCGCGGCAGCGGGTGCGGCGGCCTCGGCAACAGCGCCTTCTTCGGCCGGTTTTTCAGCCGCCTTCTCCTTTTTCACCTTCAGGCGGACCGCCTTGATCTTCGGCAGACCGAAGACCTTGCCGTCGTCTTTCCAGAGGCCCTTCGCCATCATGTACTTGATGCGCTCGGACCTCTTCAAGACGGACTTGGCCTGCCTGCCTTTTACCGCCGAGCCTAATGAGGGGTGTAGTGACATAGCCTTTCAGATTTTTTTGATGAAACAGTCTGTGAACGTCTTCCTGAGTTCGCCGATCCGGCTCTGCGCCTCTTCCTTCTTGCGGAAACTGCCGGCCAGGACCACGACATAATCACCCGATGTCCTGGTAAAGGACGCCCAGCCGTCTTTCGTCAGCGTCTCGGCCAGCCGGTTGGCGGCCTGTTTCGTCTTCAGGGAGGCGACCTGGATGACGTAGTTTCCCGCTGCCGGTTCGGTCTCTTTCTCTGCCGCCGTGGCGGGCTGGGGGGTGGTCTTTTGCCGTGTCAGGTCCGCGGTCTCTTTCGGGGATGTCCCGGCCTTAGGGGCCGGGGCCGCTATTTTCCTCCAGGGGCCCGCAGGGGCCAAGGCCGTGTTCCTGGAGATGAGCTTGCCGCGCTCCACACCCAGGGTAAAGCTCGCGACCAGGAGCATCACCACACAAAGGACCAGGATGATGACGCTTTGCTGCGGCAGAGCCACGGTGAAGGAGGAGCTGTCGGAGTGCGTATCTTTTTTTATATCAGCCAGATACGAATAATTGTCCTTCGCATTTTTCGGAAAGACGTCGAATTCTATCTGCTGGCTCCCCGTATCCTTCATTTGTATCTATTATATTTTTTATTGTTCCAAATTCAAGTACTTTTTTAATTTCTTGTTCTGGAATATATGGATAAGACATTTGACGATCTGCGGGTCGAACTGGCTGCCGCTGTGTTTTTTGATCTCCTCGATCGCCCGCTGGGTATCGACGCGCTCCTTGTAGGGGCGGCCGTAGACCATGGCGTCGAAGGCGTCGGCCACGGCCATGATGCGCGCGCCCAGGGGGATCTGGCCCTTTTTGAGGCGGGACGGATACCCTGTGCCGTCGTACCTTTCGTGGTGGTGCAGGATGATGGGGATGACGGGCTTGAGCATGTTCATGTGCTTGAAGAGCTCCGCCCCCTTGATGGGGTGGTGCTTGATGATGTTGTACTCTTCGCCCGTGAGCTTGGTCGCCTTGGTGAGGATCTCGACCGGGATGTTGACCTTGCCGGCGTCGTGGAGCATGCTCGCATACTTGAGGCTCATCACGTCGTCCTTGCGCAGACGCATCTCCTGCGCCAGCGCCGTGACGAGCCGTGAGAAGTACGGGGTGTGGGTGTAGCCGGCGGGCATCCTGGAGTCCAGGACGCGCACCAGCGACTTGATCGTGCCCATCACCATCTTCTCCTGCTCCTGGTAGAGCTCGATGTTTTTGATGGCGAGGACGATCTGGCCGGCGATGGACATCAGCGCCTCCAGGTCGTAGGTGTCGAAGGTCCCCTCTTTCTCTCGGCACCGCCGGCTGCGGATCAGGACGATGATGCCCATCACGTCTTCGCTGATGAGGGGGGTGGCCAGGAAGTGGTCTTTCTTGATCGCCGCACCCGTGTCGATGATGTGTTTGGTGATCTGGTTCTTGACGGCGGTGCGCTTGTTGGAGATGTGGCGCCTGGAACCGCTCAGGGAGCATCGCAGGACGATCCGGCGCTCGCTGCGTTTCGTCTTGGGTTTGTCGAGGAGGGTGAAGGTGCAGTTGTCGGCCCGAAAGATCTGCGCCAGGAGCTTCGTGAGATTAGACGTCAAGTCCGTCAGCTCGTAGCTCGTGTGGATCAGCCGGTAGACCGAGTGCAGGGCCGACAGGAGCGTCTTATACTTTTTCGTGAGGGTCAAATAACTTTTTGTGCTCATCGAGGGCGTAGCGGTCCGTCATCCCGGCGATATAATCGCAGACGACGACATACTTGTCCTGTTTGTTCTTGATGATCTCGTCCCGGCGTTCCTGCGGCAGCATGCTGGCGTTGTTGATATAGGCCAGGAAGATCTCTTTGATAAAACGCTTGGCCTTGTCCGACATCCGGTTGACGCGGGAGTGCAGATAGAGCTCCTCTTTCAAAAAATCGCGCAGGGGCTGGCGTCTCTTTTTGATCTTTTGGCTAAAGTCGATCAGACGGCCGCGGTGCCCCTTGGCGTCCGCCACGCTCTTGATGTGTCCGGCGGTCAGGCGTCGACGGGATTCATCGATGCAGTCGGTGACAAGCAGCCCGATCATCCGGCGGATGATCTGGTATTTTTTTAGTTCCCGGCTGGCATTCGGGTAAAGCTTTTCGATTCCCGCGCGCACGTCGCTCCACAAACCGACGTCATTCAGTTTCGCCTCCGCGATGAGGCCGCTCGTCAGCCCGTCATCCAGGTCATGGTTATCATAGGCAATCTCGTCGGCGATGTCAACGATCTGGGCCTCGAGCGTGGGCGCCTCCCGGGGGGCAAATTCCCTGGGGGTGCGGGTGTTGTCAAAGCGGGTCGTGTGCTTGATGATTCCCTCCCGCGTCTCCCACGTCAGGTTCAGGCCCGGAAAGCCGGGGTAGCGTTTCTCGAGCTTGTCGACGATTTTCAGGGTGTTCCGGTTGTGGTTGAAACCGCCGTGCTGCTTCATGAGCTTGTTGAGGATCTCCTCCCCGGCGTGGCCGAAGGGCGTGTGGCCCAGGTCGTGGGCCAGCGCCAGCGCCTCGGTCAGGTCCTCGTTGAGCCGCAGCGCCCTGGCGATGGTGCGGGCGATCTGGGAGACCTCGAGCGAGTGGGTCAGGCGCGTTCGGTAGTAATCGCCTTCGTGGTTGACGAAGACCTGCGTCTTGTATTCGAGGCGGCGGAAGGCCGCGCTGTGGATGATGCGGTCGCGGTCCCTCTGGTAGGGCGTGCGGTAGGGGTGTTCGGGCTCCTTGTATTTGCGGCCGCGGCTCAGGGCGGCCCGCATCGCATAAGGGGCCAGACGGACCTCTTCTGTCGTGACGGTCACTTTCATCTCTTCTTCGTCCCGCGGCAGAGCCGGGCGTAGAGCGCGTCCAGCGACTGTGAGATGACCTTCGTCGCGCCGCAGACCGGCATGAAGTTGGTGTCCCCACTCCAGCGCGGCACGATGTGGACGTGCAGGTGCTTTGCGATGCCGGCGCCCGCCGGCCGGCCGATGTTGATCCCGATGTTGTAGCCGTCGGGCTTCAGGATCCGGTCGAGGCGCCGCGTCGTCGCGCCCACCTGTTCCATGATATCGCACAACTCTTCGTTCTTCAATAGGCCAAGGCGTCCGACGTGGCGTTTCGGTGCGATCATCACGTGGCCGTTGTTGTAGGGGTAGATGTTCAGGATGCCGATCGCATGAGCGGACCGCAGGAAGACGCGGTGGTCAATGTCGCGCCGCGACCGCAGGGCCCGGCAGAAGAGGCAGCCCCTCTTCTTCTTGTTGAAGCTCTTGAGGTACGTGATGCGCCAGGGCGCCCAGAGGATGTCGGGTCTCATAATCGGATGATCCGGGTGGCGATGGTCCTGCCGATATCTATTATGCCATAAGAGTTGTACGGCGCAAAGATCGTATCCGTCGGGGTGCCCGGGTTGAAGTAGAGGGTCTTGCCGATCTTCTCCTCGCAGGGCGCGTGGGAGTGGCCGAAGATCACGAGGTGGTAGCTCGCGTCGAACTCCTTGCGGACGTTGTCGAAGACGAACTCCACCTTCCCGAAGCCGTGGGTGACGCCCACCTTGAACTTCCCGGCCCGGAAGGTGACGGTGCGCTTCAGGCGCTCGGTCAGGGCCGCCTCGTCGATGTTCCCGCGCACGGCGATCATCTTGTTGAGGCGCGCGATCGTCTCATAGGCCTCGACGGTGGTGAAGTCGCCGGCGTGGACGAGTTGGTCCGCGGCCCTGATCTCGTCGAGCAGGCGCCGGGGCAGCCCCGCGGCGCGGTCCGGTATATGGGTGTCTGAGATGACGCACAGGCGCATCAGGCGATGATCCTCGGCTGCCCGAACAGGTCGAGCAGGTTGTTGACGTGGGCGATGTCCCACGTCAGGACGCGGAATTCCTTGGCCAACAGCTTGGCGTTGCGTTCGACCTGGCCGAAACCGATGCATATCTTCTGGACGGTCTTGGGGCACAACTTCGCGGCCTCCTTGAGCAGGGCGTTGACGTCGCGCTCCTCGATGCCGCCGTTCTTGACCGCGGCCAGCCACTGCACGTCGTCGGATTTTCCGAAGATGCCGACGCACGCGTCGGACTCCTCGAGCCGGACGAAGCGCAGCTCCTTGAAGGCGCACAGCTGGACCTTCTTCCTCTCCCAGAGGATTTCGTCGTTCTCAAAGCGGTTGAAGAGGTCGAGCACCCGGTGGGCCACGTCCTTTCGGGACGACTCTATAAACCGGTCCAGCTCGGCGACGCAGTGCGTGCGGAAGTGCTGGGCCTGTTCGCGGTGGTCGGGCGTCAGGCTGTAGAGCTTCTCGGCGTGGACGAAACGCAGCCAGAACGACATGAGCCGGTCTTTGATGAGGTAGAAGGAGCCGTTTTTGGTGAGCATCTCGAGCTCGATCAGACGGTTGATCTTTTGCGTGATCTCTTTCTTGGGGCGGCGCAGGTAGCCGGCCAGGTCCTTCATCCTGTTCTTGCCCGTCGCGATGGCGTCCAGGAGGTAGATGAGCTCGTTCCTGTTGCGGCCCGTGGTCAAGAGCGACAGGTGGGTCGCGAACTTCAGGTTGAAGAGTCCCCAGTCGTAGAACATGAGCCGCTCCAGGGCCTCGATCACGTCCTCCCTCTCGCAGGCGCTCTTGCCCTGGGCGCGGCAGACGAAGCCGAGCTCGTCGGCGATGATCTTGAGGTAAAACGGATGCCCGCCGGTGAAGTGGATGAAGAAGTCGATGATCGGCGCCGGGACCTCGAGGTGGTCGAGGCGCGAGGTGATCAGCGTCGCGCTCTCGGGAGCGTTGAGCATGTTGAGTTCGATCGTCTCGAAGTTGCCGAACAAGAGCGAGAGCTCGTTCGTCAGGATGCCGCGCGCCTCGTTTTTGGAGGAGCTCGCGAGGATGACGTGGCAGTTTTTCTGGAACATGACCTTCTTGCTGAGTTCCTCCCAGATGTTTTTCGTGTTGAGCTTCTGGAGGTGGTGGAACTCGTCGATGATCAGGACGCACTTCTTGCGCGATTCGTGCAGAAAAAGGTCCAGGGCCCCGAAGAGCTCTTTGAAGAGGTGGTCTTCTTTTTCGCGATCGAGGCCCGCGAGGATCTCGGTGATGCGCTGAGCGCTCTGGGGGATGCGCGGACGGGCCCGCTCCACCATGAGATCGAGGTTTTCGCGGCTCGATATGAGCTGGGAGTGTTTGAGGTAGTGGTACAGGAGGCTGTTGAGGGTCCTCTTGACGAAGAGGGCGAACTCGTAGGGGACGACCTCCACGTAGACGGGGATGACGTCCGGATCGTTCATCTGCCGCAGGAGGTCCTTGAGGAGCGTCGTCTTGCCCATCAGCTCCTCGCCGATCACCGCGACGTTCTGCCGGTACCCCTGGGCGAAGTCTAGGACTCGCTTATAGAGGGATGCCTGAATTTCCTTGCGGGCCAGGGGTGTCGTGCGTTCCATGCTCAGTCCAGAAAAAACAGCGGGTTCTGCGGTTTGTGCCGGCGGCGGATCTCAAAGTGTATCTGCCCGTCTTCGGCTCGCGCCCGGTCGCCGGCGCGCGCGAGCACGAGCCCGCGCTCGATGGTGTCATCCACGCTGACCGCAATGTCCTGCGTGCCGCAGTAGACGGTCGAAAAGCCGTCGCCGTGGTCCAGGACGATGGTCGTGCCGTATCCCGGCAGCTTGCCGATAAAGGCCACCCGGCCGCGGCGGGCGGCGTGGATCTTGTCGCCCGGCCGCGCCTGGATGTCGATCCCCTTGTTGGCGACGCCGTGCGCCTTGTCCCTGAAGTACGCGATGACCTTTCCCTTGACGGGCCAGACGAAGTCGAGGCCCTCGGAGGACGTGGACGCGAAATTTGTTTCCGGCGCCTCCGGCACGAAGAGGACCTGGCCGGCGTCGATCTTCTTCGCGTCGGCGATCCTGTTGATCCGGACCAGGACTTCGAGATCGATGTTGGTGCGCCGGGAGATGCGCCAGAGCGTCTCGCCGCGCCGCACCGTGTAGAGGACATACCCCTCCGGGGGCGTGATGGGGGCCGCGTGGGGGTGAAGCCGGGAGGATGTCGTGGGGATGCCGGCGCAGGCGCATAGACTCGCCGCGATGGCAAAAAAGAGGACGGTGTTGCGTATCGCATTCACAGCTACAGCTATCCCTTGAATGCGTCCCTGCGCGCATCCCACTTGCCTTACTGCGTGCAGGGACGAACAACTCATTCC